>JAEIGA010013631.1_pt1 | contig 12371 bp, 12 predicted proteins | sample 9270691 | NCBI WGS metagenome assembly JAEIGA01 (sample SAMN17057246, study PRJNA624740) | gut metagenome | biome: biome; isolation source: fecal sample | host: Bos grunniens | place: China: Xizang | collected 2019
GGGATACAAGTGGGGTGAATTTGAGCGTAAGCGGGGTTGGCAAAGTATGCACCCTTGCGGTAGCATTGTACAGCAGCCGAACCATTTGAAGCCATAGCGTTGGTTGAGAGGAAGAATACGTTACCGTAACCACCGGTAGCGATAACTACAGCGTGAGCTGCGAAGCGCTCAATACCACCAGTAACGAGGTTACGCATGATAACACCACGAGCACGACCATCAACAACAACAACGTCGAGCATTTCGTAACGAGTACGCAAGTCTACTTTACCCTTGTTTACTTGGCGCATCAATGAAGAGTATGCACCCAAGAGGAGTTGTTGACCTGTTTGACCCTTAGCATAGAAAGTACGAGATACTTGAGCACCACCGAATGAACGGTTATCGAGCAAGCCTCCGTATTCGCGAGCGAAGGGAACACCTTGAGCTACACATTGGTCGATAATGTTGTTAGAAACCTCGGCCAAACGGTAAACATTAGCCTCACGAGCACGGTAGTCACCACCCTTGATAGTATCGTAGAACAAGCGGTAAACCGAGTCACCATCGTTTTGATAGTTCTTAGCAGCATTGATACCACCTTGAGCAGCGATTGAGTGAGCACGACGGGGTGAATCTTGGATACAGAAGTTGATAACATTGAAGCCCAACTCACCGAGTGTAGCTGCAGCAGCACCACCGGCAAGACCGGTACCAACAACGATAACATCGAGACGACGTTTGTTGGCGGGGTTCACCAATTTTTGAGTAGCCTTATAGTTAGTCCATTTTTCGGCCAACGGTCCGGCAGGTATTTTAGATTCTAATTTTGACATAACTAAAATTTTTTATCAGGTTAATTGATTAATGGGCCATTTGGGGAACGTCCCAACCAAGAACACCATATTGTACATACAATGTAACTGCTACAAATGCAAAACCGAGGCAGATGATAGTAGTGAATACATTACCAATCACTTTCCAGCGGTTGAACCATACAGCATTGTTGATACCGATAGTTTGCATTGCACTCCAGAAACCGTGAGTCAAGTGGAACCACAAAGCAACCAACCAAACCACATAGAGAGCAACCATGATGGGGTTTTGGAAAGTTTTGATTACGAGGTACGAACCATCGTGGGGGTTCACCGAAGGATCAACGTGAAGAAGCTCGTTGAGCTGCATTTTGTACCAGAATTGTGCCATGTGAAGCACCAAGAACAAAATCACGATGATACCGAGTACCAACATGTTTTTAGAAGACCACTCTACATCTTTTTGACGTACGTTAACAGCGTAACGGTCGTTACCACGAGCCTTGCGGTTTTGGTAAGTAAGCCAGAAAGCGTAGATAATGTGAACAAAGAAACCTGCTGCAAGGACAGCTGTAAGTGCAAGTGTGTACCAACGAGCACCCAAGAAACCACAAATGGCGTTATAAGCCTCGGGCGAGAACACAAGAGCAAGGTTCATGCACATGTGAAATGTTAAAAATAGAACGAGAAAGAGTCCCGATACACTCATGACTACTTTACGTCCTATCGACGAGTTAGTTAACCACATAAGTTTGAAATTTAAGTTATTATTAATTGTTTAGATGTTTTTATCATAAGTATCAGTATGCAAAAATAGACTTTTAAGACATACGAAACAAATAAAAATTGAGTTTTTTCATTATCTCAAGCACAAATCTGATGTTGCAATTGTTATACAATGGTAAAAAATTGACAAATTTTATTTATAAAATATTTAATAACTGTTTTTTGTGTAACTTTGCAAACCTATTTTATTTCAAATCTCATGGCAAAAAAGATATTAATAACCGGTGCTGGTGGTTTTATTGGCTCACATATAGTCGAGGAGGCTCTTCGACGCGGTTATGATATATATGCCGGTGTACGCAAGACAACGTCGCGCGAATATCTCTCCGATTCTCGCATCAAGTTCGTTGAATTAAACTTTTCAGACCCCCAAAAACTCTGCACCCAACTCTTACAATACAAGAAGGATATGGGAGGATGGGATTATATTGTTCACAACTTGGGCGTAACCAAGTGTAAGAGACAAAAGGATTTCTACACTATTAATTACGAATATACCCGTAATTTTACCAACGCTCTTATCGATTGCGATATGGTTCCGCTTAAGTTTGTGTACATGAGTAGCCTGAGTGTGTGTGGAAAGGGTGATGAAAAAAACCACACACCTATCAAGCTAACCGACACACCAAACCCCGATACCCATTACGGCAAGAGTAAACTTAAGGCCGAACAACACTTACGCTCATTATCAAACTTTCCGTACATCATCCTACGCCCTACAGGAGTATATGGCCCTCGTGAAAAGGACTATTTGTTAATGATGAAAACCATTAAATGGAGCATCGACTTCCGATCGGGTTGGAGCAAGCAACTCATTACCTTTGTCTATGTTAAAGACCTTGTAAAGGCTATATTTGCTGCTGTTGAAAGTGATAAGATACAAAAGACCTATTTCATCTCGGAAGAAAAAGCATACTCCTCATCGGGATTTAGCGACTATGTGGCTCAAGAGTTAGGTAAAAAGTTTGTACTACCCATTATATTGCCTATGTGGATGCTGTGGATTATCACCCACGTAGCCGAAATTTTTAATAAAGTCACAGGGTGTACTACGGCTATCAATCGCGATAAATATCACATTATGAGCCAACGCAACTGGGTGTGCGACACTTCTTTGACTCGTAAGGAGCTAGATTTTATACCTCAATACTCGCTCGAAGAGGGTGTACGCGAAACAGTAGCTTGGTATCGTGCCAACAAATGGTTGTAAAGAACATTCATGAAAAGAAATAGCGTAACGATATATTGTGCTTCGAGCCCCATGGTTGATGAATGCTTTTTCGAAGCAGCACAGCAACTGGCTACATTGCTAGTCAAGCGCAACACCACTGTTGTGTATGGAGCCGGACAAATAGGCCTGATGGGATGTGTTGCCGATACGGCCCTCGAAAAAGGTGGTTCAGTAACAGGAGTCATACCTCAATTTATGGTTGAACGCGATTGGTGTCACAAGCATCTTTCACACCTTGTTATTACACAAGATATGCATGAACGCAAGCAGACAATGGCACGTATGGGTGAAGCTGCTATTGCACTGCCGGGTGGTTGTGGTACACTCGAAGAACTATTGGAAATAATCACCTGGAAACAATTAGGATTGTACACCCACCCCATCATTATACTCAACACAGCCGGCTACTACGACCCACTTTTGAAGATGTTACAAAATGCTCTTGACTACCACTTTATGCGTGAAATACATGCAGGATTGTGGTATGTAGCACACACACCTGAAGAGGTTATCGAAGCACTTAACACCCTTCCTGAATGGGATGCTTCGCAAGGTAAAATAGCTGTTGAAATATAAGATATAGATACATCTTGCAATGAGCACTATCGCACACAACACTACTTTAATAATCAATGACTATGCCTTATCTGACAGCTCAACGTTGATAGATAACCCCATAGTTCTATATAATGACAGCAACCAAAACGATAGCTCTATAATAGATATATTCACTACTGATACACACCGCCTTATTACGCATCATGATAGTGTTGCATCGGTATTGCGAGAAGGTATATATGCCGAGAAACGACCTACATCGCCGGCCGAAAATCCTTGGATTATAGGATTGCTGGTATTATCATTTGCGTTCTTTGCCATATCATATCGTCGTGGAGCCAAATATTTAAAACATCTATTTTCATCGCTCTTTAAGGCCAAGAATAGAGGAAACCTATTTGACGAAACAACAATCAACGAAAATCAACTGCGACTATCGCTCATTATACTAACCTTTATAACCGAAGGTATAGCACTGTACCACTCGATTATAGCCCCATTGGTTACAAATAGTAATCATACGCTTATATGTATAGCCTTTTGTATAGTCATTTGCGGTATGTTTTATCTATTACAAAAAGGAACTTACATAATACTTGGTAATATATTTAGTACACGACAACAGACCGAAGGTTTTCTTGAAAATTTCACCTCGACAAACATTCTTATAGGTCTCTTTTTCACACCCTTTATACTTGTCATGCTCTTTATACCCGACTTGGGTAATTTAGCATCGTTTATATGCCTTGTATTGTATGTTTTAGCACGTTTTATTATAATCTATAAGGGTATTAGATTTTTTTTACCTCATATTTACAATTTGCTTTATATAATTTTGTATCTTTGCGCCCTGGAAATTATACCCCTTATTCTTATTAGAAAATTGTTGGTATATACTTATGAGATATTTTTATTAAATACCTTAACGACTTGAAAATAAAAAAGATATTGGTTTCACAACCGAAACCTACCACAGAAAAATCTCCCTACTATGACATCGCACAAAAGTACGGTGTCGAAGTAGTATTTCGTCCTTTTATCAAAGTTGAAGGTCTTTCATCAAAAGAATTCCGTCAACAAAAAATATCAATTCTCGATTATACAGCTATCATCTTTACATCTCGTACAGCTATCGATCACTTCTTCACTCTGTGCAAGAGTCTTCGTGTGACTATACCCGACACAATGAAGTATTTCTGTACTACCGAGAATGTATCGCTCTATCTGCAAAAGTACATAGTATATCGCAAACGTAAAATACACCATGGTACCAAATCTAATAAAATAGAGGATTTGATACCACTACTCGCCAAGTACAACGAGAAATATTTGTTCCCTGTATCGGATGTACATAAAGATGAGGAGACAACTTTGTTGGAGCAACATAAAATAAACTGTACCAATGCTATTATGTATCGTACAGTGAGCAACGACTTTACTCCCGAAGAGGCTTTTGACTACGATATGTTAGTATTTTTCAGCCCTGCTGGTATCGCATCGTTGTTGAAGAACTTCCCCAACTTTGAGCAAGGAGATATCAATATAGCATGTTTTGGTCCCACTACAGCCAAAGCAGCAAAAGAAGCCGGTTTGCGTCTTGATATAGAAGCACCCACCCCCGAGATGCCCTCTATAACAGGTGCTATAGATATGTTCTTGAAACAAAATTTAAAAAAGAAATAAAGCACTTTTTGTAGCAATACACACATCACCTCGTACATACCTGCGAGGTGATTTTTATAATAGAACTATGATGTACAGATTGCCCAAAGAAGAAAAACTATGTAGCCGCACGAAGATAGAGCAACTCTTTGCGGATGGGCACTCTTTTGCTCAATATCCATTGCGCATAGTATATCGTATACATCCCAAAAACACACCCGAAGAGTGTCCTCAATTCTTTATTAGTGTACCTAAACGCAAGTTTAAGCGAGCAGTAAAGCGCGTATGGTTGCGTCGTCGCATACGCGAGGCATACCGACTTAACAAGCATATCATACCCGATATGGGAAATAATACAATAGATATGGCTTTTCTCTACACAGCAGCCGATATGCAAGACTATGCTCGTATAGAGCAACGCATGATAGATACACTCAATAAACTGGCCACCATTATCAACAAAGAGTTAGAAAAAGAGAACCTATGTCAGCCATAAAGAAAATAATCACCTGGTTGCTTTTGTTACCTATCTATTTCTATCGTCGTTGCATTTCCCCCCTACTACCTCCTGCATGTCGCTATACCCCTACATGCTCGCAATATGCTATAGAGGCTATCAAAAAACATGGACCACTAAAAGGGTTGTGGCTGGCTATCAAGCGTATATGTCGTTGTCATCCGTGGGGTGGTAGTGGATATGACCCCGTGCCATGATAACCATAAACGACATACATACCCATTGCAACAATCATTCGTGTCAAGCAATTGTATCACTATCGCCTACACAATTCGATAGAGAAACACCACAATTGTGCTCTATAGGCCTACACCCTTGGGAAAGTAATAGAACAACACAAGAAGAGCTATTGCTACTTCAAGAGTTATCTACACATCCTTTTGTTGTAGCCATAGGAGAATGTGGAATTGATAGGCTAAAAGGTGCCGATATAAAACGGCAAACAACTCTGTTCGAAGAACATATCATACTATCGGAGAAAGTAAGAAAACCTCTTATCATACATGCCGTAAAGTCGTCCGATATAATTCTATCACTACACCGCAAATATAATCCTACACAAACCTGGATTATACACGGATACCGAGGCAATGCTACTACAGCACAACAATACATAAGACGAGGTATAGAACTATCGTACGGCGAAAAATTCAATCCCGACGCTGTAGCCACTACTCCCATAGATATGTTGTGGATAGAGAGTGATGAGAGCTGTGAGGATATTAACAATATATACAATAACATATCACAAGCGGCCAATATAGAGCCGAAAGAATTAAAAGAATTGATAGAAAAGCGAGCAAAAAGAATATTTTTAGGTTGTGATTAATTGTTTATTATCCCAAACTATACTACATTTGCAATCGTACTATCAAAAAAGTGTAATTAAATAACAAAACTCCATAAAACAATGAATTTTATTGAAGAATTGAAATGGCGTGGCATGATACACGATATGATGCCGGGTACTGAAGAACAAATGCAAAAAGAGATGACTGTGGGCTACCTCGGTATCGACCCTACAGCCGACTCACTACACATAGGTCACCTTGTAGGTGTAATGATGTTGCGTCACTTGCAACGTGCCGGTCACAAACCCATAGCACTTGTTGGTGGTGCTACAGGTATGATTGGTGACCCCTCAATGAAGTCGCAAGAGCGCAAGTTGCTTGACGAAACAACCCTCCGTCACAACCAAGAAGCTATCAAAAAACAATTGGCTAAATTCCTCGATTTTGAGTCAGATGCACCCAATGCAGCCGTTCTTGTTAATAACTACGACTGGATGAAGGAGTTCTCTTTTATCGATTTTATTCGTAGCGTAGGTAAACTTATTACCGTCAACTACATGATGGCCAAAGACTCAGTTAAAAAACGTCTTTCGGGTACATCGGGCGAAGGTATGTCTTTCACCGAATTTTCATACCAATTGATGCAAGGTTACGACTTTGCCTACCTCTACCAAAATAGCAATTGTAAATTGCAAATGGGTGGATCGGACCAATGGGGTAACATCACAACCGGTACCGAACTTATTCGTCGTATGTATGGTGGTGAAGCATTTGCTATCACTTGCCCCTTGATAACCAAGGCCGATGGTACTAAATTTGGTAAGACCGAGAGTGGTAACGTATGGCTCGATGCACGCTATACATCGCCCTACAAGTTCTACCAATTCTGGTTGAACGTAAGCGACGTAGATGCCGAGCGCTACATCAAGATATTTACCTCTCTTACACAAGACGAGATAAATGCTATCATTGCCGAACAACACGAAGCACCCCACTTGCGCCCCTTGCAAAAACGTTTGGCTCAAGAAATCACCGTTATGGTACACAGCCAAGAGGCATATGAAGCTGCAGTAGCTGCATCTAACATACTCTTCGGTAACACTACAGCCGATGCATTGCGCAACCTCGACGAAGCTACTTTGCTCGACGTATTTGATGGTGTACCTACATTTGAAGTTTCTCTCGAAGAACTCAAAGCCGGTATCAAAGCCGTAGAACTTACAACCGACAAAGCTGCCATCTTCCCTTCAAAAGGCGAAATGCGCAAACTCACACAAGGTGGTGGTGTATCTATCAATAAAGAGAAACTCGCAGCCTTCGATCAAACTATCGATGACTCGTACCTCGTAGCCGGTAAATACCTCATTGTACAAAAGGGTAAAAAGAACTACTACCTCGTAATAGCTCGATAACTATACTTAAATACACAGAAAATAGGGTCAAAATATGTTATTGACCCTATTTTTTTATAGTAAAGCGAAGATTTTTCAACTTTATATTAATTTTTACGCTTAAAAATTTGGTGAATAAAAAAATAAACTCTATCTTTGCATCGCTTTTGGAAATCATCCATAGCACATAGGTACTGGCTTATGGTGTAATGGTAGCACAACAGGTTTTGGTTCTGTTTGTCAAGGTTCGAATCCTTGTAAGCCAACCAAGAAAAAGACTCGAAAATTTCGGGTCTTTTTTCTTTTTCTATTCACTTCATCTCCTCTTTTTTCAACACACTATCACCCGTGTTTCAACAGCCATCGCTGTATCTTTATTATAGTTATCAACAATATAACTATTACACTTTGTATCAGTAATTTACATATCTTATTAACCTGTTTATCAATACTATATCAACAATTTATAAACATAATATATTCACAAAAATTCAATTATTTAAACATTACTATTGTTGATAAGTAAAAGGGAACTATTACATTTGCAAGTATGAAAGATATATTCATCATATTGGCTTTTATTATACTCGCATGCACTTCTATACCAGCCTATGCCGAGGAGGAGGATTATGATGATATATTAATACCGGTAATTGAAAATCCACAACTCAAGGTTAATCTATATGAAGGTTATTATTGGGCTTGTATAGAGGGAGATACTGTACAAGTATATCAAATGAAACCTTTTATAGTGTACCCTCCGTTGAAAAAGTTTAAGAACAAAAAGAGTGAAAAATTTTATTGGAAAACAGTACGCGATGTAAAGAAAACATTACCGTATGCCAAGCTTATATATGACATACTTGTAGAGACGTATCAATATATGGAGACATTGCCCGATGATGAATCGCGACAAAGACACTTGATAAAAATGGAAGATGAACTCTTTAAACAATACAAACCTGTTCTCAAGAAATTCACTTATTCACAAGGTAAGATGTTGATAAAACTTGTCAATCGTGAATGCAATCAATCATCGTATGAACTGATAAGAGCTTTTTTAGGAAGTTTCCGCGCCGGTTTTTGGCAAACTTTTGGTGGTATATTTGGTGTAACACTCAAGACAGAATGGGATCCTGAAGGCAAAGATGCCGAACTCGAACGTATATGTGTTCTTGTTGAACAAGGATTGTTATAAACTATATAATATATTGATTTTTAAAATTTTATATAGTTATCAACAGTGTAAATAACTATTATTTTACAATTGTAGTTGTTTAAAGAAATCCCAAATAACAAGACCTGCTGTTACCGATACATTCAGTGAATGTTTAGTACCAAATTGCGGTATCTCTATACATCCGTCGCACTTATCAACAACTACTTGTTGCACACCTTTTACCTCATTACCCAATATAACAGCATACTTTTGTTTCTTATCTAACTTAATAGACTCCAATAATATACTATCTTTTACCTGTTCAATAGAGTAAACTATATATCCCATAGAGTGTAACTTATCAACAGCCTCTACTGTATCAGAAAAATAACTCCACTTTACACTATTCTCGGCGCCAAGTGCTGTCTTATGGATATCGGGATGTGGAGGAACGGCTGTTATACCACACAAATATATTTCTTCAACAAGAAAAGCATCGGAAGTACGAAATACCGAACCTATATTATTGAGACTGCGCACATTATCCAATACTATTATAAATGGCAACTTATCAACTTGTTGATATTGTTCGGTTGATAATCTATCCAATTCCAATATACTTTTCTTCTCCATTTATCACTATATTTACATGGTTGATGGTGCGAAGATACACAAAAATATCTACATAACACCATGTGAATATTGGTGTGAATAATTGTTGATATTGTTATTGAAAACTTGGCGGTTATAAACAACCTCTTTATCAAAATAAGCTTATGTTGATAACCTACAAAATTATTACGCCATTATAAACATTAAAAACTCTATTTTTCCATATCCACAATAGCAGAATTTTATTAACTTTGCCACATTAAACAAGAAGTTGAAAAACTGTGTAAATACTTGATAATGATAAAAGAATAATGTTGATAACAAAAAGGTATAGTTTTATACTATCTTGATAACTTAAAAAGCAAGAAAAATATAAAAAAGTTATCATGCCTATCAACAAGCTAATATCATCATCAAAAAACATTTTTAGAAGAAAAAATAAATAATTTAATATATGATTGCTGTGGATATTTCTCGTGGATATGTAGATGCTCCTATCGAAGATCAAGTAGATATAGTAGCAGAAATAAAGAGAATGAAAGAAGAAAAGAATGCTGTCATTCTGGCTCACTATTATCAAGAGAGTGCAATACAAGAGATAGCCGACTTTGTTGGAGATAGCTTGGCATTGGCTCAATGGGCAGCTAAGTGCGATGCCGATATATTGGTGATGTGTGGTGTTCACTTCATGGGTGAGACAGCCAAGATTCTTTGTCCCAATAAAAAAGTTCTCATACCCGATATGAATGCCGGTTGTTCATTGGCCGATAGTTGTAAAGCTGATGACTTGGCGGCTTTCAAGGCTCAACATCCCGGTTATAAAGTAATATCTTATGTTAATACTTCAGCAGCAGTCAAGGCTCATACCGATGTTGTTGTAACCTCTACCAATGCTCGTCAAATAGTAGAGAGCTTCCCTGTCGATAAAAAATTGATATTCGGTCCTGACAGAAATTTGGGTGGATATATCAACTCTATTACCGGTCGCAACATGTTGTTGTGGAATGGAGCTTGTCATGTTCACGAACAATTCTCGGTAGAAAAGATTGCTGAGTTGAAAAAACAACATCCCGAAGCCGATGTATTGGCTCATCCCGAGTGTAAAAGTACAATATTGGCTCTTGCCGATAAGGTTGGATCTACAGCAGCATTGCTTAAACATACTATTCAAAGTGACAAAAAAGAGTTTATTGTAGCTACCGAAAGTGGTATATTACATGAAATGCGCAAGAACTGTCCTCAAAAAACATTTATTCCTGCACCTCCTGCCGATAGCACATGTGCCTGCAATGAATGTAATTATATGCGCATGAATACAATGAATAAGTTGTACAATACCTTGAAGTATGAGTTGCCCGAAGTAACTGTTGATAGTGAAATAGCAGCCAAAGCCATTGTACCCATTGAGCGCATGCTTGAAATATCGGCTAAACTTGGTTTGTAAAAAATTAGATAAGAAAAGTAATAAAATAGATATCAAACTATATGGAATATAATTTTAAGGAAATAGAAAAGCGTTGGTCGCAATTCTGGAAAGAAAATAACACATATAGAGTAGAGGAAAATAATGGTAAACCCAAGTTCTATGTACTCGATATGTTCCCCTACCCTTCAGGTGCAGGATTGCACGTAGGTCATCCTCTTGGTTATATAGCATCGGATATATATTCACGATACAAAAGATTGCAAGGTTTCAATGTATTGCATCCCATGGGTTATGATGCTTATGGTTTGCCCGCCGAACAATATGCTATACAAACAGGACAACATCCTGCTATTACAACAGAGAAAAATATCAATCGCTATCGCGAACAACTTGATAAGATAGGCTTCAGCTACGACTGGAGTCGCGAAATACGTACTTGTGAACCTGAGTATTATAAATGGACTCAATGGGCTTTCATAAAGATGTTTGAAAGTTACTATTGTAACGATCAAAAACAAGCACGTCCTATAGCCGAGTTGATTGAACACTTCGAAAAACAAGGTACTGAGGGTGTAAATGCAGCTTGTAGTGAAGAGATGCAATTTACAGCAGCCGAATGGAAGGTTAAGAGCGAAAAAGAGCAACAAGAGATATTGATGAACTATCGTATAGCCTATTTGGGTAATACAATGGTAAACTGGTGTCCGGCACTTGGTACAGTACTTGCCAATGATGAGGTAAGCGAGGGTGTATCGGTACGTGGAGGTCACCCTGTTGAGCAACGTCTCATGCGTCAATGGTGCTTGCGTGTATCGGCTTATGCACAACGATTGCTCGAAGGCTTAGATAATATCAATTGGACCGAAAGTCTTAAAGAGACACAACGCAACTGGATAGGTCGTTCGGAAGGTGCTGAGATGCAATTTAAGGTAGATAACAGCGATATTGAGTTTACTATCTTTACAACACGTGCCGACACAGTATTTGGTGTAACATTCATGGTGCTTGCTCCCGAGAGTGAATATGTATCGAAAGTAGTTACAGCTGAGCAACGTGAAGCTGTAGATGCTTACCTTGACAGCATCAAGAGCCGTACCGAGCGCGAGCGTATGATGGATCGCAGCGTAACAGGTGTATTTACCGGTTCTTATGCTATCAATCCCTTGAATGGCAAGAATATTCCTATTTGGATAAGTGATTATGTATTGGCCGGATATGGTACAGGTGCTATCATGGCTGTTCCTGCACACGATAGTCGCGACTATGCCTTTGCCAAGCATTTCAATCTTCCTATCATTCCTCTTATCGAGGGTTGTGATGTAAGCGAAGAGAGTTTCGATGCCAAGGAAGGTATTATGATAAACTCTTGCGGTAATGGTCTTGACCTTAACGGTAAGACTGTAAAAGAAGCTATTGCTGCTACTAAGAAATTTATTGAAGAAAA
>JAEIGA010013632.1_pt1 | contig 12371 bp, 6 predicted proteins | sample 9270691 | NCBI WGS metagenome assembly JAEIGA01 (sample SAMN17057246, study PRJNA624740) | gut metagenome | biome: biome; isolation source: fecal sample | host: Bos grunniens | place: China: Xizang | collected 2019
GAGAAGAATGTAGCTCGTTTCCTGGAACTTGCCGATCAGGAAAACCTGGAAGCAACTGTTGTTGCTACGGTTACGGAAGAGGCAAGACTCAGAATGCATTGGAACGGTCAGATCATTTGCGATATTAACCGTGAATTCATGAATTCCAATGGTGCGGAAAAGCACGTAAATGTGGAACTTGACGCCCCGGCTGATTTTGCACCTGTTATCAGTGGTACATTTATAGAGAATATGTACCGTGTGGCAACAGATCTGAACACCTGCTCCAAGCGTGGTCTTTCTGAGCGCTTTGATGCTACCATCGGTGCGGGCACTGTTTTGATGCCCTTTGGCGGTAAGCATCAGCAGACACCCATTCAGGCAATGGTCCATAAGATCAGCTTGGAAAAGGGTCATACCGATGATTGCTCCGTAATGAGCTGGGGCTATAACCCCTTCATTACAGAAAAGAGTCCCTATCACGGCGCATATCTGGCCGTAGTGGAATCCGCTGCAAAGCTGATTGCAACCGGTGCAAGCTTTGAGGACGTATACCTGACCTTCCAGGAGTATTTCCTACGGGTCGGTAAGGATGCTAAGCGCTGGGGTCAGCCCACCGCTGCGCTCCTGGGTGCATTCAAGGCGCAGATGGATTTGAAGATCGCTGCTATAGGTGGCAAGGACTCCATGTCCGGTACATTCGAAGAACTGAATGTACCTCCTACACTGGTTTCTTTTGCCATTACCACCGACAAGGTACAGAACATCATCTCCAATGATTTCAAGAAGGCCGGCAGCCAGGTAGTTTGCCTGCGTCCTGCGTACGATGAGAACGGTCTGCCCAATGCTGAGTCTTTGCTTGCTGTATTTAACCAGGTTACAAAGCTTATGCGTAGCGGTAATGTGCTGTCTTGCTATACTCCCGGTATGGGCGGTATCGGCGAAGCTGTTATGAAGATGTGCATCGGTAACGGCTTTGGATTTGCTTATGCTGAGGGCCTGTCTGTACAGGAAATCTTTGGTTATCAGTATGGTAGCTTCATTTTGGAAGTTACAGAACCTGTTGACAATGCAAAGGTTATCGGTACTGTAACAGACGATGGTGTGATTGGTTATGGCAACGAAAATGTTTGCCTGAACGAATTGCAGAAGGCTTACGAGGATAAGTTGGAGTCTGTTTACACCTGCAATATCGCAGATGTGGATACGCCCATTGAAACAGTTTCCTCTGCCCAGAAACCTCGCGTTGCTCCTGCTATTAAGGTGGCAAAGCCTAAGGTTCTGATTCCTGTTTTCCCCGGCACCAACTGCGAATACGATTCTGCCCGGGCTGTGGCTGATGCAGGCGCTGAGCCTGAGATCTTTGTAGTTAAGAACAGAACTGCCGATGCTATTTCCCGTAGCGTGGAAGATTTTGCACAGAAGATCAAGGAAAGTCAGATGATCTTTATTCCCGGCGGCTTCTCTGGCGGTGATGAACCTGATGGCTCCGGCAAATTTATTACCGCTTTCCTGCGTAATGGCGCTATTAAGGAAGAGGTTACCCGCCTTTTGGAGGAAAGAGATGGCCTGATGTGCGGTATCTGTAACGGTTTCCAGGCTCTCATTAAGCTTGGTCTTGTGCCTTACGGCAAGATTATCGATACCGACGAAAATTGCCCCACACTTACATTCAACACAATTGGTCGCCACCAGTCCAAGATTGTAAGAACAAGAATAGCGTCCAACAAGTCCCCCTGGCTTGCAAACACCAACCCCGGCGAAGTGTACAATGTTCCCATTTCTCACGGTGAAGGTCGCTTCCTTGCAAGCGAAGAACTCATAAAAGAGCTTGCTGCAAACGGACAGATTGCTACTCAGTACGCAGATCTTGACGGTAATCCTACATACGATATTCAGTATAACCCCAACGGCTCAATCCTCGCTGTGGAAGGTATCACATCTCCCGACGGCAGAGTATTCGGTAAAATGGGTCATACCGAAAGATACACAAATGGCCTTTACAAGAACGTTGAAGGTAACTATGATATGGGTATCTTTGATGCGGCTGTTAAGTATTTTAAATAATAGTTGATGGAATGTAAAATAAAGCACAGACCGCTTATTAAAGTATCTTATTTTCCTATTACTATCAATAGAAAAGCGAATTCTCCGGATTTCGCTTTTCTTTTTTTGTATTTAGTTCAATAATCCTTGCATTTGTGGGGAAGTAGTAATATAATAAATTTATAATGCAAATCTATATATCATTATATTTTTGAGGGTGATAACAATGAAATCTTTTTCAGCAAAAATCATTATTTTACTTATTATGTGCATTATGTGTTCAGCTTTTGGAGCCTACGCCGATACGGGGGATACCGATGGGGACTATGTTTATGTCCTCGCAGGTAAAAATGCCGTCATCACAGCATACAAAGGCTCAGGCGAAGGGGAGCTTACCATTCCGTCTACCCTTGATGGGTACACAGTTACGGGTATCTATGTAAAGGCGTTTGCAAATTGCAACAAGCTCACCTCGGTTACTGTTCCCGATACCGTAACTTCCATAGAAGTTGGAGCTTTCAGCGGATGTACATCTCTTGAGGAAATGACTCTGCCATTTGTTGGAAGTTACAAGGGTGCGGATAACAGTGAAAGCGGATTGTTTGGATATATATTCGGTTCTGAGGGTGAAAATCTTACTCGTCAGTACTACAAAAATCAAAATTATAAAGATTGGGCAATACCCAAGTCTCTAAAAAAAGTTACCATAACCAAGGATACTTCTGTTGCGTATGGTTCTTTTTACAACTGTAATATGCTGGAAAGTGTAACACTTCCTGCCACAACAGGAATAATTGGCAAATACGCTTTTTATAACTGTACCGGTCTTAAGGAAGTTACCATCCCCGATAACTATCAGTCCATTTATGAGTCTGCCTTTGAAAACTGTACTTCATTGGAACGGATTTCACTTCCCGATAAAATAAGCAATATCGGAAAAAATGCTTTCTGCGGATGTACAGCTCTTAAATCAATAGTTCTTCCGCAAAATCTTAAAACCATAGGCGCAGGCGTATTTAAAGGTTGCACTTCCCTTAAATGTATAGATTTGCCCGATGGTGTTACAACTATGGGTAATGAAGTGTTTATGGGATGCAGTTTGTTAAAGAGCGTAACCCTCAGCAGTACGCTCAAATCTATAGGCGCTTCTGCTTTTGAAAATTGTGTTGCATTGGAGGGTATTTCAATTCCTCAAACAGTTAATGCAATATATAGAGATGCATTCAAAAACACCCACCTTGCAAACACTCCATCCAATTATGTTCAGGGTGTACTTTATATAGATGGCTGGGCAATTGCAGCTTTGAGCGAAGTGCAGAGTATATCCGTGCCTGATGGTACAAAATACATTGCCCAAGAAGCGTTTAAAGACAGAACCAACTTAAAAGAAGCAACCTTGCCGCAAACATTAGAAAAATTAGGTTCTTCCGCTTTTGCAGGTTGTACATCACTTGAAAAGCTTACCATTCCTTTTGTTGGGTTAACACCCGGCGAAAGCGGCGGCTACGAAAATGTGTTTGGTTCATTGTTCGAAATGACAACTTCTTCTTCGGGAGCAACCTATCAGCAATACGGCAACAACGGTAACTATGCCAAGTACTACAAGATTCCTCAAACCATAAAGGAAATCACGGTTACGGGAAGCTACCTTGTGCCTACCGGAGCATTTTACAACTGCAGTACCATAGAAAAAATAAATCTTTCCGATGATATTTCCTCCGTTAATGCCAATGCCTTCTATGGCTGTACCTCACTTACCGATGTTAATATACCAAGGGCAGTTACCGAAATAAAAGCAAGTACTTTCCATGATTGTTCTTCCCTGAAAGATGTAGCTATTCCGGCTGGAGTTACCAAAATATCCGATTCGGCATTCAGAAATTGTACTCTGTTAAAAAATCCCGCCTTTCCAGAAACTCTTGAAGTAATTGATGCAAGTGCATACGATGGTTGCTCTTCCATAGATACCATCAATGTTCCAAACTCTGTGTTGGAAATAAAAAAGGGTGCATTCAGAAACTGTACATCCCTTAAAGAAATAACCTTGCCCTTTATAGGAGTGCAGAGGGGAGGAACCGATGGCACCAATCAGGTGTTTGGTCACATTTTCGGCTTCGATTCCTATTCCGGACAAGCATCTGTTCCTGTAAGATACAGGGAAGGCGGTGTGTACTATTACTACATACCCCAATCCCTGAAAAAGGTTACCGTAACCGACGAAAGTGTAATACCCTATGGTGCTTTTGACGGTTGCAGCTTTATAGATGAAATTATCATAGAAGGTGCTCCCGAAACTGTGGGAGTTTGTGCCTTTGGTAATTTCAGTGGTGAAGCGGTGGATGTCACAATTAAGGATAAACAGGTAAAATACAGTGAAGGAGAAGCCTTTAACGGCTCTCCCATGGCTACACTTTACGGTTACGGAAATTCCACCTCTGAAGCTTATGCCGATGCCTATAAAGTGGACTTTGTACCCATAGACGGCAAGGAGAACGCCTACACATGGCAAAAGTACAGGATAGATAGCCTTTACATCAAAGAAGGGGATAGCATCGTTTCAGGTGTTCCTTCTTCTGAATTCAAGGCAATGTTTACCATTACAAATCAGGGTGGTTACGCAAACGATATGATAGCAGTTGTTTTCTTTACGGAAGATGGTGCAATGAGTCATCTTGCACTTGCACCCATCAATGTTCCCTTTGGCAAAACAGGACTTGTGGAATGTAGAGTAGACAACCGCCAAGGTTATGCAGATAACTTCAAGATATTTATGATAAACGGAGTAAACATCGCTCCGCTTTCAAAGACTAAAACTTATAAATAATTTTTTTAAGCAAAAAGGAGAAATTCAAAAATGACAATGGCAGTAATTTTATTTATCGTTGGACTTGTATTGCTCATCAAGGGCGGCGATTGGTTTGTTGACGGTGCCACAGGTATTGCACGCAAGTTCCATCTTCCCGAGCTTCTTATTGGTGCTACAGTAGTGTCCATCGGTACCACACTTCCCGAAGTAATGGTTTCGGCAACCTCTGCAGCGGCAGGTAATGGCGAAATCGCCTATGGTAACGCAATAGGCTCCATCATATGTAACACCTCTCTTATTGCGGCACTTACCATAGCCCTAAAACCCGGCAAAGCAGAACGTTCCACCATGGTTATGCCTGTAATATTCTTTTTTGTTGCAGCCATATTCGATTCTGTTATAGCCTACACAACAGGTTATTTTTCAAGAACAGTAGGTTTCATCCTTCTTGGTGCCTTTGTGATATATATAGGTCTTAATGTCAGAAAGGTTATGACATTACCCAAAAACGAAGTCCCCGTGGAACACGAATCCGACGAAAAAGAAAGAAGCTTAGTGGTAAATATAGTATTACTTGTTGTGGGTGCAGCTCTTATTGCGGTTGGTGCGGATTTGCTTGTAGACAATGGTACATTAATTGCAACAGCCCTGGGTGTTCCCGATTCTGTTATAGCTCTTACTTTTGTTGCTTTGGGCACATCTCTTCCCGAGCTTGTTACTGCAATCACATCTCTTGTAAAGGGTCACGGCGCACTCTCTCTCGGCAACATAATAGGCGCTAACCTTTTCAATCTTGTTCTTGTAAGTGGTGTATCGGTTGTCATAAACCCCTTCAATGTTCCTTCAACTTCAAAGCTTATGGGTCACAATGCATCTTTGGTAATGGATATACCCGTAATGTTCTTGGTTATGCTTATCCTCACTGTTCCTGCACTTATCAGACAAAAGCTTTCCCGCATACAGGGTATAGCACTTCTTCTTGTTTATGCAGCCTTCTGCACAATACAGTTTGCGTGTAATTGACATCGAAAAAAAGATAGGGTAAAAAGAGGGTTTGACTTATGAAATATCATGGTAACTCATTAAAAGAAATATCCTTTCCTTTAGGTGGTATAGGTACCGGTTCAATAGGTCTTGGCGGTGACGGAAGGCTTGTGGATTGGGAAATTTTCAATCGTCCTTCCAAAGGAAGCATAAACGGCTATTCTCACTTTGCCATAAGAGCAATAGATGGCGACACCATAACCCCTGCTGTTCTAAACGGTGACATTCTAAAAGACTACATGGGCCAGTACGGCAAACGCCCCTGGACAGGCTACGGCTTTGGACCCGAAGGTAAAAAAATGTGTGGTTTTCCTCATTTCAGGAATGTAACATTTGATGGTGAATTTCCCGTGGCGAATATTTGCTTTATTGATGACAATTTTCCTGCAGAGGTCACAATGACAGCCTTTAACCCCATGATTCCCGGGGATGCAAAAAATTCCGGTATACCCGGAGCTTTCTTTGAGTTTGAAGTTACCAACACATACGGCAAGGATATGACCTATCAGCTTGCTTTTACTATTACAAACCCTTACGAAAAATCCATAAACTCTTCTTTTTCAAAAGATGGATTAACCGGTGTAACTGCTTTTAACGCAGGCGTAACCAAAGATAGCACGGATTATGCTGACCTTACCATTGCTACCGATAATAAATCTGCCTATGCACAGAAATATTGGTACAGAGGTGAGTGGCAAGATTCAATAGTTTCCTTTTGGAATGATTTTTCGGGGGAAAAGGTACTCACAGACAGAAACTACGAGGGTGAAGGCTCTTTTGACAGCGCAACTCTTGTGGCAGAAATAAAGGTTCCCTCCGGCGCAAAAGACAAAGTGAAATTTGTGCTTTGCTGGAACGTACCCAATAACTACAATTATTGGAACGAGGTGAGGGAAGAGGAAAAAATAGAAATAATATGGAAAAACTACTATGCAACCATATTTGAAGATTCTCTTCACAGCGCGGTTTATTCCCTTACAAACTGGAATGAGCTATATGACCGCACCATGATGTTTAAAGATACTCTTTATTCATCAACTATTCCTAAAGAGGCTTTGGAGGCTGCGGGAGCAAACCTTTCTGTGCTCAAATCCCCAACAGTACTTCGCCTCGAAGACGGCACATTTTATGGTTGGGAAGGAGTTCACGAACTTGAAGGCTCCTGTGAAGGAACCTGTCAGCACGTGTGGAACTATGCCTACGCACTATGCTTTTTGTTTCCGGAGCTGGAGCGAAGCATAAGAAATGCCGAGTTTAAATACAGCACCGCTTCCGATGGAAGAATGGGCTTTCGGATAAATCTTCCTCTTGGTAGAAAAATGACAGATTTCCGCCCTTGCGTAGATGGGCAGATGGGAACGGTTATAAAATGTTATCGCGAATGGAAAATATCCGGAGACAACAAATGGCTTGAGGATAACTGGTCAAATATAAAAAAGATTCTTGAATACGCCTGGAGTGAGTCCAACTGCGACAGATGGGATTACGACAAAGATGGTGTTATGGAGGGCAGACAACATCACACCTTGGATAAGGAGCTCTTTGGACCATCTTCGTGGCTTCAGGGAATGTACCTTGCGGCACTTAAAGCTGCATCGGAAATGGCAGAATTTCTTGGAGATACTAAAAAGGCTGAGGAATATGCCGATTTATTCAAAAACGGATATACCTGGACAAAGGACAATCTTTTTGACGGTAGTTACTTTATCCATAAGGTGGACCTCACAGACAAGAGCCTCGTCGAAAAATATGATGCTGCCGTGGATTACTGGAACAATGAAACCAATGAAATAAAATATCAGATTGCAAAGGGTTCTTCCATAGACCAGCTTCTTGGTCAATGGCATGCCGACCTGGTTGGTCTTGGATATGTTTTTGACAAAGAGCAGATTGATATTGCCCTTGACAGTATGTTTAAAAACAACTTCAAGGAAAGTATGCGCTCCTTTGCAAATCCCTGGAGATTATTCTCCGTAAACGATGAAGCGGGAAGTGTAATATGTGTGTATCCCCAAGGGGTACCAAAGCCCAAAATCCCGGTTCAGTATTGTGAAGAAACCATGACAGGTTTTGAGTATTCCTTTGCGGGACTTTTGTGCTCTCAGGGCAAAATTAATGAAGGTATGCGTGCTGTTAAAGCAGTTCGCGACCGATTTGACGGCGAAAAACGCAATCCCTGGAATGAATTTGAATGTGGCAACAACTACGCCCGCTCCATGGCAAGCTATGCGCTTATACCCATACTTAGCGGATTTGAATATCATCTCCCCAAAAGGTACATAGGTTTTAAACCCTATACCCAAGAAGATTTCAAAACCATATGGAGTCTTGAAGGAGCGTGGGGCAGTTTTTCCCAAACCGAATCTTCTGCAAGGCTATATATAGCGGAAGGAAGCATTTGTCTTTCTTCCTTTGGACTTAAAGGGAAAAATGCAGTAAAAAAAGTAGTTGCAGACAATAAAAATATAGATTTTCAATTTAAAGACGGTGTAATTTATTTTGATGAATTGCAGATTTCAGATACTTTGGAATTTATATTTTAACACAGCTTGGAGGAATTCCAATGAAATACTTTGACAAATACACATCAAATACCTGTGCTTCAAGTGCCAATCAGCATTATTTTACCTTGGAAAAAGACGAGGTTTGCACAGGCAGAGTTTTCTATAAAATTTTTAAAGGTGGCGAATTCGGATATTCTTTGATGTTTTCCAATATACTGGATAGCACCTATGCCAATGGGGATATAAGTCACAAAAACCTTATTTGCAATGAGTGGACAATCCATAGTGCAAAAGTCGGCAAGTGTACATATATTTCCGATGATATTACGAAATATGGCGATATTTCGGTTTCGGATTTTAAGAACATTACCTTTAACGGAAGCACATCAAAAAATGTGATGCCCGGAGAGTTTTTCTGTTCCGATGAACTGAAACTCAGTTTTGAAAAAGACGAGTTTCTTTGCCTTGAAATGACTTTTTCGGGGGACATGCTGCCATATCACGAAGAAAGTTTACTACCCATATACCGAAAAACAGAATCCGGTTGGGAGTACGACAGAAAAATGCCCCTTCCCGGTATGATAGGCTGCGACAGACCTGTTAAAGAGCAAATAGGCTATTGGGGAGACTCCATCACTCAGGGTATAGGCTCTACCTTAAATTCCTATCTCCATTGGAATGCGCGCCTTTCCAATATGTTGGGAGAGGAATATGCCTATTGGAACATAGGCATAGGCTATGGCAGGGCAAACGATGCCGCTTCCGGCGGTGCCTGGATGTACAAAGCACTTAAATGCGACACCTTGGTTGTGTGCTTTGGGGTAAATGACCTTTGCAGATGGTTTAGCGTGGAAGAAACCAAAAGAGATTTAAATACAATAGTAGATACTCTGAAAGCCAACGGCAAAAGGGTAATACTCCAGACCATTCCTCCCTTTGACTACAATGAGGAAAGAAAAGCAAAATGGATACCTCTCAATGAGTTTATACACAGCGAATTAAAAGATAAGGTTGATCTCCTTTTTGATTGTGTTCCTGTTCTTGGCAAAAAAGACGAACCCCACATGTCAATATACGGCGGACATCCCAATGACGAAGGTGGAAGAGTGTGGGCAGAGGCAATGTATGGGGAAATAAAAGATTTGTTTTAATTGAGGAGATTTTGTGATGACTGAGGTAAATCAGATTAAAGAAATAACTCTGGGAGCACTGAGGGTTTACGAAAAAGACGGGTATGTGTGTTTTTCCCGTTTTACCCAAAAACAGGAGCAGGATCTTTTAGATTACGGTTGCGGCACCAAGATATTTGGCACATCAAACATTCGTCTGGAATTTTGGACAAAAGGCGGAGAGTTTTCCTTTGACTACGAAATAACCCCCGGTACAGTCCGCGAGTATTATTCCATTGATTTAAAGGTAGACGGTGTTTACCGCCACGGCATATGTAAAAATACCAATAAGGATAAAGATACCTTTACATTTGCTGTTTCTCTGTCGGAGGAATTTAAGCGTGTTACTGTGTATTTTCCCACTACAGCCTGTTTAAAACTTAAAAATCTGTCCTTGCCGTCAGATTTCAAACCCCACAATCGCACCCTTAAAATACTCACTTTGGGAGATTCTCTTGTTCAGGGCTATCATCCCAATCATTTTTCCAATACTTTTATGAACATAGTTGCAGATGAGCTTTATGCCAATATTATAAATCAGGCTGTGGGTGGAGATTGCTTCCGCAGGGAAAATGTCTACATTGCAGAGGGATTCGAGCCGGATTTTATCACAGTGGCATACGGCGTCAACGACTGGGCATCCTATAGGCTTGGAAACGGCGAAGAAGCTCATGCTTATCTTGAGGCATTAACTACTCTATATCCCGATAAAAGTATATTTCTCACTCTTCCCTTGGACAACAAGTATATTGAAGAAAACATAAAAAATGAAGATATAATAAAACAAGATATAGGCGAAAATCAAAAGAGAGTTTCTACCCTGGAAGAGGTAAGGCAAATTCTGGCAAATATAGCCAAGGATTTTCCGACTGTTACCTGCATTAATGCAAAGGACTTTGTTCCTTGCTGGGAGGATTGCTATTTTGCCGATAAGGTTCACTTTACCGACCTCGGCAATGTGTTTTACGCAATAGGTTATACAAAAGAAATTAAAAAATATATTGAGGTTTGAAATATGGACTTTACAAAACTGAAACAATATATGGACTATCTTACGACGGAAGTTAAGGTTCCTGGTGTTGATTGCATTGTATATAAAAATCACGAAGAAATTTTTCGGTATTTTGCAGGCTTCAGCGACATAGAAAACAATATACCCGTAAATGGTAACGAACTGTACCTTATATTTTCTATGACTAAGATGCTCACATGCACCTGCGCACTTCAGCTTTTGGAAAAAGGCAAATTCAAGCTTGATGATAACTTGTCAAGGTATATGCCGGAATTTGAAAATCTCAAAGTGGAAAAAACATTTGGTGCTTCTTCAAAAGGCAGTGATATAACCACCGGTGCATCAATGGGCGAAACCATCGTAAGCAAAGGCGAGGACTACGCCAAGACACCGGTAACAATACGCCATCTTTTTACCATGAGTGCAGGCTTTAATTATGACCTCAATGCAGAGTATATTAAAAATACCATTGCCGAAGGTAAAACAAGCACCCGACAGCTTGCCGGATGCCTTTGTAACACTGTTCTCGGTTTTGAACCGGGTACACATTTTCAATATAGCCTTTGCCACGATATTCTCGGTGCTCTGGTGGAAATATGGTCGGATCAGAAGCTCGGAGATTATATGTATGAAAACATCTTTAAGCCTCTTGGCATGAACAACACCTTCTTTGGTGTTGATAAAAACAGAACTGACGATTATGCCGCAAGGTACATATATGATGCCGACGGCAACCCCCAAAGACTTCCTCTTGAATGTCTTTTCAATCTGTCGGAAGAATATCAAAGCGGTGGGGCAGGGCTTACCTCCTGCACAGAAGATTATGCACTTTTTCTGGATGCTCTTGCATCCGGCGGCGTAGGCAAAAGCGGAGCAAAAATCCTTTCGGAAGATACCGTAAAGCTTATGGGCACAAATCAGCTTGACAAAGTTCGCTACGAAGATTTTCAGGCACTTCGCCCGGGCTATGGCTACGGTCTTGGTGTTCGCACTCATGTAGAACCCGGGGCAAGCGGTTCTCTAAGCCCTGTTGGTGAGTTTGGTTGGGATGGTGCCGCGGGAGCATTTTCCATGGTTGATACCAAGAACAAGCTTTCGCTTACATATTTCCAGCACGTTCACAACTGGCCGCTTAAGATTCAGACCGAAATGAGAAATGCTCTGTATGAGTGTGTGCAAGGTTGTTTGTAAATTGGTGTTTATCGCTCCGGTGCCGCTAAGGCACAAGTAACCTTTAAAAAGGTAGGAAACTTTGTTCTTTTAGGTAAAAGAACCAAAACCGGAGAGGGTACTCTCCGCCGTACCCTTTCCACTCCCGGCTCCCGCTTTTTTGAACTTCGGGCAGAAATGAAACTCAATTCATGAAAAATGCCGTCGCTTGCGGAGGCGACGAATTACGTCGCTGTCCTCGCTAAATCAAGCGGAAATAGTGGAACGGATTTTTCTTCCGCTTGATTTACGGCATTTTTCATAAATTTTCGTTCTGTCTGCCAACGAAGTTCAAAAGATGCGGTTTTTACTGCACCACAGCTTTAAATCTCATTGTTAATAAAAGTGGGGCACGTTGCTGTGATGAGGTTTTCTCCGCATTGGATTAATGACGTAGCAAACAAAACGAAGTTTTGAAAAAAGCAATGCAAATCCGGCATGGAATATATCAGTTCCTTTATTCATGCCGGATTTAGTGCGAACAGTGGCATAAATATGCCACCTTCGCAAACGGCATTGCTTTTTTAAAAACAAGTCTTATGTTTGCAAGGAATTAATACACGCGGCGGGGAGGGGTGTCGGGGATGCCCCTGCAGGCCTCC
>JAEIGA010013633.1_pt1 | contig 12370 bp, 16 predicted proteins | sample 9270691 | NCBI WGS metagenome assembly JAEIGA01 (sample SAMN17057246, study PRJNA624740) | gut metagenome | biome: biome; isolation source: fecal sample | host: Bos grunniens | place: China: Xizang | collected 2019
GGGATCTGCCCACCCCCCCTCTCACTTTACCGCGTTAAAGTGGTGAAGTGTTATCCACTTTACTCTGCTAAAGTGCTAAAGTGCACCTTTCATGTCCAGTATGGCGTGCGCGCTCTCCCATATCTGCCCCCGCGGCCGGTCGGGTGCGCTGCCGGACCTGTGCGGATGGTTCACATAATATTAACGCGTGGTATTGACAATATATGTTATCATATGCTATTATGTAAATCTAAAATATAGTTGAATATGAAGGTGCTACGATGAATAAAGAACAGTTTGACAAGTTATTGTCATTGATCCTACCCGGAATAGATCCTATTGATGTGACTGACAAAAGTGCTATGTGTTCGCAATACGTTATGTATATGATCAATCGAACGGCCAGCATGTTCGAATGGCAAGGACTGCCGGAGACGATCCCGCAAAGATTTATAGAGTTAACTTTACAGCTCCGCGGGTATTGCGCTATTGCTAAACATGAAAACGATTTATATGCGTTTTATGGCGGGCTTGGTGGGGAACCGGACGTGTATTATATGCCAACAGTTTTTACCGTCGCTAATCCTGCGCTTAATTATAGTGCTAACTTGCGCATTGGTGAAGAATGTGCTGTTATTCCTAATGATACGTTATACATGGGATTGATACCGTTATTTACTCGCTATGCAACGATGCTTTCGGAAAATCTCGTGTCTCTTAGGGTGGCTATGATTAACAGCAGAATAACAGACCTTATCAGCGCGAGCGATGACAGGACACTTAAAAGCGCTAAACAGTATCTTGAAGATGTTGAGACGGGTAAACTTGGGGTAATATCTACCAACGAATTTTTGGAGGGTATAAAAACAGCACCTTACGGTTCCGACGGACACTATAACACTATAACAAGCCTAATTGAATTACATCAATACTACAAGGCAAGCTGGTATAATGATATAGGATTAAACGCCAATTATAATATGAAACGTGAATCTATTTCACGTGGTGAAAGTCAGCTCAACAATGACGCGTTATTGCCGCTCGTAGATGATATGTTGAATAATAGGAAGATCGCCGCGGAACAGGTCAATGAAATGTTCGGTACAGAAATATCTGTTAAATTGTCTTCATCATGGGAAGATAATATTGAGGAGATTGACGCAGAACTTGACGCACTAAAAAATGGTGGTAATGATAATCCTGATAATGATCCTGATAATAATGATCCTGATAATCCTGATAATGTAGGGGGGTGAAAACGATGAGTAAACTATATGATGTTACACCCAACGCGCTCACCGGAGGCGGTATTTTCAGTATTTTAGATTCTTCGGCGTATGATGTACCGTGGGGTGATGATGTAATAGCGCTGCAACTCGATATGGAATATTACGGCAATGTTTCAGGCGAAAAAATCACATCACCTTTAGTTGATAAACTGCTTGAAGACTGTGAACTTACAACGGCGGGAATGGCTCAGCTTGCACAGGTTGTATACAGCCTAAATTTCCGCCGCTGGGATAAAGAGTGGCAGACGCAGCTTGCAGAGTATGATCCCATTTCCAATTATGATATGACTGAGGAAATGAGCGAAGAAGGGTCGACACAGTACGGCCATACCCGGCTCAGAACTGACAATCTCGCGCATACTGAGACGCGAACGGACAATCTGCAACATGTTGTGGACGCGTCGGAAGTTGAAACACCTGCGGTTACTACCACTGAACAAGATTCTGTAAGAGCTTTCAATTCCGGATCTGATCAACCTTCAAATAAACGCACGCAGAGCGCGAGCGGCACAAACAGGAAGGATAACGACGTAACGGAGCACGACACCGGCACGCAGTCAACTACCGGCAGCAACACCGGCACACAAAGCGACGCAGAGGGCGGCGAAGATGTTAACGAGCGCGAATACACATTGACGCGCCGCGGTAACATAGGCGTAACAACAAGCCAGCAGATGCTTACATCTGAGCGCGATTTGTGGATGTGGAATTTTTTCTATGAGATCGTTTTCCCGGATGTAGACAAAATTCTTACTTCGCCTATATACATGATAGACGCGGCAACCGCAGCAGCCGGAGGATTTACACCGGAGGGTGAAATAAGTATCAACAGAAATGGCGTTTATAATGTTAGCAGATACGCGAGCGCGCTTGTAAACGTTTCTAACAGTTATACCGAAGCAGATGAAGGGAAAGTTGTTAATAATGGCGCGCTGGTAAATCAAACATCACGCGAGATCACAGCAAACGGCATTTTTGGTACTACATATAATAATAGTGTTAGTGTTAATGTTCCTAATAGCTACTCTGAAGCAGATGAAGGGAAAGTTGTTAATAATGGCGCGCTGGTAAATCAGACATCACGCGAGATTACAGCAAACGGCATTTTCGATACTACGTATAATAATAGTGTAAATATTGATGTACCTCTACCTGTCCGTTATCAATATGTCGGCTGGTTTACGCCTGCATCAGACGCGGGCAGAGCACTTAGCGGTGGTTGGAAGTTCACACCTTTTCAAGATCTTTTAATATCTGGTTTAAGGTTTTTCGCGAGAGCTTCTGAGGCGATAGCATATATATCAGATGTTAATGGCAACACTATCACATCGAAAACGGCTACCGGGTTAACTGTCGGAGCGTGGAATGATATTGATTTTGATGAACCTGTTACACTTAGTGAGGGTGTTACTTATGTCGTATGGGGTAGCAATGTAGGCGCGACAATGAAATATTATAACAGATCTATATCACCTGAACTCGCGCAGTTTGATGGGGCGCTGTGGGGTAGTAATTATAACACTTTTCCTACAACTACCGAGAGCGGGGCGACATATGGGGTAGATTTAATTGTTGAGGTATTAGCATCTTGTAATGTATACTTTGGTAGTTCTATACCTATAGATTCTTACGGCTATAATGGTGATTATTATATATTGCCTGCCGATCAATCTGGCGCGCATATCATATATTATAAAGTTAATGGCACATGGATATTAATATGAAATAGGAGGTGCACAAAATGAACGGAGGTTATATTAATGTAGATTGCACGGGGCTTGATCTCAGTAAATCGACAGCACAGGAAATCGATGGGATCTGGAACGCGGCAAAAAGGGCGTTGCATAGTGAAAAACCTATCATTGCCGGCGGCTGCATCTATGGCACAGGTAAACACGTTACACCGGTAACATGTTTCGGCTGGCAAATTGCAGACGATGAAATTGTAATCGTAGGGGCTACGCTGCATGTTCATATTAAAGACGACGACACCGCGACGGTGCTTGACGTAGCGCAGAACACAGCCAAAAAAGGAGGGAATAAATAATGTTAGTGAATCAGGTATACGAAATTTTGAATACTATCACCGGTGAAATGTTGGGTGATAGTGTAGTAGTCAGTGAAGATCTTTCGAACATTGTTGACGTTGGTCACGCGTTTGAAAATCTTGAAAATGGTCTTGATAACTACGTGCGCAGGCTGCAAGATCATATCGGCCGCATGGTGTTCGTAGATCGTGTTTACGGCGGCCGCGCTCCGCGCGTGCTTATGGACGGTTGGGAATACGGATCAATTCTTGAAAAAGTCCGGACTAAACTCCCGGAAGCGCAGGAAAATGAGAGTTGGGATCTTCAAGATGGCGCTTCATATGATCCTAATATTTTCACAGCTCCGGAGATCGCCGTGAAATTCTATAACAAGCGCGTAACTTATGAGATTCCTATTTCTATAACAGAAAGACAAGTTAAATCTTCATTCAGTAACGCGACGCAGCTTAACGCGTTTTACAGCATGATACAGACAGCCATTCAGAATAGTATGACTGTAAAACTTGACGGCCTTATCATGAGGACGATCAATAACGCTATTGCGGAAACGATCCACGCAGATTTTCCGGCCGGCTCTTACAGCGGAGGCAGCGGAGTTAAGGCGGTCAATCTGCTCTACCTTTATAATGCAAATCTTGATGTAGGCGACCAGCTGAGCGCTGCGGAGGCGATTAGAACACCGGACTTCATTAGATTTGCCGCCTATCAGATGGGTCTGTATTCTGACAGACTTGAGGTAATGAGCGAACTCTTTAATATTGAAAACACCGAAAAGTTCACGCCGAAAGACAGACAGCACTTCTTGCTTCTTTCAGAGTTCAAACGCAGCGCGGACGTGTATTTGCAGTCTGATGTATTCCACGATGAGTTTACAAAGCTGCCTGAAGCAGAATCAATAACTTACTGGCAGGGATCCGGAACAGATTACGCTTTTACGTCAACAGGCAAGATCGACGTAAAAACGGCGTCGGGTGATGATGTAACTGTGTCCGGCGTGTTAGGCGTTATGTTCGACCGCGACGCGCTCGGTGTGGCAAATCTCGATCGCAGAGTGACAACCAATTACAATCCGAAAGCTGAATTTTGGAATGAGTGGCATAAGTTCGATTCCGGATTCTTTAACGACTTTTCAGAAAATTGTGTTGTGTTCTTTGTAGCATAATTCAACCTCTTCTTACAGTTATAACCATTAATACGGCTCTCGCGCTCGGCCGGAAACTGAGCGCTTTATACTATGGCTAACACAAATATATATGGAACCGACGCGGCTATATATTACACGCATAGGATAACGAGCTCGCCAGCTAATCAAGAAGATCTTGATCAGGTGCTTGACGTTATGACAAAGTTTAATGATTTTGCGCTCGGGTTCCCTGAAATAACAGGTCTTTGGGCACAAATGCCGCAAACAGGTGATTCTCTGTATGAACCAGATCTTAACCCAGATATAGAATCAAAACTTAATAGTAACGCGAGCGCGTGGCAAAACGCGCCGGTTATGTACTGGATCAATAATAACTATGACGGCGAAGTTGACGCACAGTTGGTTATGAGCAGATTTACTTCTCGGCTTAATATATCGTCAATAGTAAATCAAGGTGATGGACTTATTATAGTGAGCCCCAAAGGGAGTGATATATATTGGATCCTCCGTATAGGGTACGGTAGTATAGTTGATTGCAGATGTTATAAACGTGAACCATTCCAATATGAATTTACACACCTTAATTGTATAGGTTTTGGTTCTAATCCTCGCTCGGATTATGTCTTCCCTACACTTGCATATCGATATAACGACTCAACAATATCTCGTTATAGTGCTATGGATATTGCCGCGTCATCGCAACAAAACGCTTTTAGATTCTTAAATAAAAATATCAATAGCGCTACAAAATGGATACTCGACGCAACATCAGCCGACTACGATCCGCCGAAATCAAAAGACGACGATCCCTATAACGATCCAACGAGCGGCGAGGGTGTTTTCGATGATGGAGACAGCGACAATATAGATGATCCTTCACTTCCTACATTGAGCGTGTCGGACACCGGATTTATAACTCTTTTTAATCCGGCTAAAGCGCAGCTAAAGGCGCTCGCCAATTATATGTGGTCAGATGCTTTCAGTTTGACTAACTTCAAGAAAATGTTTGCGGATCCTATGAGTGCTATATTGGGGCTGTCCATTCTCCCGATCCCGGTACCTACTGAGGGATCCCGCGCGGTCAGCGTCGGCAACATTTCAACAAACGTTAATATGCCTGTTGTCTCGCAGCAGTTTATCGAAGTAAACTGCGGCAGCGTCACAGTGGCGCGGCAGCGGCCGGGAACATATCTTGATTTTTCGCCTTATACAAAGGTAGATTTATACTTACCGTTTATCGGCACACACCCGCTCGATGTGGATGAGGTCATGGGAAAAACGATTAACGTCAAGTATCACGTGGATATTTTATCAGGTGCTTGCACAGCTTTCGTGAAATGCGGCAGCAGCGTACTATATCAATTTATAGGGCAGTGCGCTATATCGGTGCCTATCACTGGCAATGACTGGACAAACGCAATAAACGGAGTTATGAACATTGCCGGTTCTATCGGGTCGATGGTACTAACAGGCGGCGCAACAGCTCCAATGGCTGCAGGTAGTATTGCGTCAACAATTACAAATAATCTAAAGCCGAATGTTGAAAAATCCGGTTCCGTATCCGGTGCAGGTGGCCTGCTGGGGGTAAAGCGACCATATCTTATCATTAACAGACCTAACCGGAATGTGGCGGAAAATCAAAACAGCTTTATAGGGTACCCAACTTTTAAGAATAAAAAAATGAACAATCTTGATGGATACAATTCTATTATGTCGGTGCATCTTGACGGTATCAACGCGACGCAGCAGGAAATCGCCGAGATCGAAAACTTGCTTAAAGGAGGTGTTATATTTTGAGTTTCCATATTATACTGTATTCAAACAGCAGCGCGCCGGAAAAGCTGGATAAAAGTCTGTCAGAAATTGTGGATCTCACAGGAACATTAAAAGATCCTTCTTCTTTTATAGATCCAACAGTTATGATTGAGGCGACGCAAGCACAAATGACCGCATGTAATTATATACGGATACCGCAGTTTGAACGTTATTATTTTGTAAAAAATATTACAGTTCTGCGCACAGGTCTATACCAGCTTGACTGTCACGTTGATGTGCTCACTACATACAAAGCAGGGATCCGGAAGAACCATGCTATAATTGAGCGCAGCCAAAAGGATTATGAACTGAATCTTGACGACGGCAGCATAAAAGTAAATAATAATCCGACGATACAAACGAAGTCTTTCCCGCAAGGGTTTACCACGTCATTGGAATTTGTTCTTGCAGTCGCCGGCGGCAGCGGCTCATAAAAAACGATCCTATTATATAGGGTCGTTTATTTTTATAAAAATATATTAAATAATATTGTAATTCATTTCAGACCGTGATATAATATAGTTCCCGGAAGGGAGTTAGACAAAAGGAAATCTACGGAGAAGAGCGCATGAAGACCCGCATCGCGGAAGCCAAAGAAGAGTACATGATCGACCCGATGACGCTCAACACCTGGATGAACGGAATGGAGATCATAATCAGCAGATAAGGGAAGGAGGAACCACCATGACAAAGAAAAAGTACACATTCAGCGAACTGGTCGACATTATGGAGCAGCACGGAGCAAACATGGCAGACATAGCGATAGGGCACATGATGGATGTCATAGAAGAAGAAACAGGAACCTGGCCAAGCTGGAGCGACGAAGCACCAGATTGGGTCGTAAACAACTGCAGAGGAGGTTGAAGAAAATGAAAAATTTTATGGTTATAACAGTAAAGGAAGGAAAAGAAAAGGCGGAGTTTTTCAACATGTATGACAGCGCGAGAGCGTACGCGCTTGCAATGGGTGTAATGGGGGCGGAGGTTCATATTTATAAATTTTACGCGGACACAAAAATATACGAGATTATGGAGGTGCTTTGATGGATAATACAATGCGTAATTCAGTGGCTTTTATGTTGAGTGATGATTATGAAGATCGTTTTATCGCCGAATACATGCAATTAGTGTGTAGACGCGATAAACTACGGGCGATGTTACGTTCATATCATAAGGGTGTTTTAGGGTTTACACCTAAAAGCAAAATTAACCTGTTATATACTCAGCTTACAATAATGAATCGTTATATAACTGTACTGAGAGCACGCGCAGTAGATGAAGGAATTGATCTTGATCGGTATGAAGAATGAGAGGGGTGTAATGAAAAAAACGATGATAATCGCGATAGGTTTATTAATCGGATACGCGGCCGCGGGATACCATGAGCGCGGCTGGATTGACTGGCCCGGGCTGTGTGTAGTAGCTCTGCTGCTCATTCCCGCGCTCTACTATGTGAGAGGTACGAAAAAATGAGACGCAGCTTAATTCTTATAAGTTTATTAATATCATTATTTTTTATAAAAGAATAGGAGGACAAAACCAATGATGAAGCAGGCAATTTTTGCGAAGAAGAAAACAACGCGTGAAGGTAAAGTGTTCCATACATACCTCACAACACTCAAAAAGAAAGACGGCACCGAGCTTATAGTTCAAGTTAAATTCAGAGACGTGTGCGGTAATCCGGATCCGGAGCGCTGCCCGATGAATATCGAAATCCCGAAAAGCAAGGCGAATCTTACAAGCAGAACTTTCACGAGGGAGGATAACGGCGAAGTCTGCGAACAGTATGTACTTTGGGTGAGCGAATGGAAAGAAGGTGAAGAATACAGAGACACGAGCCTTGATGAGTTCGTATAATTGTAGTGATGGATGGGGCGGCGCTGCCGCCCTTTTATTTTTTCAGGAGGTGAAAAAGATGAAAATAGACATGGTAAAAATAGGACAGGAGGCAAAGGCTGCGCGGGTGGCTTGCGGTCTGACGCAAGAGGATATTGCAATCCGCACAGGTTACACGGTATCACACATTTCAATGTTCGAAACAGGGAAAACTAAAAGCTTACCGCTCTTTTTATTCTACCGGCGTTTAGGGTTGGACATTTCATTGAAGGAGGTGTTTATGGATGGCGAAAAAAACGACTAAATGGGAAAAACTTCTGCAAACGTCTATCCAAGATTTTAATAAAATGACTGAGCCTGAATTAAGATCTGTTGTTAGGCAGCTTAACAGAATAGCTAACCAGCGTTTAAGACGTGCTGTGGCTAAGGGTATATCTACACCGGCAACGGCAGCGGCTCAGCGAGGCGGAGGCACATTTACGACGCGTAATAAAAATCTTAACGAACTCAGGGCGGAATATAGGCGCGTCGCTAACTTTCTAACATCAAGGACATCAACAATAAAAGGTTTTAACCAAGTAAAAAAAGAAACTGCCGAAACTCTGAAAAAAAGCGGAGTTGATATAGATCCGAACGATCTTGACGAAACTATGCGTATATATGAGCAGTTAAAAGAACAAAATCCGTGGATACAAAGCAAGGGTTATAAATATGCAGTTTTTCAAGAGATAGATGCAATTGATGATGATTTAGATATTGAAGAAAAAATATTGAAAATGCAAGATCAGCTTAATGAAATGTATGAAGAGGTGAACGACCGTGATGCAGCATTTAGATCCAACGTTTCAAAATATTTTGAGTGATAAAAAAATCTATCATCCGGATGAAATCAAAGAAATGATAGGCGCTGTACGCCCAAATTTTCGGTTTGCGTGGAGTAATAAAAAATTAAAATACTTCAACGTGCCAGCTGCGCTGGATATTGAGACTACCAGTTTTTACAGTCAAGGCGATAAAGTGGCAATCATGTACGAGTGGACACTGGGTTTATATGGCGCCGTGATGATTGGTAGAACATATGACGAGTTAACAAGTGTGCTTGATACGCTGGCCGATGTGCTGGATCTTAACGAACATAAACGGTTAATTATTTACGTTCATAACCTTGCCTATGAATTTCAATTTATCCGGCACCATATCGAATGGAGTAAAATATTTGCTACTGACATCAGGAAACCGCTATATGCTTTGACCGGATCCGGGTTAGAATTTAGATGCAGCTATTTGCTTTCCGGGTATAATCTCGAAAAGATGGGCGAGCAGTTGCAGGAGTTTCAAATCAGCAAGCTGACCGGGTATCTTGATTATTCTTTGCCACGTCATAATAAAACGCCGCTGACAGAAAAAGAAAAAGCTTATTGCGTTAATGATGTAAAAGTTGTTATGGCGTATGTTATGGAGCGAATCAAGCAAGACGGAGGAATAAGCAAACTGCCGCTAACTAAAACCGGTCATGTTCGGAAGTATTGCCGGGATGCGTGTTTTTACGGCACAGGGGAAGAAAAAGATAAAAATAAACGCTCGCGGTATCGCGACCTTATCAAATCAATGACAATTGAACCGGACGAATACCGGCAGATGAAACGGGCTTTTCAGGGCGGTTTTACACATGCTAACCCGTTTTACTCAGGGCGGATCGTTGAGAATGTTACAAGCTTTGATTTTACCAGCAGTTACCCAGCTGTGATGGTGGCGGAAAAGTATCCTATGTCGAGCGGCGAAAAGGTGTTTATACATTCTATGGAAGGAGCAGAAAAATATATGAAATATTATGCTTGTGTGTTTGACATTGAGTTTATAAACATTAGATCTAAGGTATTAATGGATGATTATATATCATCATCCAAATGCTGGACACTTGAAAAAGGTGTGATCAACAATGGCAGAGTTGTCGCGGCGGATCTTATCCGCATGAGTATAACTGAGCAAGACTACCATATAATTAAAAACATGTATGAGTGGGAAAAGATGCGTTTTGCTAACTTTAGGATATACCGCAAGGACTACCTACCAACAGATTTTATTACAGCGATATTAAAGCTGTATCAAAGCAAAACAGAACTAAAAGGTGTAAACGGTAAAGAGATCGAATATCTACGATCTAAAGAAATGATTAACAGCTGCTATGGTATGTGCGTTACTGATATTGTGCGCAATGTTTTCGAATATGATGAAGATTGGCTGGACCCGGTCGCTCCGGATCTTAACGAGGCATTGAAAAAATATAATAATTCATCCGGCCGTTTTCTTTTCTATCTGTGGGGTGTGTATGTCACAGCATACGCGCGCCGGAACCTTTTCACCGGTATTTTAAGCGTGGGCGATGATTATATTTATGCTGACACTGACTCAATGAAAATAATCAATGCAGACGCGCACAAGGACTATATAACCGATTATAATAGAACGATCACGGCACAAATCAACAGCGCGCTGGATTTTCACGGACTGCCGCATGATATGGCTGCACCTATGACGATCAAAGGCGCTAAAAAGCCGCTGGGGGTATGGGATTTTGACGGCTTTTATACGAGATTCAAAACGCTGGGGGCTAAGCGCTATATGGTGGAGAGTGACGGAAAAATAAATATAACAGTCGCAGGACTTAATAAAAAAATCACGGTTCCTTATTTGATAGATAAATACGGTGATGAAGTGTTTAACATGTTCAGTGATCAATTATATGTGCCGGCGGAGTACACCGGAAAGAATACACACACTTACATTGATACTCCGCGTGATGGGGTATTAGTTGATTATATGGGGACGGCAGCAGAATACCATGAAAAGAGCTGTGTGCACTTAGAGCCAGCAGATTATACCCTAAGTATATCACGAGAGTATGCGGACTTTTTGAGAGGAGTGAAAGAAAATGAAATCTAAATATTATAGCTTAACCAGCATATTAAAAAAGAACGCGCAATATAACGTGATCTTTGGTGAAAGATCCAACGGGAAAACATACGCCGCGTTAAAATACGGCTTAGAGCAGTTTTGTGAGAATGGAAAACAAACAGCTATTATCAGAAGGTGGCGCGAAGACTTCACGGGCAAGCGCGGGGCGGTAATGTTCAGCGCCCTTGCTGACAACAGCGAAATTATCAAGCTGAGCGGCGGCGAATGGACTGACGTCTATTATTATGGTTCACGGTGGTACTTGTGCCGTTACGAGCCGGAAACAGGCAGGCGAATAACACATGACAAACCTTTTGCATATGGTTTCAGTCTGTCGGGTATGGAACACGACAAATCAACAGCATATCCCGAAATAACAACAATAATCTTTGATGAGTTCCTGACGCGTACACAGTACATACCAGACGAGTTTGTTTTGCTTATGAACACTATATCAACGATCGTGCGGCAGCGCTCTGATGTAAAAATCTTTATGTTAGGGAATACCGTCAATAAATATTGTCCGTACTTTGGCGAAATGGGATTGAAACATATAAAAGAAATGCAGCCCGGCGATATTGATGTGTACAGATACGGTGACAGTGAATTGATTGTTGCAGTTGAGTACACAAGACCGAATAAGGCGGGTAAAGAATCAGACTTATATTTTGCGTTTGATAATCCTAAACTTACCATGATCACCGGCGGCGCATGGGAAATAGATATATATCCGCACTTGCCGTATAAGTATAAGCCTAAAGATGTGCTATTTACTTATTTCATAGAGTTTTCGGGTGATCTGTTGCAATGCGAGATCGTTAATGTAAATGATACGCTGTTTACATTCATACACCGAAAAACAACAGAGCTGAAAGATCCTGATCATGATTTGATCTTTTCGCCCGAATACGATCCGCGCCCGAACTGGCATAGGTATATCACTAAACCAACTAATGCGGTCACTAAAAAGATCGCGGGGCTGTACAAGGCAGATAAAATCTTTTATGCTGATAACGAAGTGGGCGAGATAGTCCGGAATTATCTGCAATGGTGCGGCAAGAACATGTAAAGGTTCTGCAGAAATATATTCAGAATATTCAGAAAATAATTCAGACCTACAAGGGTCTGTTTTATTATGTAAGCCATCACACACCATCACCGGCAGCGGGGCGGCGTGGTAAAATATGGGAGAGCGCGCACGCCATACTGGACATGAAAGATGCACTTTAGCACTTTAGCAGAGTAAAGTGGATAACACTTCACCACTTTAACGCGGTAAAGTGAGAGGGGGGGTGGGCAGATCCC
>JAEIGA010013634.1_pt1 | contig 12370 bp, 14 predicted proteins | sample 9270691 | NCBI WGS metagenome assembly JAEIGA01 (sample SAMN17057246, study PRJNA624740) | gut metagenome | biome: biome; isolation source: fecal sample | host: Bos grunniens | place: China: Xizang | collected 2019
ACTTCTTCTTCATCTGCATCTTCACCAAAAGTAAATAATGCTTCTTTGCATCCCTGCTTTTCAGCTATTTTTAATTCTTCTAAAATTTCTTCTTTTGTTTTTAGAATTATAGCATCTTTATCTGTAGGATTTTTCTTGAAATTGCAGTATCCACAATCATTTCTGCAGATTTCAGTTAATGGAATAAAAATATTTTTAGAATAAGTAATGAGATTATTCTTTCGATATTGTGTTGCTTTAGTCATATATTTTAAAATGTCTAAACCTTTTGCAGTTAATACGGAAAGAATATCTTTTTTTGAATAATTTGTCATTTTCTACTCTTCTTTTTCAGAAACAGTCACTTCAACATATAATGGAGGGATTTCGTTTTTATCCTCCCATATTGCAATAATAACATCAAAACTTGGAAGTTCAAAGACTTTATAAACAACGATAAGTCCCATTGATTCCAATTCTTCTTTTACTCTTGAGAAACCTTTACTATCAACACTTACTGTTTGCAATTCACTTTCTTTTATATGTTTATCGCCTGATTTTAAAATCTTTTCAATTTTATCAGAATCTGCTGGAACTTCAACACCGCCAAGTTCCTCTCCAATTTCCAAAACTTTTTCTTCAAGCTGGTCGATAGGTATTACTTTTCTTGAACGACTTCTAACAATTAATATTTTGTCATTGTCAATAGCTGGGCGTGATCCTTTAAATGAATCGAAAAAGCCCATTACGCTTCCAGCTATTTCATATTTCTTTTGCATTAAATCAAGTCCTATAAGTTTAATTCTTGTTTTAACTCACCCATTGTTGTTACTTTTTCTGCAAATGCGTTATGTCTGTGTATACTTTCTTGATTTTCTTGGCGAGAAGTAATTAATGTATCCTCTGGGAAATCAGAGTATTTTTCTGCAATCATTTCCATCATGTTTCTAACACAATCTTCAACAAAAACAGGTTTTCTGTGTGCACTCATTACTGTTGCATTTTCATCAGGTCTTTTGAGGAGTTCGCATACTGGGGAAGACATGGACTTTTCTATGATTTCTATAATATCTTCTCCTTCAACTTCCCATCCTTCAGGTACTTCAAGCAATAAAGTCCCTATTCCTCTTTGGTTGTGTGATGCGAAGGTTACAGTATCAAGTACTTTTTGTGTAGTTTCCTCATCCAAAAATTCTAATAATTTGTTTTTATCAGATTCCCTTACAGATTCCTGTGCACATGGACAAACAGTCATTCCTATTAATTCTGCTCCGATACTTTTTCTGATTTCTATATTACCATTTTCATCTCTCAAACCAATAGCCTTTGCTTTAAGGTATGCCATTTCTTGAGTTTCATGTTTGGTAACTGGGGATTCACGCATAAACATGTAATCGGTAGTCATGGAAATTTCAACACGTTTTGCATATTCGTGTTTGTCCATCATTTTTTCAACAATCTTAGCACATAATGATTCTACTCCAAAATTGTTGTCTGTAGATATGGTATCTAAAACTTCGCTGATAGCTTCAGGATTTCTGGACATATGCACTCCTTTTTGGTCAAAAGGTAAATCTACAAAAGCATCAAATGTTGGTAATAGAATTATAGGCCTTTTATTTGGTCTTTCAAGTTGCAATAATTTTTTAACACCAGTTACTCCTACTCTAGTCAATTTTATAGGGATATTAGGTGTGTCGTCTTGCGTATCTGGTAAACAAATTGCCAATTTCATAACCTCTATAAATAATAATTTTAATAATATATTTATATTGTTTTTAATATTTATATTAGTTAGGTTAACTAAAATTTTCTTATATTATTATAAAAAATAATTTTTTAAAAAATAATTTTAAATTTTTAATATTTTTGTTTAATTTTTATAATGATTTTAAATTAATAAAAATAGAGTTGGGTAGAATTAACTACCTCATTTATAAAATATTTGAAGATCCCATATCTTCTTTAATTACATCAAGAACAGTCTGAGTGTATGTTCTTTCTATAATTGGGTCTTTTAATAATTCTTTAATAAAGGAGTTTAATTCATTGGTATTTCTGAATTTAGCTATTAAAAATGCATCATATTCTCCAGTAACGTCATAAATACCTACGACATTTTTATTGAAGAATGTTTTTTCTTCCCAATTTTTGAGTTTTCCTCCTTTAACTCTTACTCCAATAATAGTTGTTAAAACAAAACCTAATTTTTCATGATCAATTACAGGGGAGAATTTTTTAATCACTCCTGTTTTAACCATTTTATCAATACGGTTGTGGATAGTTCCAACAGATACATCTAAATCTCTGGATATTTGTCTGTAAGATGTTCTCACATCTTTATTGATGATTTTTAATATTTTTACATCAGTTTCGTCTAGTTTTACTATGTTGTCTTTTTCCTTAACCATAATCATTTTCCTCCATTAATATGATTTATATAATACACTATTATATACAATACATTATTTAAAATTTTTCTTTTTTTTTATTTTATTTTATATTATTTTGATTAAAATTTCTTATGTAATATAATTTATACTCTTTTATCTTTTTTTTATATTAATTTTCTAGATATTGTTTAAAAAATTTAATGATGGATTAAGCAATATCTAATTTTAACAATATATCTTTTATATCATTTATTGATGCATCGGTTTTAATTCCAATAGGGCTGAAATGTGTTTTTTCAGCTTTAAAGCCATTATTTCTTAGTTCATCAAAAATCAAATCTAATTTTGGTGCACTTATCTTTAAAGACCTGCATATTGAGTGCACATCATAAAATGTGGCGGAACTATCAGCTTCAATCAAGCAGGCATTTAGCAATTTTAATAATTGATTTTTTGTATTTAGTTTTTTATTTTCTGATTCATCAATCATTTTTGATATGAATTCCTTATTTTGAATCTCTCCAAGCCATAATGGGCCTGCTTGAATTAATTTTTCACCGCATTCCGGACATATATTTGGAACAGATGTAGCAAGACCATTATTTGTTTCTCTGTATAGACATTCTTTGCAATGACTGATATATCCAATATTTTTCAATGATTCGTCACTTTTTTTTGAACCTTTTTTAATTTTCAGGTATAATCTCATATAATGTTCAGTACTGTGGGACAATAATACTTCAATGCATTTTGCATATTTGGACAATGTCAGTGCACAAAAACCAGCAAGAATTCTAATTCCTGTTTCATGACAATATTCACTTTTGTATGGTTTGGAGTTATATTTTCGAATACAAGGTTCTTTATATGTTCCGCATAATGCTGATGTATCTGTAGCAGTAACGCATAACAGTGATTCTCTTCGGGCACAGTATCCTGCTGAGTCTAAAAATGGTGAAGGAGTTCCAAATGGATCGATATCAATGACATCGAACTTTCCCCTGTTAAGTCTTAAAAAAATACTGGCATCTTGCTGGGATATTGTAATATCATTTAGATGATTCAAATCAACATTATGCTGTTCAAATTCATTCGCTAATTCGCTTATATCATTTATTGATACATCTCCAACTCCATCAATTTCATTTTTATAGCGAACACCTCTTATTCCGCTTCCCCCAAATAAATCACAGATGTCAATATCTCGTTCCTGTTCTTTTTGATAAGTCTGGAGTGCTAGAATTGAAATATCTCTATTTAATTCCATATGGGGATTGTAAAAAACAGGTGCATCAGATGAAACTTTTTCATATTCTGGGAATTGTATTTTTGTTAATCCTTCTTCTATTGTTTTAAGTTTATATTCATCCAAATTAATCACTTTTAAATTTAATTACTTATTATTTTAAATATTATAAAATTTAAATATTATTGTAGTATAAAGGTGATATCGTGTCAGAAATTAAAGTTCCCATAGCAAAACCAATTATAGGACAAGAAGAAATTGATAATGTAGTTGAGGTTTTGAAATCTGGAATGATTGCTCAAGGACCAAAAGTTTCAGAATTTGAAAAGGAATTTGCATCATGGGTTGATGCAGATTATGGTGTTGCAACCAATTCAGGTACTGCAGCTCTGCATGTGGCATTGCTTTCCTGCGGTATAGGTGCAGGTGATGAGGTAATTACAACTCCATTCACATTTATTGCAAGTGGAAATTCAATAGTTTATACTGGAGCAAAGCCTGTATTTGCAGACATTGATTTAAAAACATATACTTTAGATCCTGATTGCATTGAATCATTGATAACTGATAAAACAAAAGCAATAATGCCTGTACAATTGTATGGTCAGTCTGCAGATATGGATGCTATCTGTGATATTGCCCAAGACCATGATTTGGTTGTAATTGAAGATGCTGCTCAGGCTCATGGAGCAACATTCAATGATAAAAAAGTAGGTAATTTAGGTGACATGGCTTGCTTTAGTTTCTATCCGACTAAAAACATGACAACCTCTGAAGGAGGTATGATTACCACAAATAATGAAGAGCTAGTGGAGGAAGCACATATATTCAGAGCTCATGGTTCAAGGGTAAAATATCACCATGATGACATTGGATATAACTTTAGAATGACTGATATTTCAGCAGCTATTGGTCTTGCACAATTAAATGTAATTGATGAATTTAATAAGAAAAGAGCTGAAAATGCAGCTTATTTAAATGACGGTTTAGCTGATGTAGATGGAGTAGTCACTCCTTATGCAAGGGAAGGCTCAAAACATGTATATCACCAATACACTATTCGTGTTGAAAAAGGAAATCGTGACGATTGGATTGACATTTTGACCGAAAATGGAATCGGTACTGGTGTTCACTATCCAATACCATTATACAATCAGCCGATTTATCAAAAATTAGGATTTACCGGTAGCTGTCCTAATGCTGAAATTGCAGCTAGTGGTGTAATTTCATTACCTGTCCATCCATCATTAACCAATGATGATTTGGATTTAGTTATTGAAGCTGTTAAAAAGGCTTCTGATAAATTATAGCTTAAGAGTCAATGACTCTTAATCTAACATTTTTTCTACTGTTTCTATTTTTTCATTTAATGTTTTCTTTTTAATATCTCGTCTGTCATCAACTTTGATTACCGTGTATACACGTCCGGCTCCGACTTCAAAGACGGCTTCCTGGGCTTTGGCTATAACTTCATATAGTTCTTTTAAATTTTCAGCTTCAATCTGTGTTCCCATCCCGGTTAATTGCCATTCAAGTCCGGAATCTTTAACTACCTGTACTGCAGCAGCAACATGGTCTTTACATCCTGTAGAATCACATCCGACAGGCAATATTGTAAAATCACAAGTTATCATATTATCACTTCGAAAAATTATTTATTAAAATAATTATAAATTATTTGTTATGGCAAAATTGGATAAGGATGAATTTAATGAAATGATTTTTTCAAGAATCAACGATTTAATTTCTGAATATGAATTAATTAAGGAAAATGAATTAATTGCTGTTGCATTGTCTGGTGGAAAGGACAGTGTTCTAACATTGCATGCTCTAAAAGGATATCAGGAATTTTTAGATTTTGATTTGGTGGCAATCAGTGTCGATGAGGGAATTGAAGGATATAGGTCTCACGGTATTGATGCGGCAGTTAATAATGCTCATGATCTGGGCATTGAGTTAATTCAGAAATCATTTCTTGAGGATGAAGGTTTTGCCTTGGATGACATTTTCTCTGACTTTAAAAGCGCATGCATTCCATGTGGTGTTTTCAGAAGAAACATTTTAAATAAAACAGCTTATGAACTTGGTGCGGATAAAATTGCAACAGGCCATAATCTGGATGATGAAATACAATCTTTTTTAATGAGCTTTGCCAGGGGAGATACAATTAAATTCTCCAAGTTCGGACCGGAACTTGATGTGATTCATCCAAAATTAGTTCCCAGGATTAAGCCTTTATGGAATACTCCGGAAAAAGATGTTGGCATGTGGGCAGTTTTAAACGATATTAATATCCATTTGGAGGAATGTCCTTATTCTCACTTGTCATTAAGGGCTAAAATTAAAGAATTTTTAAATAATAATGAGGATGAACATCCCGGTTTAAAAAATAATATTATGGAATCATTTCAAAAGATTTTAACCTTTGAAAATGATATTTCCACAAATTTAAATGAATGCGAACTCTGTGGCGAGCCAACTTCTTCCAATATCTGCAAAGCATGTGAGATTAAACAATCAGTTTCTCAAGATTGCGAAAGCCATATATGCGACGAATAAAGCCACAAGTATGAATCCTTCTTTTTTATCATATTTGGATTGTGTTTTACCAAATATAAAGAATAATATTGTAACACCAAGCATTAATGCAATATCGGTTAGCATATTAGGGTTAATTGCTATTGGGCTGATTGCACTGCTTGCACCAAGAACCAATGAGATATTGAAGATGTTTGATCCTATCACATTACCTATAATTAACTGATTTTCACCTTTCCTTAAAGCAGTAAGTGAAGTGACAAGTTCCGGTAAAGAGGTACCCATTGCCACAATAGTCAAACCTACTAATGTTTCACTCATTCCTAATGCTATTGCTATATATGATGCGCTGTCAACAACGAAATCCGCACCAATTATAATACCTGCAACACCACAAACAATGTATATGATACTCCTTAAAAGACTCATCTTAGGTTTTTCAACAACTTTTGATTCTTCTGATTTTCTGGCATCATAAACAAGGTATGTAACATAAGAAATAATCAAAATGAGTAATATAATACCTTCAATTTGTGTTATTTTCCAGCCATATAGAATAAAAGCGGTCAAAACTCCTGTAAGGAATACTAAAAACGGCAAGTCAACATTTAAAACCTGTTTAGTAATTTTTAGTTCATTTAAAAGAGCACATAAACCAATAATTAGCATCATATTAAACAAATTACTTCCAATAACATTACTGAGCGCCAAAGCATTACTGCCTGACAGCGAGGATGTTATGGAAACTGCAGCCTCGGGTGCACTTGTACCGAAAGCGACAATGGTAAGACCAACAATTAATGTTGGAATCTTTAATATGGATGCAATATTACTGGATCCATCAACAAAAAAGTCAGATCCTTTAATTAATAATACAAAACCTATTATTAATAAAGCAAATTGTATACCAATACCTACGAAATCCATTTAATCTTCCTCTTCATTATTATTAATATAATCTTCACCTAAATCAGTTACAAGAATTTTGTCAATTTGATGGCCATCCAAATCTACAATTTCAAAGCAGAATCTTTCCCATTGGTATTTGTCATTAACATCAGGTAATGTACCGCTGATACTTAAGATAAATCCTGCAATTGTTGTAAAACCATCCTCTTCCTCATCAGGGAACGGTTCATCAAGATCAAATAATTCTTTAAAGTTATCAATTCCATATCTGCCGTCAATTAACCATGTACCGTCATTTCTTTGGGTAGCTCTTGGCTCATCGTCTTCATCAATTCCCGGAATATCTCCAACTATTCCCTCTAATAAATCGTTTAATGTAATTAAACCTTCAACACTTCCGAATTCATCAACCACAAGAGACATGTGAACGTATTCTTGGTTTTCTTTAAATTCTTTTAGAAGTTCCAATGTTTCCAATTTTTCGGAAACAATTAAAGGTTCTTTAATGATTTTATTAATGTCAAAATCCTCATCACCAAACATTAAAGAAAGGATGTCTTTTGCTTGAACAACGCCCATAAAATCATCTAACTCCCCATAAGCTATTGGAAAGATGGATCTTTTACTCTCTATAATTTTAACTTTATTGGCTTCTCTAGAATCTTCCAAATCAATCCAAATAATTTCATTTCTTGGAGTCATTATCGTTTCGACTTTCTGATCATCGAGTTTGAATACTCTTTTAATAATGTCTTCTTCCTCTTGTTCTATTGTTCCATCTTCTATTCCTTCTTTAATCATTAATTCAATTTCTTCTTCGGTAACGAGATCGTCATTTCTATTTTCGATTCTCAGTAACCATAAAAGAAAGCTGCTTGATTTTGCAAGAATAAAGCTGACGGGTTTTGAAATCTTGGAAAGAATCACCATGCTTTTTGCAACTCTAAGGGAAATTTTCTCAGGATCATTTAAAGCAATAACCTTCGGTACAATTTCTCCAACAACCAATGTCAGGTAAGTGGTAATGATAACAACAATTGCAACACTTATCGGCTCATTGTATGGGACAAATGATATTAGTTCAGATAAGGGTTTGGCAAGAGTTACTCCTCCAAATGCACCTGTTAAAACACCAATAAGTGAAATTCCAATTTGTACTGTTGATAAAAATTCATTAGGGTCTTCCAATAAGTCAAAAACAATTTGGGCTCTTTCATCTCCCTCCTCTAGGTATTTTTGCATTTTTGCCCTTCTAATAGATACAACAGCAAGTTCGGCCATTGATAAATATCCTGTAAGGATGATTAAAATTAATATAATGATTATTTCAAGTATTTCTCCAGCCATTTCTAACAGACCTTATTTTAAATCACTAGCTAAAATGAATCCTGTATTTCCATATATTTCGTCCTGCATTTTTTGCACTGCATAGGAAGCTTCTTCTCTTGTATTTACTTTTTTAAAGATTCTGCGACCTTTAACTTTAATAGTTTTTCCACATACGCATTTTCTTGTGGCAACGCCTTCTTTTGCATATAAAACTCTCCCACAATCGCAACGAAATATAAAATACATAATGTTTTTTCCTAAAAATTTCGATTATAATAATATTAAGTTTTTTAAAAGTATAAAAAACTTTTTGTTGTATTACTTTTTAGCGATGTATTTTTATAGTATCGCTTTATTAAACTGGTTTTTTAAGCACTGTATAAATTAATGGTGGATTATCCACCGAATATCTTCATAAATAATGGAATAAATACCTGTGAAGGTAATATTACTAATGTGGCTATACTAACCGCAACATTTGTCCCAATAACAACCAGCAGTATTCTAAAAATGTTATTGTGCCATAAATCCCTATAGCTTTCAAAGTTTGTTAAATTTCTAATATCACTTTGCTTTACTTTCCTATACTTGGCTTCAGTTAAGCCTGAAAACCATCCTGCAGCAAGTAATGGATGAATAATTGTCAATGGGGCTACTAATCCACCTACAACTGCGGATTGAATTTTTGATCCGGATAAAATTGAGCCTAAAAATCCCATAATTATACTGATTACTACAAATTCATATAAATTATATGTAATGTTTATCCCGCTAAAAAATGCCAGAAAAAATATCACGATAAATAAGATTGGGATTAATGTTAAAAATATTTTGAGCCATGGTATTCCTTTTTTCTCTTCAGTTTCATTTAATTCTTGAAGTGGAGGAATTGTTTCCGGATTGTCAAGGTATTTTGTTATTCCTGGCTGATGTCCTGCACCTACAACGGCAACTACTTTGTCTTCAGGTATTCTTAAAATGCTTCCTGCAAGATAGGCATCCCTTTCATGAACTAAAACTTCATATATTTGGGGAGCTTCATCTTTAAACATTTCAAGCAAATCATCCAGGTTTTCAGGATTTTTCAAATCTTCAATATCAATTTCTTCATCATCAGTATCGGAAACTAATATTGCATATAGGAATTTGATTTTATCAATTAAAGACATTCTATTTAATGCGCGTTGTAATGTTATATTAATATCTCTATCGATTAATGCTATTGGTATATCCAAATCTTCAGCAGCTTCAATTGCACCAATCATTTCAGAACCTGGAGCAACATCCACTTCAGCACCGATTTTGGATTGAAAATGACTTAGAATGGTTGTTACAAAAAATAATCCTACTTTGTTTTCTTTAATGATTTTTGTAACTGAAATGGTTTCATCCTCTTCAATTCCCATCATTGATTTCTTAAGCTTAGTATACCTTCCAAAATCAAGTTCTATAGCTACCCTGTCCGGTTGTATCTCATAAATCTTATCTTTTACTTCTTCAACACTTTGGGCAGATACATGAGCTGTACCGATAATTGTTAAACATTCACGCTTCATTAATAAAACACTCTTAAAAAATTATTATAATGTAATTTAAAACTTCCATTATTTAAAGTTAATCGTATTTATTGCATTATTTCGATATATTCCAACATTTTTTGAAGAATTTTTAGATAATGCATATTCGATATCTTTTCCATATCCAAGGTTTTTTAACTTGTTTCCGGATGTAGATTCAAAAAATGCTTTTTTAACGGCATCATAATCTCTGCTGGCTAAAATGGCTGATTTTGCATATTCATCGATTTCACAATCACTGCACTTTTCGGATATTTGATAAATTATTTCGCCCGCAGCAAGAAAATCTTCTATTGCAAAATTTCCCCAAACTCCTGCCATTACAAGATCAATATGGGTTGTTGCAAGACTAAGGCTTGCATCTGCAGTGGCCTCAGCATTGTTTAAACAGCCAATCAATACCTGAGAATTCATTTTTTCAAGTATTCTGGTACCGTTACTTGTTGTAAGTATCAATGTATCTGAATCAGTATCAAAATCAATTATCGCATTGGGTGAGTTTCCAATATCAAATCCTTCAATTTTTGCACCCTTGCGCTCACCGGCAATTATTCCTCCAGTTTCATCTTTGAGTTTAAATGCTTCTTCTGGTGTAAAGCAAGGTATTATTCGTGAAAATTTCTCCAGGGCAGTTGTTATTGTAGTGCTTGCCCTTAAGACATCAACCATTATTGATACATCACTGCTTTTTGTCTCTTCAAAACTCAATGTTACTTTCATAGTTTAGTATATATTAATCCGTTTTATATAATATTATATTATGAGAATTGTTACAACGCCGATGTGCGAAGAAGTTGTAAAACTTGCGGGCATTAAAGAGTATAAGGTCAATAAAAATCCTGACTTGGAAGAAGGAGACTTGGCTATTCTATTATCTGAAAGTAAAGTAAAGATGGATTCAATAGCCATTAAGTTAAATACTCCAAAACAATTGGCAAATAGCATTCGTGAAGTTTCTAAATTGACTGACCATGAGTTATCCGATAGCGAAATTTTGGAGTTTTTTAAAGATTATGATTATTGCTTGAAATATCTGGAAAATCATGACAACTCACATGTAAAAGTTAAAGTCATATCCATGTTTTTGGGTGATATTGTAGATAATTTTGGCTTTGAAAAAACTGATGAAAATTATGATTATGTAATTTATCCGGATTATTTGAAAGAAAAAGTACTGGATGAGACTGTTGAGTTAATAGAAATCCCATCTCACAATTTTGTGGCTAAAAATCCCTTTGAGCGCATTGAAAAAAGATATGAAATTTTGGAAAAATTAATATAGATTAAATTTGATAAATTATTAATAATATAGACTTTATGTGAGAGTATAAAAATGTATGAAACATTAACATTTACTGGTGGAGTTCACAGAAGTGAAGAAATTAAGGAATTGATTGAAGATTTGGGTGGATTCATTCTTCAAGATAATATTTTACAAATGGAATTGGTATTGAGCATGGCAATTCCATTAAATGATGTAGGTAAAATAGAAGAAAAAGCTAAAGAATTGCTTGCAAAAATTAGTGTAGCGCCAATGGCAGGTTCCGAAATCGCTGTCGTATCACCTACCCTTGCAAGACACCATTTGCCTCACGCCGCTTGTGATATTTCAGAATTTTTGCGTGAATATGGTGCAAAAGATAATATGATAGGCCTTGCAAGAGGAGACGGCAAAGGAACTTCAGGGATTTCTGAAGAAGAAAAGCAATTAATTGAAGAACATGATATTGCTATTTTTGCACTTGGAAGCTTTGAAAATTGTATTAAGGAAAAATCTTTCTTATATGATGATTTGGATATTCCTGTAATTGTAACTGGAGCACCTGATATTCCAATCGAAGAACTTCCTGGAGCAGATGCTTATGTTGGAGATTTGGGAAGAATTCCTAGGAGATTAAGAAGAGGTCCTGATGTTAGGGCATTGGAAAAGTTAGTAGAAACTGTTGAAGAAATTTTAAATAATAAAAAACAGGAAATGAATCTAGACCCACCACTAGTGCCTTCAATTGTTGTCAAAAATGCGATTGAAAATCAGATTCCTGAAATAAAGGATGTTATCTCTCCTGCACCAGTCACTACTCAACTTGATGGAGTTCGTGTAAAAATAAATTATGACAAATACCATGAATTAATTGAAAATATCGTAATTGATGGTAAAAAATTATCTGAAATCGCAGATATCAAAAAATCTAAAATGTATGATTATATTCTAGTTAAAATCAATACTCATAGTTCTCTTATCGAGGACTGAATTTCTTTTTTTTTTAAGCTATTCTCATTCCAAAGAAGTTGACGGCATCCACCAAATCATTAAAGTCTTCTAATTCTCGCTCAATGACATTTTCATCTGTCATGTCAATACTTAATTCACCGTCGACCGTCAATGTATCCGGGCCACG
>JAEIGA010013635.1_pt1 | contig 12370 bp, 9 predicted proteins | sample 9270691 | NCBI WGS metagenome assembly JAEIGA01 (sample SAMN17057246, study PRJNA624740) | gut metagenome | biome: biome; isolation source: fecal sample | host: Bos grunniens | place: China: Xizang | collected 2019
CCTTTGAGCGTGCAGAGGATGCAAACTACTACATCAGCCTACCGCTCACTCAGTCCCCAGCCCTTGTTGTGCTTGTAGCACCGTCGCAGAGGATGTATGCAACGACATTTAAGTACCTCAACCTTGATAATCTCTTTGAGACCTATATAACCCTACTGCTCCACCCGTGGAAGAAGGCCCCCTATACCGAGGGCACTGCACAGAAGGGTGGCGTGTGGACCATAGTTCCACCAGCGCCAGAGCAGAGTGAGGATAGTAACACAACAACAACTGAGCAGAATGAAAAATAGCACGCTGATACTCAAAACGGCCGTAACGCTCCTCTTTTTGGGCGCGTTTCTTACCCGCTGCGCCAACATTATGAGCCCCGAGGGTGGCCCGAAGGATACCCTGCCACCGGTCATTGTCAACATCACCCCAGGTAACTTTGCCACAAACTTTGCCGAGAAGAAGATATACATCGAGTTCAACGAGTATGTGCAGATTAAGGACCAGAACAAGGAGATGTTCACCTCTCCGCAGATGAAGAAGATGCCACTTATCTCCACTCGCGGTAAGGGCATTGTCCTCACTATCCGCGACACGCTCAAAGAGAACACCACCTACGCCATAGACCTCGGCTCTGCCATTCGTGATAACAACGAGGGCAATCCTATCAACGCTATGCGCTATGTATTCTCTACGGGAAGCACTGTAGACTCGCTGATGTGCTCGGGATATACTGCCGACTCATACAAGGCAGACTCTGTGAGCCGAACTTTCCTCTGGTTCTACATTGCCGACTCGCTACCAAATACACCTGACTACGACTCTACAATCTTCAACCGCAAGCCAGATGTTATTGCTCGCGCACAGAACAACGGAATCTTCATTGCCCAGAACCTCAAGCCTGTGGCCTACCGCATCTACGCCTTTGGAGATAAGAACGACAACCAGATGTACGAGCCAGGCACAGACCTTGTGGGTATCCTTGACACAGTATACAACCCAGCCACAATGCCACCATTTGCTATCTGGTTTGACTCACTGCGTCACTACCCCTCTGCCGACCCGCAGCTCTACTTCCGTATGTTTACCGACAAGGCCTTCAAAGCTCAGCGTCTTGTAGAGGCAAAGCGCCCAGACTGCAAGCAGATAACCCTCTACTTCAACACCGCCCTGCCACAGATAGACTCTATCCGTCTGGACTCTATACCGTCAGAGAAGATTATCTTTGACCCTCGCACAAAGGGTAAGGATACACTGAACCTCTGGCTCAATGTCGCAGCCGAGAACCTTCCAGATACCATTAAGGGTACTATAACCTACCACAAGCACGACTCTATCCGCCAGCTTGTACCGACCACAGAGCCGCTGAAACTGGCTTGGAAACTCGTTGAGACCAAGGAGCAGCAGAAGGAGCGTGAGAAGGAGGAGCGCGAGCGCAAGAAGGCCGAGGAGGAGGGTCGCGAGTATACCCCACCGCAGAAGCCAAACCCATTCAAGTTTAAGTGTAGCGCCTCGTCAGAGATAAACCCTGAGAAGGGCTTTGATATCACTATTGACTACCCTCTTGTAGCCTTTGACTCTACTGCCGTGAAGCTCTACAAACTCTCTGGCGACGAGAAGAAGCCTACCGAGACCGAGGTCGAGAAGCACTTTGTTCAGGATACACTGCACATAGGCCGCTATGCCGTTCGTGCCAAGTGGGAGAAGAAGACAAAGTACCGCTTCTACATCCCTAAAGAGGCCCTTACAGATGTTATGGGATATAAGAACGACTCTATCAGCCAGAACTTTACTACCTACGACCCTGAGAAGTACTCAAAGATTGTGCTTACAGTAAAGGGTGAGAGGGGCAAGCAGTATATTATCCAGCAGACCGACTCCTCGGGCAAGACCCAGCAGGAGATTACTGGTGTGAAGAGTGGCAAGCACACTATAAACTATGTCAGCCCTGGTGAGATTCGCATCCGCGTCATTGAGGATATCAACGGCAATGGAGCTTGGGATGCAGGTGATGTTGTTGCACGCCTACAGCCTGAGCGTGCCGAGATGTATATCAACGATACGGGCGAGGATATCTTTGCCACAAAGGCCAACTGGGATATTGAGATAGATATCGATATGAGCAAGGTCTTCAAGCCTCTGACGATGGAGAACCTTATCAAGATTCTTGAGGATAAGGAGGCATCGCGCCTCAAGAAGCTCTACGAGGAGTGGCAGAAGAAACAGCTTGAGAACCCTAACGGTGCCAACGGCCAGAACAACTCCGGTATGGGAGGTATGGGCGGTATGATGGGAGGTATGGGCGGAATGATGGGAGGCCTTGGCGGCCTTACAGGCAGCGGCTCAGGTAGCACCGGCAGACTATTCTAAACATTTGACTATGAAGCGATTACTAACAATACTAATGCTCTTTGTAGCAATACTTTGCACATCAAAAGCAGCGGCACAACACGTCGTTGCCGTTACTGGTGGTGCAGGTATGGCAACCTCACGACTCTATCCAGCGCAGGAGACTCGCCCAATCTGGGGCGTAGGTCAGGCGGGATTCTCGTGGCGATACTACTCACTACCACGCTTTGTTGGCGGTTTTGGTATAGACCTTGACTGGATGCAGCGCGGATTCTCTTATGCCCCTTATGCCTCAATATATGATGATAAGAAGGAGTATAAGTACTACCGTCGTAATGTCAATACGCTGATGATGCCGATAGTCTGGCAGCCACACTTCTACCTATTCAAGAACCACCTTCGCGTATACCTTGAGGCGGCAGTGACCTTCTCCTACAACTTTGCCTCAACCTTTGAGAACCGCGAGCCATACACCTTTGGTGGTGCTACGGGCGATGTTGTCAAGGGCAAGTACGATATGCGCCTTGAGCGTGACAACCGCTTTGGCTATGGCCTTGCTGGTGGCGGAGGTATAGACCTACTTTTTGGTCAGATGGAGTTTGGTGTCAGAGTAAGGTACGACTTCGGCTACTCTGATATTCTGAAGAACCGTAACAAGTACTACGACAATGGCCTTGACCAGAAGAACAAGCCTGGCGAGAACCCATTCTGGTACACCCCACTGCGTTCACCGCTTGACAACCTTACTATAAGCCTCAGAGTAGGTTGGCGCTTTAACAAGAAGGGCTTTGACGAGTGGTTCTACAAGCCACCTAAAAAGAGTAAAGAGATTATAAAATTTGCACTATAATGGAGAGTACAAACACAAGGCAACAGAAGATTGCCAAACAGATTCAGAAAGATGTCGCTGGCATTATCCAGCGCGAGTATTCAGCCGCATTGCGTGGCACACTTGTAACTGTAACTACTGTCCGCGTGTCGGTAGACCTTGCCTATGCGAAGATCTATGTGAGCATCTTCCCATTTGACAGAGCACAGGCTACTTTAGCCTTTCTTACCGAGCAGAACCGCGCCATCAGAGGTGCTCTGGGTAACCTTATGCGTAATCAGGTCAAGTCTATCCCAGAGTTGCAGTTCTTTGTAGACGACTCGTTAGAGTATATTGAGAATATAGACAATCTGCTCAACAAGTAGTCTATGCAGTGGTTTTTTGCCCGTAGATACCTTGTCTCACGCTCCTCTCACTCGGTGATAAACATCATCGCGGGCGTGAGCCTTATCTCTGTGGCAATACCCGTTGCAGCAATGGTCATACTGCTCTCGGTCTTCAACGGCTTTGAGATTCTTGTAAAGGATATGTATGCCCAGAACGATGCCGATATAGAGATCTACGGCGTAGGCGCACCTACAGAGTCTCTGCGTGAAAAAGTCCTCAGCACCGAGGGTGTGCTTTCAGCCTCGTTTATCCTTTCGGGACAGGCTCTGGCCACGGCAGCTTCTCGCCAGACGGCCGTAGAGGTTCGTGGCGCAGATAGCCTCTACTATGAGGTCTACAGCGTTGATCTTCGCACTGTGCAGGGCACTATAGCCCTTACTCGCGGAGAGATAAACAATGCGCTGATGACCTCCGACATCTCGCAGCTACTTGGCATATACACTGTTGCATCCTCTCGCATAACGCTCCACTCGCTTGATGGCGCAGATATCGGATCACTGCTACCTATGCACAACGCCCGAGAGACAAAGCTCCACGCCGGAGGCATTATCCGCGCAAACCAACAGCATAAGGGGGTGATAGTCATCCCTATGAGGGCTGCGGCAGAGATTTTTGACTACGACAACTGTACTCTCGCCCTTCGCACCAGCGCAAAGGCAGAGAGGGTCAAGGCGCGATTAGAGCAGAGGCTTGGCAGCAAGTATACCATTAAGACCCGCGAGGAGAAGAACTCACTCTTCTACCAGATTATGAACTACGAGAAGTGGGCTATATTCTTCGTAGCACTGCTTGTGCTTGTAATTGCCTCGCTATCGATTATCGGTACGGTCATTATGCTTATTGTAGAGAAGCGAGACGAGTTTTTGCCACTACTTGCTATGGGCGCAAACAGCTCCTTTATCCGCGGAATCTTTGTCCGCGAGGGGCTACTTATCTCTGGCATTGGTGGAGGCATAGGATTGCTTATAGGCGTTGTTGTGGTGCTGGTTCAGCAGTGGTTTGGTCTGATAGCACTGCCTTCAGATGGCTTTGTTATTGAGTCTTACCCCGTAAGGCTTGCACTGAGTGACCTTGTAATTGTATTTATAACCTTTGTCGCCATTGCGTTGTCAGTCTCGCAAGTTGCGGCTAACACTATGATAAAGAGAAGATTATGAAACGACTTATCTATATAACCCTTGCCCTACTCTCAATTGTAGGTTGCTCTCGTCGTAAGGAGATTGATGACAAGACCCTTGCAATGATCTTCCGCGACGCCTATATCACAAACGCATACCTTGGCGTCAACTACTTCAACATTGACTCTATCCAGATCTACGAGCCTATACTTGACAAGTACGGCTACAAGGCTGAGGATCTACGATACACCATCGGAAACTTCTCTCGCCGAAAGAGTGCCCAGCTTGGTCGTGTGCTTAAAGAGGCGGAGAATCAGATTGCACTCTTCGCTACAGACTACGAGAAGCGAGTGGTCATTCTGGATACAATCAAGAATGTCGCTATCCGCAGCTTCAAGCGCACAGTCCGCAGGGATAGCCTCATTGAGATTAAGAAGAGGGCCGACAGCGCTAAACTCAAGCTCATTGTCGAGCCTCTCCAGCCAGGAACATACACCCTGCGATATAAGTATATATATAGTAAGGATGAGAAAAAGAGCTCTCGCCGTAAGAAGAGGAGCACCACAGACGAGGTCACACTGCGCGGAGCCTTCTATGTTGAGACCCACAGCGGTGGCCACCGCAACAACTACTCCTACAACCTGCGCACAGAGGAGAGTATCCGCCGCACTATTGTTACCGATACTACAGCAAAGAGACTTGTAATAACATTTGCCAAGCCATCTGACTCACGCCATAAGATGGGTAAGATAGACCTTACGGTAAAAGATCTTGAGATACTATACACCCCCGATGAGGCAATGGCTATAGACTCGCTGTTCAAGAAGTATGTAGATATAAAAATCTTTGACGATGCCTTCTTTATCACTCCGACAGATAGCCTCGCACTACCTGCTGACACCACAAGGGTTCTATAGTCGCCCACTTGTAACTATTGACGCCCAGAGTGGAGAGATGCTCAGCCTTGAGCAGTATGGAGAGAATCTTGATAGCCACCCTGGCGTAGAGTTCTACTCTGGTATCCTCTGCCGAGGGTTTGTTAATGCACACTGCCACAGTGAGTTATCATACCTACGCGGAGCTATACCTCAGGGGTGTGGATATAGTGGTTTTGCCGGTGCAATGGCTCGTGTTAGGGATAGCTTCTCAGACTCCGAGCGCACCGAGGCACTTGACAGAGCAGAGAGTGAGATGTGGCACGAAGGGGTTGACTTTTGCGCCGATATTGTCAACGACAGTAGCTCCTTTGCCACCAAGAGCAAGAGTGCTATTGTCTACCGCTCCTTTGCCGAGGTCTTTGGGCTGAAAAAGAGTAACCTTACAACCTGCCAAGCGCTTGCCAACAACTACCCTAATACTACCCTTACACCGCACTCTACATACTCTATCCAACAGCGCGATTTTAACGCTCTACTCGCAGGCAATACTAACCTTCTGACCATCCACTTCAAAGAGTCTGAGGGCGAGGAGCAACTCTTTGATAATCAAGGCCCTTTGGCAGAGTGGTATAGCAGCGTAGGCTTTGAGTGTGACTTTCTTGATTTCACCTCGGCTGCCGAGCGAATCGTCCGCACAATACCCGCAACGCAGAGTGTAATGTTTGTCCACAACAGCTATGTTACCCAGAGCGATATAGACAAGATTATGGGCCACTTTACAGCACCTGTCTACTGGGTGCTCTGTCCACGCTCAAATCGCTACATAAGCGGCGAGATTACAGATGCCTACAAGCTGCTTATGGCAAACAATCTCAACATCCTTATCGGCACAGACTCGCTTGCCTCAAACAGTAGTCTATCGATTATTGAGGAGCTGAAGTGCTTCAAAGATGTTCCGCTTGACACACTGCTTAACTGGGCCACAACCGAAGGTTACAAGGCTCTTGGATGCTCTGCTCGCGGATGGGTAAACATTGTTGGTGCAGACCTTGAAAATATGACTCTCACCCCCCAAACAGCAGTAAAAAGGGTGCTCTAAAGTGGTAAAAAGGGTGTAAAAACCATTTTTTTGCAGAAAATTATAAGATTTCCGAAAAAATATAGTTGAAATTCAAAAAATATAGAGTATCTTTGTGAACAGAATAACTTTTAATTAAAATTATAGTAAACTATGAAGAAATTTATCACATTGACCGCAGTGTTGGCAGCAGCCCTCACACTGTCAAGTTGCGACTGTTTCAAGAAGATGGCAAAGGATCCAGCTGCTATCCAGATTAGTTGCACTCCAGAGGTTTTGGTTCTTAACAATGGTAAGATTGCAGCCGACATCTCTGCTTCAATTCCAGCTGACTACTTCAACAAGAAGGCAGCTCTTAAGGTAACTCCAGTACTCTTCTTTGAGGGTGGTGCTGTTGCAGGCGAGACTCTTCTGCTCCAGGGCGAGAAGGTTGCTTCAAACGGTATGGTTGTAAAGACTAAGGAGGCCCTCTCTATCAACCGTCACGTAGTATTTGACTATCAGCCAGCTATGGATGCTTGCGAGCTCAAGCTGCTTGTTGAGGTTAAGTGCAAGAGCGGTAAGTGCAAGGAGTTTACCCTTATCAACGCAAATAACGGTGCTATCCTTACAAAGGAGCAGCTCGCAGTTGTTGCTGGTAATGACGCAGCTGCTTACGCTCTTAAGAGCGAGTGCGGTCGTCAGATTGCAGTAGGTCTTAACACCCTTCAGAAGGATCTTGACTTTGCTGTAGCAATGGCTCCAGAGGCTAACAACTACCGCAATGTAACTACTTCTGTTGTTACTGCTGACCTGGTTTACAAGATCAACTCTTCTAAGCTTGCTAAGAAGGCAGCTGCTACTGATGAGGTTGCTGCTCTTAAGGCTTCTGTAGAGAGCTACCTTGGTAACGATCGTGCTGCACAGACTGTTTATGTAAACGGTTATGCATCTCCAGATGGTCCAGAGAAGTTCAACGACAAGCTCGCAAGCAAGCGTAGCCAGAGCGGTCTTAAGGCTGTTCAGGAGCTCCTTAAGGAGTCTGGTCTTAACATCGACGCTGCTGCTTACGGTGAGGACTGGGACGGTTTCAAGGCTGCAGTTGCTGCTTCAAACATCCAGGATAAGGATCTTATTCTTCAGGTTCTCAGTATGTACTCTTCTGCTGCAGAGCGTGAGAAGGAGATCAAGAATCTTGCAAGCGTATTTGGCGCACTCAAGACTGAGGTTCTTCCACAGCTTCGTCGTGCTCAGATTGTAAATACTATCGATGTAACTGGTAAGACTGACGCTGAGATGGTTGCTCTTGTAAACGGTGGTCGCGCTTCAGAGCTTAGCCTCGAGGAGCTTCTCCACATCGCAGAGGCACAGCCAGCTGTTGCTGAGGCTGCTCTTAAGGCTGCAACTAGCAAGTATGGTGACGCTCGCGCTTACAACAACCTCGCTATCGTTCTTGCTCAGCAGGGTGACTACGCAGGTGCACTCAAGGCTCTTGACAGCGCAGCTAAGGCTGGTAGCAAGTCTGAGGAGCTTAACAACAACTACGCTCTTGTATACCTTGCAATGGGTGAGACTGACAAGGCTGCTCAGTACGCAAACGGTGCAAATGCAGAGGTTAAGGCTCTTGCAGCTGCTGCTAAGGGTGAGTACAACGCTGCAGTAAACGGTCTTGATGGTTACAACGCTGCTATCGCACAGGTACAGCAGGGCAACCTCGCTGCTGCTAAGAAGAGCATTGAGGGTGACCAGAGCGCAAAGGCTGACTATCTCCGCGCTGTAATCGCTGCTAAGGAGGGTAATGTATCTGCTGCAAAGGCTGCTCTCCAGAGCGCAGTTGCTAAGGATGCTTCTCTTGCAAAGAAGGCTGCTAAGGATGTAAACCTTGCTGCTCTTCGTTAGTAAGAACCTACAAGAATATAAAGGGTGACAAATTTGCCGCCCTTTTTTCGTATTTATTACAATATTTTTCTGTCACAACACTCTATATAGTAAAACCCTGACGCTATGAACAAGAATCGTAAAATGGACCCATTAGCCGAACAAATCTACAGCATATGCGTTATGTCGGCTATAGCCGCTGTTGCTGGATTTATTTGGGGAGCAAATGGCGTAATGATAGCTCTTGCAATCTATGTTGTAATGTTCGGAGTGGAAATCGTGATTGAGATACTCTCCAAGCCTACAAAAAAGACAATTGGACATATTGTAATAACAGCACTATGTGTTGTGGGTATTTTTGTATCCTCAGCCTACAAGAGAGCCAAGAAGGAGTACGACGCAATAGTTAACTACACAACGACCTTGGCGTGTGAAGAGTTCCTTAACAACCACACTCACCTGTTCAGAGGCAGAGTTCTGGACATATACCTTGATTGCGCCACTGAGAAGGGTATTTTTGAGCTTGATAAATTTGCAGAGAGATATCCACATACTACTCAGGGCAAGGATGCAGCAGACAGAGCAACACAGATTGCAGACGAGTTTTACAAGCAGGCCGAGCAGGCAGACTACACCGATTCGTGGGAGCGATACTGCTACCAAGTGCCAGATAAGTACCTTGCCGATGCTAAGGAGCGCGCCGAGAGGGCTGAGTTGCGCGACTGGGGTACAGACGATGCTGCTTGGAAGACAGCACAAAAAAGGGACGAGCTAAAATACTACGAGAAGTATCTTGACAAGTATCCAGATGGGGCCCACAGAGAGGGTGCAAAGAAGGGGATTATTGATATTCGCGTACGCAATATAAAGGCCAATTCAAAAGCTCTTTTGCCAAGCGCCACTATGATAAGCAGTAACAACAGTTCTATTGCTACTCAGCATATTACAAACAATACCGGTTATACCCTTACTGTACTCTATAGCGGTAAAAAACAGAGCTACGAGTTCACTATTGAGAATAAACAGACTCGCACCTTCAACATCTCTAAAGGTAGCTACGACATTGCAGCTACAGTATCAAATCCTTGTATAGGAGGATCATATAGACAAGAGGAGTTCTCGGGCGGAGTCTACTCTACCTTATACTTTGTTAAACAGGAGAGTGTGATTAAACCATAATTATATTAGCAACTATTTCCAATTCTCTCATAATTTATTATCTTTGCAAAAAAAGGTAGTAGATTATGAGAGTTGCTATATATGGAGCAGGCTCACTCGGAACAATCCTTGGAGCCTATATCGCTAAGGGCGGAGAGCAGATTGAGCTGATAAATCGCAATCAGGCGCATATTGCAGCCCTGCAGACTGCGGGTGCAAAGGTTACGGGCACTGTAGAGTTCTGTCAGGCGGTTACAGCCTACACACCCGACAAGATGAGTGGAGTGTATGATATTATCTTCCTTATGACCAAGCAGCAGCATAACGCCGAGGTTGTTAGCGTGCTGAAAGATTTCCTTGCGCCAGACGGAGCGATTGTCACCTTCCAGAATGGTCTTCCAGAGCTTGGTATTGCAGATATTGTTGGTGCGGAGCGCGTTCTTGGATGCACTGTAGCTTGGGGAGCGACTATGATTAGCCCGGGCGTATGCGAGCTTACGAGTGCCCCAGATGCGCTATCATTCTCTTTAGGAGCAATATCTGACAAAGCTAACAGACACTTTGACACCGTAAAGAGTCTGCTTGAGAAGATGGGAACGGTAGATGTAGAGCAGAACTTTATCGGCACACGCTGGAGCAAACTGCTAATAAATGCCGCCTTCTCGGGTATGAGTGCCGTTCTGGGCTGCACATTTGGCCAGGCCGCTGGCAATAGAGCCTCACGCCGCATTGTTCAGCTGCTTATCAAGGAGTGTATAGATGTCTGCGCCGCTGGAGGCATACGCATAGAGCCTGTACAGGGCAAGGATATAGTAAAGCTACTCAACTATACCAACCCTATCAAGCGCGCTGTCTCACTAATGATTATCCCTATAGCCATCCGCAAGCACGCACGCCTGAAGGCAAGTATGCTCCAAGACCTTGAGAAGGGCAAACTTACCGAGGTTGATGCCATAAATGGTGCCGTATCTGCTTTTGGTCGCAAAGTGGGCTGTGCTACACCTATGAACGACCGCGTAGTAGATATCATCCACCGCATAGAGCGTGGCGAGCTAACCCCATCGTTTGAGAATATCAAATACTTTTAACTATGAAGATAAAAACTACTCTTGCTGCCATTGCAGCGATACTTTTCTGTGGCTGCTCTACTCCTAAAGTAGAGACCTTTACAGAGGCCGCCGACCCTATACTACTCTCTATGGAGCAGTTGGAGGCTTGGAAAAGTGTAGAGGGTGGCGTAAATGCCGCCTGGGCAAGTAGCGACTATGTATACCCTCGCTCAATAGTGCCTACAGAGTCTAACCAGAGCATAACACTTGAGGGCTGGCAGGGCGAGAAGGTCTCAGCGCAGCTACTAATCTGGAGCAGCAGCAATCTAAACTCTGTTGTCTGCCGCCTCTCTGACTTTAACTCTGACTCTGGCAAGATTGGCGCAGAGATAGCCTCGACACACTTTGTGCGCTACACTATAGCCGACCAGGTAGACAAGAGCTGCCTCTGTGGTCGCCCCAATGGCCATCCGTCAATGCTTCAGGCAGATATGCTTGACTGTTTAGAGCGATTTGACATTGAGGCCAACACTGTCCGTCCTGTTTGGGTCAGCATAGCCATTCCAAAGAGTGCAAAGCCAGGAAAATATGACGCAGAGCTAAAGATCTCTCATAACGGTCGTGGCAGCCGTACTCTCAAACTACAACTTGAGGTTATCGGCGTAGAGTTAGCAGAGGCTAAGGATTGGTCCTTCCACCTTGACCTCTGGCAGCACCCCTCTGCTGTTGCTCGCGCTGAGGGTGTAGAGATGTGGAGCGATGAGCACTTTGCCGCTATGCGCCCCGTTATGCAGATGCTTGCCAATGCTGGTCAGAAGGTTATCACAGCAACGCTCAACCGCGATCCGTGGCGCTATCAGTGCTTTGACGACTATGAGCCGATGATATTCTGGACACTGCACGACAATGGCGTGTGGAGCTATGACTACACAATTTTTGACCGCTGGGTAGAGTTTATGATCAGCCTCGGTATTGACAAGCAGATAAACTGTTACTCAATGCTTCCGTGGGGCGAATGCTCACTTGACTACCACGATATGCGATCTGGCAAGGTACACCGCAACCGCACCGTGAGCGCAACACCAAAGAGCGATGAGTTTGAGGCTATGTGGGGCCCATTCCTCGTTGACTTTGCAGCACACCTTCGCAGCAAGGGTTGGCTCGGCATAACAAACATTGCCATTGACGAGCGCGCACCAGAGGATATGGATGCCGCAGCGGCACTTATAAAGAAGTATGCTCCAGAGCTCGGTTTTGCCATTGCCGACAACCACAACTCCTACAAACGATACGCAAATATGCGCGATGTCTGCGTAGGTCAGAAGCAGGCTGCAATGAGCAAAGAGGAGATTGCTGACAGACGAGCAAAGGGATATGTATCTACATTCTATGTCTGCTGCTCGACGCTCTTCCCAAATACATTTACAAACTCGCAACCATTTGAGTCTGAACTACTTGGCGCATATGCAACGGCATACGACTATGACGGTATGCTCCGTTGGTCATACAACTCTTGGCCCGCAAATCCTATGTATGACTCTCGCTTCCGCCGTTGGGCATCTGGCGACACATACCTTATCTATCCAGGTCCTCGCTCGTCGGTGCGTTTTGAGCGACTTATAGATGGCATTGAGCTATACGAGAAGGTTCGTCTACTGCGTAAAAAGTGCAGTAGCGAG
>JAEIGA010013636.1_pt1 | contig 12370 bp, 14 predicted proteins | sample 9270691 | NCBI WGS metagenome assembly JAEIGA01 (sample SAMN17057246, study PRJNA624740) | gut metagenome | biome: biome; isolation source: fecal sample | host: Bos grunniens | place: China: Xizang | collected 2019
AACAAATGAAAAACCCTCTGAAACGATGTTTCAAAGGGTTTTGCTTGATTTTGTCCTCAAAACTTTTGGACTTGGAGCGGAAAACGAGACTCGAACTCGCGACCCCAACCTTGGCAAGGTTGTGCTCTACCAACTGAGCTACTTCCGCATTAACTTAAAATTCAAACAGTTCCGAACAACTAACTTAATCTATTTTCAATATGGCTGCACAAATGGCCGCAACTACGAACAAATTCTCACAAGTTTATTAATTTATTCAAAATTGTAATTATCGTAATATAAACATCTTATTAACACATAATGCAAATATAACCATAATTCTTGACATAGAACACTGTAGAGCACTTCCATTTATTATTTCTATACTCTTTAATGACACAAAACAGCAAAACTAATACAAACTACACCTGTGTATTTTCGCTCTTATATATGTCTATTTTGTTATCAACAACTAATTATATTTAACAATTATTAATCAATGTATTGTACATATTTGTTCTCTGCTATTAGTTTATTATCTCTTTTATAAACAGATTCTTTACGAGAAAACACCATCTACAAACTTGCTTGATATTCTTCATACAATGCAACGGGGCCAAGATGCCATAACTTTGTTGACTCATTTGCCAATCGGACATAAAACCGCGAAGAATACAATATCCTCATTGCTTCAACAATAGAGATTCCTTTGTCTTCTGCCAACATATTAGCTAGCCAACTCATTTTTGACGGCAACAATAAGTATAAATTTTGTTGTGTAATATTCAGATTCATAATACAATCTCCTTTGCTTCAATGAAGTTTAACGCATTCAGAGCCTGTTCTGTATGGAACAAATATTGATCAACGAGCTTATATGCTTTTAATTCTGCAATCAATGCTTGCTTGTTTATCAGCCCACCCTCATATAGGGCAAATGCAGCATATACTCGATCGTTAGCAACAGGTCCAAAAACAATATCATAATCGTGAACATACCCTTTTTGTGTACGATTCATCATAACGAAATCAACCCACTCTTCCGTCGGAGATTCAAAAATAAGAGTATTTAACTCGTTAATTAAAGTCTCATTGAGTTCATATACACAAACATATCCACGAGTCATCTTTTTCTCGTCCATTCTTCGCTTTACCCAAGCCTCTGCTTGCTCGTATGATGACGTAACGTAAAACCCCTGACCATAGTCGAGTGTACGATTAGACACTCTAATTTCTGGAGTTTCAACCTTTTCTATACTACCGTGATAAATCTTCATAATTCACCCTTTTCGTATCTTTATGTATTCGTCAATATCTTCAATTATCCATTGGCGACTTTGCGTATGTAATATTTCAAAATGCTCAGACAAATATTCAAAAACCCCATTACCAGAGAATAGTTCGATTGCCTCTTTGTGAGTAAGTTGTTTTTCGTTCATATATTGTTCAATGCAGAACGAAAGGAAATATGCTACATCTTGTCTCTTTTTATCCATATCACAAAGTTTTTTGCGATTACCTCAAATAACATTCCATCACTACGTTATAAATTACAAATGACGACTTTGTTATCTTATCACAAAAGTAAGTAAAAAATATGAATATAACATAATAATGTTGACAATATGATCTTTTTAATAATTAAATCTGTAATAGATTCACGTTTAATTTTGTCAAAAGAGAGAAATCAATTAAATTTGCAGTGTGAAGACATACGATTACGATTTGTAATCATTCGCTGTTTATCTAAATTCAGAAACGGTTCAAAATAAATTAAAGTAACAGATAAGCAGTTGGGGTTGCGTGTGCGAGTATAATGCGCGATTCCCGACTTGTTGTATATGTTACGACCGTCTGAACCGCGGCTGAATTTGTTATACTTGAAGTTGGGGTCGCGCACTTTTTGATAATTAACAAAAATTGTGCAAAATGGAAAAAACAAATCAAAAACCACCTACTTCTAAGTTTCAGATTGGGGAATTATATCTTTTTCACCCAGAGAACAAGCGTTGTCCACCCCAAACGAGTCTTTGGGGTATTTACGATAAAACTGAAAATGGAGTTATACACCTAGAACTCCACTCCTTTGACTTAAAACATTTTCGATCACGATTCAGTCTTCCTAAACACTATCTATTCCATCGTTTAGCTACGCGCAGCGAACTGCGTGATTTTATGTACAACTTAGGATATTTTGATGGAAAGAAATAAACTGAATTGTGGTTCTGAATAATATATCATTATTCGTTGCGATTATATTGAATCAAAAAGAGTACGACAGAAATCACTGCCGTACTCTTAAATTTACAAACTTCAAACGACTAATCCATATTCTCTAAATCATTTGTTGTTTTTGCGTTACATATACTATTAAAAGATACATACCTTTGTTTCTGCGTATATGCACCGATTCTGCCATTTTCATTAATTGAGTTATGAATGATTGGGCATTTTAACAAATTTTTCTCATTCAATTTGAATAATTTTCTTCTATCTGAATTTTGATAATTAGGATCATCTTTTTCAAAGTACTCTGCAGGTATATTAAAAGAAGAATCCCTTAAATTAACATCATCAATGGGTTCTCCAAGTATCTCATAGAGATGCTCTATTTTTCTGTCGTGGTAAAATGCCAAATATTTAGCTCTTCTAAATGACCTATGATTTTGACACACATAGAAATGGTATTTTTCGGCAATACATTTACCCCAACCCCCTGCGACAACAATAACTCTTTGATTATATTTATCCACCAAGTCGTTGTTTTCTAACATCATTTTAAATTGCTCGATCAGATAGAGTTCTATATCATTAATAGATTGCGTTTGAATATATTCACTCAGTAAAGTATCCAATTCTGTCCAAGTAAAAAATGGTATATCTGTTATCTGGTTGTTATCTTCTTTTACGACATACACAAGATAATCGTTAAATTTTCGATTCTGTTTATATCGTTCCAGCTGATTTTGATCTACACAACCAGTCAGTTTACACTCTATCTGAATATTAAAAGAGAAATCACACTTTATAATACCGTCAGCGACACCAGTATCGTTTGGCGTTTGAGTATTAATAAAAATTTCACTGCTGGGGAAATTTTCCAACTTGTTCTTAAACAAGTAGCATATCAATTTTTCACCACCAACTCTTAGTAAGTGTAAAAAAGCTGCAGTTATACGATTCTCCAATTTGTCATATTCGCCAAATATGGACTTATCTTGAATTTTTGCCATAACAATTTCATTTAAGGTTAATAAAATTAATTATTCAAAGTCATAGCCTATGATGATCAACATAGGGACTCGAACATTACACAACCTTATATGCATATGCTAATATTTTGTAGTACTAGCATTACAAATATGAATTGATTATCGTATTCATCTTCTTGATAAAAGTTTGTGCATTTTCACTATGTACAGATTGTCTTTTTACAAATTTTCGAGCATCGTCATATTCACCATTTTCACACATATGTTTTATACATTCCTCCGTATATTTTTCATAATCATCACTATAATAAGATTTTACCTCATCATACATACCAAGTTTTATCATATGCGTGCGAAGTTTAACTTCCATATCACCCCTTCCCCACATTTCACATCGATACACTTTAATCATAAGTTCAAGATTGTTTGCTTTCAAACATTCTTCAAATAGTAATTCTTGAGATTCCTTAAAACCGTCATCAAGTGCTTTACCGCCCTCAAACGCTGATAAGATTAAATATGCATTGTATAAATCTCCTCTGCTGATATATTTTTCCACTTTTGCTTTACAATCATCACCATTAATCTTCGCATTTGGCAAGGTTACAACAATATACGCTATCAAAACAGCAATTACACTAACTATTGATGTAATTTTTATGATTTTAATTCTCCTTTTTCGTTTAGTCTCAGCTTCTTGATTTCTTCTATTTTCGTAAAAATCCAACTTGTCAGAGATATACTTTAAACGAGATTCTTCAACATTTAGAGCCTTAAGCCTCTCAACCGCAAATGCTAATTTCTTTATCAAGGCATTCTCTTTAGATCTACTATCATCATCGACTTCATATTGATTATCACCAACATAAAACGAAGATTTTTTATCTTTAAATTTTCTATCAACAGTATCCAACCATTCTATTATAGACATAGATTTTTGTTCAATATCACTAATAACAAGTGAATCAAACGTAAAAGAATCATAAAATGCTTGTAGTTTGTTTTGACACTCTTCATAGGCAGTTCGCCTTGTGTTTTCTTTAATTTCATCTGCCTGTGCATTAGCAATTCTTGCCTGTGCATTAGCAATTCTCGCTTGTGCATTTGATTCTTCACAAGCTGCTCGAGCAACATCTTTAGCCGCATTAACCTGAGCTTTTTGTGCGTTTGCGATTTCTTTTAGGTAATCTTCAGAAGTTTTCTCTTTACCAAAAAATAGTCCCATATTTTTATTTGTTTAGATTAGTGCCTACTCTATATATGGTTTTCAGCTACCCCATTATTACTACAATGTTTCAATAAACTCAATTATAAATTTTATTAATTTAATAATTAATAATGGAATAACTAAGATTACTGAAACAATTAAAATAATCAACCAAATTGTGGCATCAGGGAAATCCATTCCTTCTCTTAAAAGGATTACACCTACTATTACTATTATTGCAACAAGAGTTGAGAAACAGCCTTGTCCCATATAAATTTAGACCTTAATATTCTTGCCGTAGCAACTCCAATACGACGGGTTAGCGCAAAAAGAAAGTGTGGAGTTGATTGCCTATCTGTGCTGGAGGCTCTGGTAAGCCACGGACATAATAAACAATACCCCACACTTGGCAGTATATCACCGAGGATACATCTACACAAGTGATGAGCGGTTGTATTGCCTATCCCTGTCCTTATAAATTTACCAGATTTCCAGCACAGGATAAAAGCGAAACACTTTCACCAAACTAATATCTAAGACTATACTTTTTCATATAGCCTCTGCAAAGTTACAAAATGTTTTTTTTAAATACAACTCTCTCTTGGGGTATTGTCATAAATTATATTTTTCAATGGTGCAAATTTCGGCATAACATTCCTGAAAATCAATATTGAACTAAAACTTTGTTATATACAAATTGGGAAATTTTGTAGTGTTTTTCCTCCGGTTATAAATAAACAAAACAAAGATTATTATGCTAATACACATTCTTTTTGATCATATCAAAATATTAGATGACGGAAATTATTGTTGCACATTAAAAATGGGCAAAAAAATTTATTGCGCAGTTTGTACTCCAGATTGGGAGTGGATTAAACCATTGTACGAAAGCACATTCGATCCATATCAAAATTACACTTACATTCGAAAAAGAGATTTTCTCGCTACGAGTTCATACTGCTATAATTAAAAATTACATCATATTGATTGGGAACTGATAGATATTCTTGATCTCAGAACAGAAATAATGCTTAATGATTTCACATTCGATATCGAGGATTATATTTCAGATTCAACGAATAGTGATGATGATTTTGAAGTAACTCTATTCACAGTACAATATTTGGATAGAAATGGAAATTTAGCATTTGAATTGACTGACACATTGGCTTCATACAACATAATGAGTCGAGCTGCCGTACAATTTGTTTTCGACCTGTATCAAAAAAGTAATTATAATACGCTATCTACGATACACAAATTAGGCATCACTAAAGACTCGAACAACCCGATAACCAATGCCACATTAAAATTATTGGATATATTTGAGCGTATTTACAAAGCTATTGATGGTTGCACACAATCACTACATAGACATCTTATTCTAAATATCGCCACAATACTATTGAATTTTGATCTCTGCGAATCAGACCTTTCAGAGTACACTCGATTGGTGTATCTAAAATACATTGAGCCATCTATTTCAAATGAATAACAACCAAAAGATTTTATAAAAAAGGCTCAAAAAAGACTAAAAAACTATGATTTTCAGATTGTTTTCGATCAATTTTGAGCCATTTTCTTTCAAAAAAAATCAAAAAATCAAGACATCACACTTAGTAACATATTAAAAATAAGCACATTACAAATATTATCACAAAATTTATATGTATAAAGTTTCTCAAATAGTCTGTATAAGTCACAAAACTGTCTGAGTGTTAAAATTATCAGGGACTTTATTTTTTGAGTATTGATTATTTTGTAATTTTACATCTAATAAACCAACATACAAAACAATGGGTAATAGATACAAAACTGAAAATACAATCGAATTTTCAAAAACACGAATAACAATATACATTACAAAAACTATCTACGATGCTATTGAAAAGATTGCTAGAACTCAGTATAAAGATTCAAGGTCTATCAATGGCGTAATAGAGACCTATGCTGTGATACAACTCTATTCCAGATTAAGTTTTTCAAACAAATTTGTTCCCATACACAAAGACATTTTTCAGCACATCAGCAAGCGTAACTATGTAGATTACCGAGAATTACTTCATAAAAATAACATTATCGATTATCGTAAAAGTGAATACACTCACTATAAAACAGAGAATGGCGAGAACAGAATCAGCAGTACAACAACAGAATACCGAATAATATGTATAATAGGAGTGCTATTCGACAGTGAAAAAACAGTTCCCGTTCATATTGATTTGCCGAGCGAACTTGTATCTGCACTCAAAAAGAAACACGAATACATTGAGAAAGAGTACATTTTCTCACAAGACAAGAGCAAATCAATTATGGAACTTAACCCATTGGAAATCGCCGTTGTTGAACAGATCACAAAGTTAGTTAAGGATATTGTTTCAAATCGAATTACTACAAAACGAACTTTCGAAAAGAGGTTATCTCAAATAGAACAATTCAATAAAAAGATACATTTTAATAGAGATTTATATGATTTAATAATGAGATTAGTAAGAATAAATAATAAACAAATAGCTGAGAACAATCTTTTACATATATTTAACAACCAATCAATTATACATAAATACAAAGGCAACAAGAAATTGTCGTTTTATCAAGATTTGAAAGCAAACATTGAAGCTCTCGATGAATGTCTGAATAAACGAGACTTAAAACACTTATCTCGTATAAATACCATACCTGATTATAGTAAGGGCGGCAAAATTTATTCATCTCTTGCCAATATTCGCAAGCCTATCAGAAAGCATATCACATACAAAGAAAACTATCTTATCGAAGTCAGTGATGTGAGTTGCGCCCACTTTACGATGCTACCTGTAATCTTAAAACGACATAATATTACCATTCCAGATGAGGAATTATTGCGTTATAAAAAATTGACACAAAACAAAGATCTGTACAATACAGTCGTTGAGGACTCAAATATTAGGAGAGATGAAATTAAGGCTTCGTTTCAACCATTCCTATCTATAAAAAACAGAACACAATTTCTATACGGACAAGACAGCGAAGAGACTCGCAAACGCGAAATTATTTGTGACTACTTCGAAACACATTTCCCGACAATATTCAATGCTCTGCTCTCGTGGCATACTCACAGCGAAGTATCCATAAAGAGTGTAGCAAATGAAGTTGAAAGTGATATTATAAATCCGATCTGCGATTGTCTTATAAATATAGGATTGCACCCATTCCGTATCCACGATGCAATTTACTTACCTGAAAACGAAGTTTGTGCGATACCATTCAATATTAAAGAAAAGATTATCCAATCAATAAACGAAAAGGGATAAATCTGATATTACACTAAATTTTTCATTGCCTCGTCAATTTGGGTATTCTCGAATGAATCCAAATAGATTTGAGTTGTTGATATATCAGAATGCCCAAGAGACTCGGAAATAATGGCAATATTTACACCCGAACGTTTTAGAACCGTAGCATACGTATGTCTCGCAACATAGGTCGTTAATTTTATTTTTAATCCTAATCGTATTCCCCAATTATTCAATTCTCGATTGATATGTGCCAAGACTTTATGCAATCGATTTGCAATCTGGACACTCGTTTTATGTGTATGTCTATCAAGTATCGGGAATATATAATCGTCATCTGTTTTATCAGAATGTATATATTTATCAATTATGGTTTGAGCTTGTGGAATCAATCTACAATTCATCTTTTTGCCCGTCTTTTTGCGTGAATAATAGATACGACCGTCTATCAAATCTCCATACCTCAACATTGCTATATCCTTAAAATTAATTCCAGCCGAGAAATATGAGAAAAGAAACAAATCTCTTGACAACTCAGCATAAGGAGTATTTGTTACCATCATAAGTAAATTCATCAATCTTAAAACATCTTCTTTTTTTATGGCTCTCTTTTGAGTCGGAACACTTTTGTATGCAGCCTTATACGTAGCAAACGGATTCTCTTTGCAGATAAAAACTTTATCTCTCAATGCCTTATTATACACAGACTTAAAGACACTAATCTTTGTAGCAATACTATTAGGTCCATTTCCTCGCTGACACAGGAACTGTTCAAACTTTCTTAAAAACGAAGTATTGAGTTCATCGAATCTCATATTTCCGATTTTAGACTGCTGCAACAATGATAATGTAACTCTATGTTTAGATGCAGAGCCTATTTTCCCTGCAGACTCCATCAATTCAATGTTCCCGATAAAATAATCCACAATAGTACAATTAGGAATTTTGTGTTTTTCTGGCAATAGATTATCAAACGAAATCTCCATATCAAGAGCCTCGAGCCGTCTTATTTGCTTGTTGAGCGATTCTATCTGCTCATATATTTGGAATTTAATTGCTTGATTTTCCAGATTAGGCTCCTGGTTTTCAAAGTTCCATTCAGATACGGGAATCTTAATCCCTGTACTCACATAGCGTCGTTTGCGATTAATGGTAACACACAATTGAACTATTGTGGTTTGTTGTTTTGAAATTCTCTCTTTGCGACAAAACGCGTAAATACTGACACTCATCACTTTGCAGATTTATGCAAAGAATTGTTCGTATGTTTTGCAGCTAAATTTTGGCAACACAAATGGCAGTACAAATTACTAAAAGCAGTCCTGTTTCGGAGTCAAATTAAGAGAATAAAAAAAGCAGTCACTTTCGTAACTGCTTGATTCTCAGAGCGGAAAACGAGACTCGAACTCGCGACCCCAACCTTGGCAAGGTTGTGCTCTACCAACTGAGCTATTTCCGCATTAACTTTATGAACTATTCTGTCTCACTCAGGGCCTCTCTCACTCCGGGTCTCTCACCGTCATTTCTAACCTCCCTCCCTTTGTTTGACGATGCAAAGATAGAGCGTTTTTTATTTACCTCCAAATTTTTTTACAACTTTTTTTATTTTTTCTGCATCTTTTTTTGCAAACCATTGAATATCAACATCTCTACGAAACCAAGTTAATTGTCGTTTTGCGTAATGCCTAGAATTACGTTTTATCAACTCAATAGCCTCACATTCAGATACTTCACCATCAAAATAAGCAAACAATTCTTTATAACCGACTGTATTTAGTGAATTAAGATTTTTGTACGCATACAGTGATTTTACCTCTTCAATCAGACCTTGTTCGACCATTAAATCGACTCTTTTATTAATTCTTTCGTATAAAATCGCCCTATCGACGTCGATTCCAATCTTAATAATTTGGAACGGTCGCGCACGTTTCATACCCGTTCTATACGATGTGTAGGTCTTTCCCGTAACTAAACACACCTCCAAAGCCCTCATAACACGATTGGGATTTTCACGGTCCACCTTCTGACTATATTCCGGGTCGAGTTCTTCCAGCTTTGCCACGAGTGCACCCAAGCCCTGCTGATTCATCATCGCAGTCAATTCCTCACGAATATGCTGTGGCGTTGCTGGTATATCATCTATTCCGTCACATACTATATCTATATACATACCCGAACCGCCAACCAATACCGCATAGTCGTTTTTTTCGTGTATTTTGGCTATTGCCTCAAGGGCATCTTTCTCATAAAGTCCCGCAGTGTAATTGTCGGTCAATTCCTTTACGGCAACCAAATGGTGAGGCACTGCAGCCAACTGCTCATCAGTAGGGGCTGCAGTACCGATTTTCATACCTTTATAGACTTGTCGTGAGTCAGCCGAAACAATCTCTGTTCCGAGGTCTTTGGCTATTTCAATAGCCAAATCTGTCTTCCCCGAAGCCGTAGGTCCGACAATCACAACAAGGTATTTATCTTTTTTACATTGGGTCGTCATAGTAGTCATCACCTTCGAATTCTGCAAAATCGTCCATAGCTTCATCAAATATAGACATATTCGTAGGGTTCAATTCTGCAGAGAACTGGTCGGGAGCAGCTCCGTGAGAGAATATACAGCAAGGATAAGTCTTTCCCTGCTCGGCCTTTTTGGCAGCAGTCAGTTCGAGATAGTATGCTCTGTTTTCAAACATATCGAACAAGAATATCAAACGCTCATTATTATGTTTGATAATCTGACCAAGGCAAACGCTCTCCATAGCAACGGGCGCCTCTTCTGCATCAGGATCTTGCCCCATATCTATCAGAGTAAATTCGGTGTGGCGTTCCCACATCTGATCAGACAGAAAAAATGACGAAACGGTTGAATCCTCATAACCCAAATCCTCACAAATAAACTTATGAAAATCGAGCAGGTTCATATCATAGGGGACTTCATAATCACGAACGAAGTTATCATCTTCGTCGCTCAACATTCTCCAAGTAAAAATCATTGACATAGTATTCTCAATTTTATGTTTCTGCAAATGTAACTATTTTTTGTAAAAAAATCATCGTATCACATCTATCTGGGAAATCATCGAGTGCAGGTTTTTGCGCCTGCCCGAAATCCACGACCTTCCAATCAGGCAATTTTACGTTCTCGCTCACTACGCACTGTATGTGTTCCTCGTTCCGGTTGAGCAATGATTGAAGTTCAGCCTCACTCTCATATCTGCACAATCTCACCTCCCCCATCAGCGTATCAGTCGAAAATCCATCTTTGAATAGGAAAAATTCGCCTGCTACGAATGGCAGACAACAAACTGCGAGTCGAGCCTTTTGTCTGCGCACTACGGCACAATACTCATCACTACCTATATCATAGCGGTTGAATGCCCTGACGAGGCGTTGCGCATCAAAATCTTGCGGCACAAATATATTGGTAACATTTCTGCACCCCAGTCCAAAATAGGCAAACACATCATCGGCCAGCCGTTCGAGTTGCTCATCAGACTCAACACCAGAGAGCAGCGCTACACTTATTCTGTGCGAACGAATTACGTGCGGTTTGTCGGCCCAATCTGCGAGCAACACCTCGGCAGTCGAGTCGCTACCCATAAACAAAAGTGCATCTGCACTATTGTCTATTGTATCCACTACCTCAACCTGCGCTCCGAGATATTTGTTCAGCAGGTTTGCTGCGTAGCACATCAATACCCTATCGCGACTCGAAGGTTTCAGCAGCACACGATGTCCTGCGAGCACTGCGCAGAACAGGTCGAAAAAGCCCACCATCGGGATATTACCCGCAGTTACCACCATCACACGGGCGGGTTCTGCTACGGGCAGCCCATCGTACCGAGCGAGCCACTGCGCGAGCTTCTCCACACAGAGAAACTCATCGGCTATGGAGCGCCCCGCACGCCTTATGTTCGACTCGGTAAACCACTCATTCTGAGCCGCAGCCTGCGCTACGACCACATCATCAATGTGTCTTAATTCCCGAGCCAACTGCTCAATTCCGACTAAATCGACCATTTCGAATTCGTTATTTTTTTCGCTAAGATAATCATTCTACGCAAAATTATGTAACTTTACAATCTAAAAATTTCTCTTAAAAAAGGCAACACAATGATGATTAAATACTTAGCATTGATACCGGCGCGCTACGCCTCTACCCGATTCCCGGCAAAACCTTTGGCAGACATCTTGGGCAAACCGATGATTCAACACGTCTATGAGCGTGCAGCCCGCCTGTTCGAACACTGCTACGTAGCCACAGACGACACTCGCATCGCAGATGCAGTTAAGGCATTCGGCGGCAATGTAGTAATGACCTCAACCGAACACCGCAGCGGTACGGACCGTTGTCGCGAGGCACTTGAAAAAGTTTCGGCAGAGAGCGGACTCGCATTTGACGTAGTAGTAAATATTCAGGGCGACGAACCATATATCCAGACCGAACAGCTCGAATTGATTAAGAGTTGCTTTGCGGATAGCGACACACAGATTGCAACATTGGTAAAACCATTTTCAAGCGATGAGGACATTTTTAATCCCAATTTACCGAAGGTTGTGCTCAATGCTCGCAATGAGGCACTCTATTTCAGCCGCTCGCCGATTCCATATCTGAGAAATCTCCCGCAAGAGGAGTGGCAGGGTGCGCATACTTACCTCAAACACATCGGGCTGTATGCTTATAAATCTGACATTCTGAAAGA
>JAEIGA010013637.1_pt1 | contig 12369 bp, 8 predicted proteins | sample 9270691 | NCBI WGS metagenome assembly JAEIGA01 (sample SAMN17057246, study PRJNA624740) | gut metagenome | biome: biome; isolation source: fecal sample | host: Bos grunniens | place: China: Xizang | collected 2019
AGATCTTTACTCTGATCGCCGACAAGCTGGGCCGCAAGGACGAGTATACCGAGGGCAACACCGAGGACGATTGGGCTCGTAAGTACTTCGAGCTGTCCGATATTGCCAAGGACGGCGACATCACCTGGGAAGAATTCGACCGCAAGGGTTACTACATCGTGCCCTGCCCCGAGGATCGCAACAATGCCGTGGCTCTGCGTTGGTTCGCAGAGGCCCGCGAGTGCGACACTCCCGACCCCGGCAACACCAAGGTCAAGGCCGGCAAGCCCAAGGAGCTGTCCACCTATTCCGGCCTGATCGAGTTTGCTTCTCAGTCCCTGAAGCACTGGACTCCCCACGACCAGGAGCGTCCTGTGGTTCCCCACTTCATCCCCTCCTGGGAGGGTTACAAGAGCGACATGTGGTACAAGTACCCCATGCAGATCATCTCTCCCCACCCCCGTTTCTCCTTCCACACTCACTACGACAAGCATGAGAGCTGGCTGAACGACATCCCCATGCACCGTGTGATGAAGGACGGCTACCCCTACTGGCCCTGCCGCATCAACCCCGTTGATGCCGAGGCCCGCGACATCAAGGAAGGCGATCTGGTCGAGCTGTACAATGACCGCGGCAGCGTCATTTGTATCGCCAGCGTCACCGAGCGCGTGCCCGTGGGCGTGCTGCACAGCTACGGCTGCTCCGCCGCTTACGATCCCATCGAGCCCGGTGTTGCCGGTTCCACCGACAAGGCCGGCTGCGTCAACCTGCTGACCGCATCCACCTTGATGAGCAAGAACGTGCCGGGCATGACCCCCAACTCCTGCCTGTGCGAAATCAGAAAGTGGGAGGGCTAATACAATGGCAAAATACGGACTGGTAATTGATATTACCCGCTGCGACGGCTGCGGCTCCTGCCTGCTGTCCGTCAAGGACGAGTATGTTGGCAACGACTATCCCGGCTACTCCGCCGCTCAGCCCGTCAACGGCATGAACTGGCTGGATCTGGTTGAGGTGGAGCAGGGCCACGGCACCAAGGTGAAGGTTGACTACATCCCTGTTATGTACAAGCACAACCGCAATCTGGTTCTCCCCGAGGGTGTGCCCGAGGGCGCAATGTATGTGCGTGAGGACGGCCTGACCATCATCGACCCCGAGAAGGCCAAGGGCTGCAAGGCCATCGTGGACAACTGCAAGGACGGCACCATCTTCTGGAACGAAGAGCTGCAGCTGCCCCAGATCTACACTCTGGACGCTCACCGTCTGGACGAGGGTGAGGCAATGCCCCGCTGCGTGGAGTGCTGCCCCACCCAGGCTATGCACTGGGGCGATCTGGAAGATCCCGACAGTGATGTCAGCAAGTTCATTGCTGAGCACGAGGGCGAGATCGAGGACTATATGCCCGAGGAGGGCGCAGACTATGTGGTTCGTTACTACAAGCTGCCCAAGCCCTTCATCTGCGGCGAAGTTATGGTCTGCGACAGCGATGACTGCGTGAAGGGCGCCAAGGTCTCTCTGACCTGCAAGTGCTGCGGTGACCACTTTGAGACCGAGACCGACTTCTTCGGCGACTTTGAGTTCAAGTACCTGATGAAGGGCTGCACCTACACCGTTAAGGCTGAGGTCCCCGGCTACAAGGCTGCTGAAGTCGAGGTCACTCTGGACGAGGCCAAGAACCTGGGTGTTATCACCCTGGAGAAGTAAGAAATACTTCAAGTGGCTCGCCGATATACCGGCGAGCCACTTTTCTTCCGTGAAAAGGCCTTAAAAAGCGAAAAAAAGCATTGACAAACAAAAATGTGTTCAGTATAATATAATTCGCCTGTAAAAAAGGACTATATGGCGGCGTAGCTCAGGGGCTAGAGCACTCGGTTCATACCCGGGGTGTCGGCGGTTCAAATCCACCCGCCGCTACCATATCCCAAAGAGGAAATGTTCCTCTTTGGGATACCTTATCCAAGGCACAAATGGCCCGTTGGTCAAGAGGTTAAGACACCGCCCTTTCACGGCGGTAACACGAGTTCGATTCTCGTACGGGTCACCATATGGAGGCATAGCTCAGCTGGTAGAGCGCTCGCCTCACACGCGAGAGGTCACAGATTCGAGTTCTGTTGTCTCCACCAAAAAACCGAAGCTAAGGCTTCGGTTTTTTATTTTTCACAAATACGACAAGTACTTGACATAAAGAAAAATTCAATGCTATTCTGTTGATATAATAATTAAATGTAAGGGGTGAGGTGCAGTGGATAAGAAACTGGAGATCATTGAGCAGCTGCGTCAGGTGCAGGTGGTCATGCACCGTACGGCCTTCCGTGGGCATAAAGAGCACAGTTCCTATCGGGGACGGGGCAAGGTGCTGAGTGTATTGAAGGAGACTCCGCAGATCAGCCGCAAGGAACTGGAGGAGCGGCTGAATATCAGCCGTCAGGGTTTGACTGAGCTTTTATTAAAGCTGGAGAAAAGCGGGTACATCCTCCGCCAACCCTCTGAGTATGACCGACGGGAAATGATGGTGTGCCTGACCGAGCAGGGCAGACAGGCCATTCGGGAAAATGATGACGGCATGGAGCCTATGTCCCGTTTGCTGGAGTGTCTATCGGAAGAGGAACTGGCGAACTTCGGCAGTTATCTGAACCGTATTTTGGAATATAACAGGAAAATCTGTCCCGAATCCTGCTCCCACTGTACCGGACCGGAGACCTGTACCCATGACTATTTGAAATTTGGCCACAATAGGCCAAATCCCAAATACTGCAAATATGCTCATATGTTTTCCGAGCAGGAAAGCAATGGCGAAGGAGGCGAGCGGACATGACGAGAGAAGAGTGTTTGCTGAAAGGGAAAATCCCATGTGAAGAAACCGGAATTGCTGTAAAACACACCTTGTGCGATATTTGTTCCCCCGGTATCCATTGTGGTGTGGATGTATACGTCAAGGATGGGGAGATGCTGAAAATCGAAGGCACGAAACCCTTTCCTGCCAACAACGGCGCACTGTGTACCAAGGGTGCATCCGGCCGTCAGTATGCCTATCGGGAGGACCGCATTCAGGCCCCTATGCGCCGCGTGGGCCCCAGAGGCAGCGGAGAATTTGAGCCCATCAGCTGGGATGAGGCCTTCGCCCTTGCGGCCGAGGGACTGAACAAATCCAAGACGGAGTACGGTGCCGAGGCGACCGTCTTTTTGTGTGGTTACAGCAAGTGGTACCGCACCTTCTTCCACCGGTTGGCGTATTCCTTCGGAAGTCCCAACTACCTGACCGAGTCCAGCGCATGCTGGTGGGCCAATATCATTGCCTCGCGCTGTGTGTTCGGCCACTCCACCATGGCCGATATTCCTGCGACCAATCTGGTCTTGATCTGGGGCAACGATCCATTCACCAAGAATGTCCATCAGACCAAGTTCCTGTTTGAACTGAAACAGCGGGGCGGCACCATCATTGTGATCGATCCGCGCCGAAATGCGGCGGCGGAGCAGTTGGCAGACATTTATCTGCGCCCCCGTTTTGGCAGCGACGGATATCTGGCCAATGCTATGGCCCGTTACATTATTGAAAACGATCTGCACGACAAGGCCTTTATTGAACAGTATGTGACCGGCTTTGAGGAATACCGCGATTATGTCATGGGATTTTACATGGAGACGGCGGAACAGGTAACCGGCGTGCCTGCCGGGGATATCGAGCGTGTGGCGCGGCTGTTTGCCACCACCGATCCGTCCACTATCAGTACGGGAACCGGCCTGACTCACCACAAAAACGGATTCAACAACAACCGCGCACTGCTGTCCTTGGCGGCCATCTGTGGACGGTTTGATCGGCCCGGCACCCTGAAACCCGGCATGGGTCCCACCACTTACTGTTATTCGCCCGGCGGTTTCATGTCCAAGGAACCCCAGTTCATCAATAGCGTAAAGCCTAAAAATGTGCGCCCTACCATTGGATTGAACCGCTTCCCGTTATTTGCCGAGATGATGAATGAGGGGCAGAGCATGGATCTGGCCAATCAGATCCTCTCCGGTGAGCCATATCCGGTTAAAAGCGCCTTTTTGGCCGGCGTGAACCATATGATGTATCCCGATTCCCCCAGATTCTTAAAGGCGCTGCAGTCCTTGGATTTCATTGTGGCATCTGATATTTTCTGGACGGAGAGCTGCCGCAATGCGGACATCGTGCTGCCTGCCTGCACTTCCTATGAGCGCAGTGAGATCAAGTGCTATGTGAACAAGTTTATGTTCTACACCAAGCCTGCCATTCCGCCCCGGTTTGAAAGCCGCTCCGATGTGGATATTTTCTCCGGACTGGCCAAGGCGCTGGGACTGGAGGATGAACTTTTGTGTGCCGGTTATGATGCCTGTGCCCGCTGGATGCTGGAGGAGAGTTCCGGCATCAAGGATTGGGAGGCATTTAAGGCCAGCGAGAAGCCTGTGATTGCGCCCAATGCCAAGGCTTATGAGTGGGGAACTTGTCTGGGCCAAGGGCCGCGCACGCCCTCCGGCAAAATAGAGCTGGTCAGTCAGGTGATCGCCAAATATGCCGATCACGGTCTGGAGGCATTGCCCACATACCATGACAGTGATGACGATGCCGATCCCGAGGAATACAGTTTCGTGCTGGCCACCGGATGCCGTAACCACAATGCCATCCATTCCCGCCTGCACAACTGCCAGTGGCCGCGCTCTTTGCGGCCCGAGGCAAGTGTGGATATCAATCCTGCCGATGCAAAACGGCTAGGTATTCAGCAGGGGGATACGGTGGAACTGCGTACGCCGCTGAATGCCATTACAGTAAAGGCAAATGTTTCCCTGATCGCCAATGAGGGTGAACTGCTGATGTTCCACGGCTATCCGGAGGCCGATGTGAACCGCTTGATCCATGCCGATCATCTGGATCCCTACACCGGATTCCCCGGCTATAAGCAACTGCGCTGCAAGCTGACAAAAATGGGGTGACGGCTATGGGAAGAACGGCGATTATCGGGTTTGGCTGTGCCGGCTATTATGCAGCCAAGACCTTGCGTGAGGGCGCGCCGGAGATGCAGATCGACGTGTACTCCGATACAGCCCGCGCCCCCTATAACCCCATGCTGACCACATATTTTGTATCGGGGAAGATCACTCAGGAAGAGATGTTCCCCTTTGGCGATCTGGAAAGCATCCGTCGGGAACTAAATTTGAATGTGTTGACTCAAACCAAGGTGCTGTATCTGAATGCTATGAAACGCATCATTCAAACCGAGCAGGGATACAGTGAGCCGTACGACGATATTGTGATTTGCACAGGTGCATATCCCCTTGTGCCGCCTTTTGCACGCAAATTGACACGCAATTCCTACACTATGCGTACAGTGGAGGATGCGTTGGCTTTGGAAGATGTGTTGAAGGACGGCAAGGTCAAGAGCGCTTTGGTCGTAGGCGGACAGATGGTTGGCATCAAGGTCGTGGAACTGCTGCAGCAGAGGGATATCAACACGATTTTGGTTGACATGGCACCGCGGATCTTTCCCATGTCGGCATGCGAGAGTGTTTCCCGCATCATTGAAAAGAAACTGGAAGAGAAGGGGATCGAACAGCGGTACTCCTGCGCTCTAAGCAGTGTGGAAGAAAATGAGGACGGTATCCTATCCACCTTCGCCGATGGCAGCAGTGTACAAACCGACATCATCGTGTTTTGTGCCGGCATTCGCGCCAATATACCCTTTGTGGATGGGCAGGAGATTGCAGTCAACCGCGCAATTGCGGCAGACCTGCATATGCAGACCGACATTCCCCACATCTACGCTTGCGGCGATTGCTGTGAGGTGCAGGATATTCAAACGGGAGAATTTTCCTCTATCGGATTATGGGCCAATGCAGTGGAGCAGGGTAAGATTGCGGCAAGGAACATTTTGGGCGATCATGTGGAATATCAAGGTAATCTGGTTCACAACATTACCCATTTCATGGACATGGACTTCATCAGCATGGGCAACTGCAATGCATCGGGTGAGCACCTGCGCTGGGAGGGAGATGGCTGGCTTGTGGAAGTGATTTTGAATCATGAGGGAAAGCCGGAGTGCATCAACATTCTGGACAACGCAAAGGTGGCTGGGCCTATGAAGGCGCTGCTGATCAAGCGATTTAAGGCGCCGGATGCCCCCTTGCCGGTTTCGGCAGAGATGCAGATGATAAAAAGCGGTATGCCGTCTGCCCTGATTGAAGCACTGGGCGGAAGAAAGCATTGAGGGTGAAATGATGAAATATGTGTTTAACTTGGATTTTGATAAATGCATTGCCTGCGGCGCCTGCGCCGTAGCATGTATGGATCAGAATGATATTGATCTGTCGGGCGGAGACAAGCCCTTTCGCAGCGTGGCAGCTGTGGAGCGGCCCGGCGATGCAAAAAGAGAGATCACCTATCTTTCTATGGGCTGCATGCACTGCGCCAATGCCCCCTGTGTTGCCGCTTGTCCCGTGGGCTGTTTAAAGAAGAATGAGCTGGGGCTGACCGAGTATGATAACGCGGCCTGCATCGGTTGTCACAGCTGCGCTATGGCCTGTCCATTCGGAGCCCCTACATTCCGCCCCAGCGGCAAGATGGAAAAGTGCAACGGATGTCAGACTCGTCTGGAGCACGGGATGCTGCCTGCGTGTGTGCGGGTGTGTCCCACGGGAGCGTTGACCTGCATGCCGGAAGAGGAGTATTTGAAAATGCGCCGCGAGAGGACCATGCAGTCGGTTGCAGAGAAACTGTAAATAATAAACGAATACCCCGTCTGCAGGGCAGACGGGGTATTTTTCATATTACTTTTTCTTTTTTGTTTTGTTTGAGGCCTTCTGCTGCGCTTTTGCTTTATTGGCACGGGAGCGATCCAGAACCTGCCAGATCACTACACCGGCAAAGATGGCAATAAACAAGCCGCCGATGATCCAGCGCCAGGGGATATCAATGGGCTCGCGAACGGGCTGGGCCACGGGAAGTTGTTCGTCGGGCACATTGTAATAGGGGTTGGTAAAGATGCCGCAGCGGTCACCCTGCCGCACAAGACCTGTAGGACCATAGACCGCAAGATCGTCATATTCCAAGGGGAGCAAAATTTCGCCGGCGGTGTTGATCAGACCATACTTACTATCGTTCCACACGCGGGATACACCATCCGCAAAGGTAAAGGCAGAGGTGTAATCAAAGGGAATGACCAGTTTGCCCTGAGTATTCACAAAACCAAATTTATACTTGCGGTACACATGGGTAAGGCCGTTGGAAAACATGCTGGCGGCCATATACTTCAGGTCAAAGACCATGTTGCCCGTGACGTCAATAAAGCCGTACTGGTTGTCTTTCTTGACTGAGGCAAGACCGTCGGAGAACTCCTGGGCTGACTGGAACTGGAAGGGAATCACCACGTTTCCGGTTTTATCGATATAGCCGTAGCCCTCGCCTTCGGGCATGACGGCGGCAAGACCTTCGGAGAAGTTGGAGATGGTGATGTATTTGCTTTCGATCACCTGTTTGCCGGTGGTATCAATAAAGCCGTATTTCTTGTCACGGCAGACCCAAGCCATTCCGTCTTGAACGGGGCCCACTTCTGCGAATTCCAGTTCGGTAATCTGTTCGCCCTTGGCGTTGACAAAGCCGTAGAGCTGGGACGACATGACCCACGCAATGCCGTCGGTGAAATCACCGGTGGCATCGTACTTAACGGGGACGACCACCTCGCCCTTGGTGTTGATGAAACCGCAATAGTAGCCGTCATACACCCAGGCAAGTCCCTCATAAAAACAGCCGGCATTTTCAAACTCTGTGGTCAGGACCACTTCGCCCTGTGGGTTAATATAACTGCACTTTCCGTCCTTCTTGACCATAGCCAAACCTTCGGAGAAGCACCCGACCAATTCGTATTGGCAGGGAATGACAATCTCGCCCTTGGCGTTGACAAAGCCACATTTTTCATTTGCGTCCTTAACGGGAATCAGATCTTCTTCAAGGACTTTGGTCACACCCGGCACCATGCCCTCCGGCAGCCATGTGATCTCAAGGGTATTTTCTGCGGCAGAGGCCGAAAACAGCATGGGGAGAGCCATAGTCAGCGCCATCGCATATGCAATCACGCGAAGAAGTATTTTAGAATATTTCAAAGGATGTTCCTCCTTAAGGCAGATATCCTGCCTTTTTTCAATAGGGACATTGTACCGCAGAAAGCTCTGAGATGCAAGAGGGGTTAATTTGCGATATCCTTTAGCACGGAAGTGGTTTTCTTCCACGTGCCGGACAGATAATAGACACCGCCCAGGAAGAAGGGAGTAAGTCCGGCAACGGCGTTGCCCATCCAGAAGCCGAAATAGCCCCAGTCAAATACCAGGCCAAACAGCAGGGACAGACCCACACGGGCAATGATGCCGTCCAGTAGGCCGACGGCATAATTGAGTTTGTAGTTGCCGCTGCCCAGATTAAAGGTGTTCATGGCGCCGCGCAGGGCACTGCCGGTAAAGCAGACCAGACTGACGGGGATATACTCCATGCACACCGCAAGCACCGTTTCCTCCTGTGTGAAGATGCTGAAAATAGCGGTGGGGAAAGAAAGCAACAGCGCGGTCATAATTCCGGAGGAGATGATGTTGATCAGATAGGCGCAGCCCAGTATACGCTTGACGCGGTCATACCTGCCGGCGCCCAGGTTCTGGCCCACCATAGAGCTGCCGGCTGAGGAGATGGCAAAGCAGATCAGATTGGCGAACATATCCACCTTGTGGGTCAGGCCAGACACGGCGGACACGGTGACGCCATAGCTGTTGATCCAGGAGTTGACGAACAGCTTGGAAATCATAATAGAGGCTGAGCTCAGGGCGGCAGGGATGCCCAGCTTCAGCAGGGGACCAAGTTCGGCGCGGTCGATGCGGAAATCGGTCATGGAGAAGGTGAAGCCGAGGCTCTCACGCTTGCGGTACAGGTAGATGAGCGCGGCAAAAAAGCTGAAGCCCTGGGCGATGACGGTGGCCAAAGCGGCGCCGAAGGGGCCCCAGCGGAAGACCACCACGAATAGAACATCAAGAGCCAGATTCATTGCGGCGGCGATAGAGATGAAGATAAACGGGCGCTTGGAGTCACCCAGACCGCGCATGATGGCGCTGACGATATTATATCCGTAAATAAACACCAGGCCGCACATGCAGGTGGTGGAGTACTCAAGCGCATACTGGAAGGATTCAGCGGGGGTATTCAGCAGAGTCAGGATTTCGCGGCGCAGGAACAGGCACACTACGCCCACCGCCACCGCGCAAATCAGCAGGAAAGAGGCCATGGTGCCGATAAAACGGGACAGTCTTTCCCGCAGATTGGCACCGATATACTGGGAGATAATGGTCTGACAGGCGGTGGAAAAGCCCATGGAGATAAAGGTCAGAAATCCCAGCAGGTCGCCGCCGTTGGCCAAGGCAGACAGACCGGCTTCGCCTACCACCTGACCCACCACGACCATGTCCACCACATTGTAGACCGCCTGCAGCAAATTGGACAGAAACAGGGGGAAGGCGAAGGTCAGAAGGGCCTTCATGACCGGACCCTGTGTAAAGTCGGTGATCAGAGTTTTGGATTGATTCTGCGCCATAAAAAATCACTCCGCGTCTGCAATGATTTGGGAGGGTTTTCTCCACCATCCGGTCAGATAGTAGATGATGCCCAGCACAAAGGGAGTTACGCCGGCGATGGCATTGCCCATCCAAAAACCAAAGTAGCCCCAGTTCAGAGCCAGACCAAACAGCAAGGCCAGGCCTACGCGGGCAAAAATACCGTCCACGATGGCAACGGCGAAATTGAACTTATAGTTGCCGCAGCCGCCGGTAAAGGTGTTCATGGAGGAGCGCAGGGCACTGCAGATAAAACCAGCGACCGAAACAGGGATGTATTCCAGACACACCGTCAGCACGGTGGTGTCGCTGGTAAACAGACCAAATACATTTTTGGGGAAAATGGTTATGGCAGCGATCATCACAGAGAAACAGATGCCGTTGAGAATGAAAGCGGTGCCGAGGATGCGGGAAGCCCGGTCGTATTTGGCAGCACCGATGTTTTGCCCCACCATGGCACTGCCTGCGGTGTTGATGGAGTTGCCGATCAGGTTGGCAATAGTATCCACTTTATGAGCCACACCTGTAACAGCCGAGATGGTCACGCCGTAACTGTTGATCCAGGAGTTGACAAACAGTTTGGAGAACAGCACGGAGGCGGAACGGAGAGCCTGGGGCACACCTAGTTTAATGAGAACGGAAAGCTCCTTTTTGTCCAGATGCAGGAAATACTGTCTTTTAAGATCAAACCCAAGCTTTTCACGGTTTTTGAACAGGTAGATCACTGCGGTGATGAAACTGACGGCCTGAGCGATCACGGTAGCCAAAGCCGCACCAAAGGCCTCCCAGCGGAATACAGCAACGAAAAGAATATCCAAAATCAGATTGACCACCGCGGAAATGGCAATAAACATGAACGGACGCTTGGAGTCGCCCAGACCGCGCATGATAGCACTGACGACATTATATCCGTAGATGAATACCAGACCGAAAGTGCATACAGTGGCATAGGCCATGGCCTGATCCCAGGACTCGGCAGGGGTATTCAAAAGGGAGAGGATCTGATTGCGGAAGATCAGGCAGATTATACTCATACCCACGGAGCAAAGAACAAGGAATGTGGACATGGTGCCGATGAAACGGGACATTTTCTCCTTCAGACCGGCACCCAGATACTGGGATATGATGACCTGGCTGGCACCAGAAAAGCCCATGGCGATAAAGGACAGGAAGGACAGCACATCGCCGCCGATGGCTAAGCCGGACAGACCGGCTTCGCCCACGATCTGGCCAACCACCACCATGTCCACCACGTTGTAGATGGCTTGCAGCAGATTGGACAGAAACAGGGGGAAGGTAAAGGAGAGCAATGCGGGCATAATTTTGCCGGTGGTAAAGTTGTTTGAAAAGGTTTTGGATGGAGTCTGTTTCATGTGTACACCTCGATTAAGACTGGGAGGAGTCGGAGGGTATGGCGTGGGAACCTTTGCGCCAGAGTCCGGACAGATAGTAAATGATTCCAAGGACAAAGGGGACAAAGCCGGCTGCGGCGCTGCCTGCCCAAAAACCATGATAACCCATGCCCATGACAAGACCCAGCAGGACGGACAGACCGATACGCACCACAAAGGCATCCATAACGGCGGCGATAAAGTTGAATTTGGAGTTACCGCAGCCAAAAGTAAAAGCATGCATGGAATTGCGCAGGGCGCTGGCAATGTAGATGATGACCAAATAGGGCAGATATTCCATGCATACAGAAATCACGGCTAAATCGCTTGTGAAGCAACCGAATACGCTTTGCGGGAAGAGGAGGAAAACTGCAATCATGACGGCATAAAACACACCGTTGATCAGCAGTGCACTGCCCAGTATGCGGGATACCCGGTCATACTTGCGTGCGCCAATGTTCTGTCCCACCATGGTGCTGCCGGCGGTGGTCACAGCGCTGCCCACCAGATTACCGATCACGTCCAGCTTGTAGCCGATGCCGGATACGGCGGAAACGGTGACACCGTAACCGTTGATCCAGTAGTTGATAAAGAATTTGGAGATCAGAACGCTGGCCTGACGAATGGCAAAGGGGACGCCCAGTTTGATGAGATGGACCAGTTCCTTGGAGTCGATGAGGAAGTTGCGGGCGGTCAGTTCAAAACCAAAGCGGGAGCGGTTGCGAAGCAGATAAATCAAAGCGGTGAAGAAACTGACAGCCTGTGCGATTACGGTGGCCAGAGCGGCACCGAAGGCTTCCCATCGGAAACCGACCACAAAGACCAGATCCAAGATTACGTTTAGAATTGCGGCGATGGCAATAAAAAGAAAGGGGCGTTTTGAGTCGCCCAGACCGCGCATGATGGAACTGACGATATTGTAACCGTAGATAAATACAAGGCCGAACATACAGGTGGTGGCATAGGCCATGGCCTGATCCCAAGACTGGGCAGGGGTGTTCAGCATGATCAGCACCTGATCGCGCAGCAGAAAGAAAATAATACTTATGCCCACGGCGCAAAGCAGCAGGAAGGAGGTCATGGTGCCGATAAAACGGGAAAGACGCTCTTTTAGACCGGAACCGACACACATGGAGATAATGACCTGACTGGCATCGGAAAAACCCATGGAAACAAAGGTCAGAAGAGCTAGCACGTCGCCGCCCACAGCAATGCCGGAAAGGCCCTCTGCTCCGACCACCTGACCCACCACGATCATGTCCACCAGGTTGTATACAGCCTGCAGCAGATTGGACAAAAACAGGGGGAAAGAGAAGGCAATCAGTGAGCGGAGAATAGGGCCTTTGGTATAGTTGACGATGAAGTTTTCAGAGGGAGACTGTGCCATAATTTCACCTGA
>JAEIGA010013638.1_pt1 | contig 12369 bp, 11 predicted proteins | sample 9270691 | NCBI WGS metagenome assembly JAEIGA01 (sample SAMN17057246, study PRJNA624740) | gut metagenome | biome: biome; isolation source: fecal sample | host: Bos grunniens | place: China: Xizang | collected 2019
AATAATGTTGTTATTTTCAATAACATAAATAATTGTATTTCCATTATTAGTTAAAGTCAATTCATCTTGTTGTTTAGTGTTATTAATATTTAATAAATTAAATAGTTTATTATTACCTAAATAATAGATATTATCATTTATTTTACCAGTTACACCAATTCCTGGTAATTCTTCAAAGTTGGTAACATTAAGTTGTTCTAGTTTATGGGCTTTTTGATAATCGTTAAAAACTCTAGCTATTGGGTGACTTGATTTATTTTCAATACAACATACTTTTTGTAGTAATGTATCATCACTATAGTTGTATATTTTTGATATCATTAAATTACCATAAGTTAATGTACCTGTTTTATCAAAAATTATCGTATCAATTTTATTAGCATTTTCAAGTGTTTCACTTTTCTTAACTAAGATGCCAAGTTTTGCAAGATTTCCCTCACTTACAACAATAGCAAGTGGAGTAGCAAGTCCTAAAGCACAAGGACATGCGACAACTAAAACACTTATAAATGCATTGGTAGCAGTATTAAATGAACTTTGAAAAATCAAATGTCCAATAAAAGAAACGAATGCAATTAAAATAATTGCAGGAACAAAATAACCACAAATAATATCAGCAATACGAGCAACTTTCATTTTAGATGATGTAGCATCAACAACTAGTCGAACAATTTCTGATATTGTTGATTCTTTACCAATTTTCTCAGCTTGATATTCAATGTAGCCATTAGTTACAATACTTCCAGCTATTACTTGATTACCGATTGTTTTTTTAGCAGGTTTACTTTCACCGGTAATAAAAGCTTGATCGATATGACAAGTTCCAGATGTGATTTTACCATCAACACCAATTTTCATACCAGTTTTACAAACTATTATATCGCCTTTTTGTATTTCATCAATTGTTTTTTTAACAAGTTCATCGCCTTTTTTTACTAAGACATCATTTGGAGTTATTTGTACTAAATCTTTAATAGCATCAAGTGTTCTAGACTTAGCATTTGAATCAACAAAACGACCGAAAAAGATAAAGTAAATAATGATTGCAGCTGATTCAAAATAAAGATTATGGGCAGTTTCAAAAACATCAAGAAGTAGTAAGACTAGATTAATAGTACTGTAAATAAAACTAGTAAATACACCAATTGTTACTAAAGTATCCATATTTGGTGTTAAATGAATTATATTTTTAATACCATTTTTAAATATATTAAAACCTAATATAAGATATGGAATAGTTAATATCAATAAAGTGATGCCATAAATCTTAGGATTTAGTTCCATATTTATAAAATCAGGAACAGGTAAATGAATCATATGACCCATTGAAACATACAAATAAAGACAAGATAAGATACCATAAATGATCAATATTTTTGTTTTATTTTGATGTTCTTTAGACTCATTAAACTTATATATTCCGAGATTTTCAAATCCTGCTCGTTTTATGTAATTAGTTAAATCATCCATTGTGATATCGTCATCGTATTCTATAGTAGCATTTTGTAAAACTAAATTGACGGACGCTTGAATAATTCCTGGTTGTTTGTTCAGGTGTTTTTCAAGTCCATTAGAACAAGCACTACAGCTCATACCACCAATTTTTAGTGCGACTTTCTTCATTAAATCACCTCTATAACTATTATATAATATTTATAAGAAAATGTCATAAATCTTGCATTTTTTAGTTAAGTATGATATACTATATAATATAAGAAATATTAAGTAATAAATAAAAAGAAAGGAAAAATTAATAGTTGAAAATTTCCTATTATAACATAAATAATATCAAATTTAAATATTAAAATGGTGATTTATGAATAAGCAACAAGTTATTAAAATTATTGATGTTATGTTTATCGCTGTATTATTTATGACAGCTTTTGAAGTTTTATTTGCGTTTCCACAAGTAAGTAGCTCAATTCAACATTGGATTGAACATTTAGATAATAAATGGATGATTTGGGTAGCTTTTTGGTTAATTATGTTTATTCAAGTATGTATTATTCCAATACCTGCTTATATCGTTTTAAATGCTGCTGTAAACATTCATATTATTGAAACAAGCCTTGGTTTAAAAGTTTTTGGCACTAGTGACTTATGGATCTTATTAGCTGTTATTATTAGTGCTTATATGGCAGGTGCTAGTGTTGCATATTGGGCTGGTGCTAAACTTGGTAAAAAAGCAGTTATGTGGTGTGCTGGTACTGAAGAAGAATATGACAAGTGGAGTGATGTATTTAATCGTGGTGGTAAATGGGCTTATGCTGCAACTGTTCTTTTCCCACTATTCCCAGATGACTTGTTATGTTTAGTAGCAGGTTCAGTTAGAATTGATTATGGATTCTTTTTTGTAAGTAATTTAATCTGTCGATCAATTGGAACGATTTGTATGATTGGTGCACTAGTTGTATTTAATAATTTTAATAAAGGTGGAATACCTTGGACTTTAATTTTCTGGGCTTGTGTTTTAATTGGTTTGATCGTGGCATATCATGTTTTAAAACACTTAATTAAGAAAGAAAAGTTAGAACAAAATAATTAGTTTTAAAAAAGACATTCAGTTACTGAATGTCTTTTCTTTTTAAATATTTAGTTATTTTTGAAGCTGATTTCGCACTTTTAAACATAAATCAGGATAATTAGTAACAATTGAATCAACACCTTTTTTACAAAGTTTTCGCATTAATTTTTCATCATTAACTGTCCAAACTGATACTTTGATATTTCTAAAATGCATTCTTTTTACAAATCCACATTTCATAATTTTATATAGTGGTGATATGCCATCAGCATGACATTTCTTCATTCTTTTGTATGGGAAGATTTCTGTTAAACGTTCTTTAAATGAAATATTACCACGACCAACTAATAAATAACAATATGCATCTTTACATAATGCTTTAACATTTTTGATTGCTTGATCATGGAATGATCTTAAATAAAATTCATCAACTTTTAAATGTTTAAAAATAATATCTAAGATTTCTTGTTCATAACCAACTTCTTTAAGTTCAATATCAAAAGTAATTAAATCTTTGTATAAACCTAAAGCTTCATCTAAAGTTAATAAATGAAAACCCATTTCTTCAGTTACTTTGTTTAGTTCTTCATAAGTATGATCTTTAATCAATAAACCTTTGATTGTAGGATCGTGATTGATAATAATGTAATTATCTTTTGTTTTACGAATATCTGTTTCAATTATTTCACTTCCTACTTCCACAGCTTTATTAAAAGCTTGAATCGAATTTTCAAACTGAACAAGACCTTTCGCACCGCGGTGAGCAACGACTAATGTTTTCTTATTTTTCATATATAATACCTCTATTCTTTATATAAATATATTATAATAAAAAAATAAATTTAATGCAAATTATTAATACTTTAAATAATGCATTTTTTAATTGCAATAAAACATAAAATGTTGTATAATATTTAATAGGTGAAAAATATGGAAAATCAAGAAAAAATTGTAATTCCTTTTCAAAACTTACCAAAACATATTGCATTTATTTTAGATGGTAATGGTAGATGGGCTAAAAAACGTGGATTTGTTAGAACTATTGGTCATGAAAAAGGGGTTAAAACTTTAAAAAATATTACTAAACTTGTTAAAGAATTAGGAATACCTTTTATGAGTGTTTATGCATTTAGTGTAGAAAACTGGTCAAGACCAATTGAAGAGGTTAATTATCTAATTGATAAAGCTTATAATGAGTTTAAGCATTACGAAGAAAATTTAGCAAAGTTAGATTTTAATATTCGTATTGTTGGTGAAAAAACTAATTTACCAAGTAAAGTTTATGATGTTATTACAAAAATTAATAATAGTGCATTTATTGAAAATCGTTTTACTTTAATGATTGCTTTTAATTACAGTAGTCAATTAGAAATAATTAACGCAACTTATGAAATGAAAAAGAGAAAGTTAGCTTTTACCAAAGAAAACTTTGAAAAATGTTTATATACTTATCCCGCTCCACCAATTGATTTATTAATTAGAACAAGTGGTGAACAAAGATTAAGTAATTATATGCTTTATCAAGCATCATATGCTGAACTTTATTTTCCAAAAACATTTTGGCCAGCATTTAATAAAACAGAACTTTATAAAGCATTACAAGAATATGAAAAACGTAACCGACGTTTTGGAAAAATTTAGGAGAATTTATGCTGAAAAGAACATTAACGGCTCTTGTTATGATTGTTGTTTTAGTACCTTTACTAATTCTTGGTGGATGGTACTTTACAGCTTTAGGAATGGTATTAAGTTATGTAGCAGGATTTGAACTACTAAAAATGATGGAAACTGAAGAACCGGTTTTTAAAAAATTAAAGTGGATTGTACCGCTTTATAATACAATACTTATCTTGTGTTTTAAATTTGAAGCAATTATGGTAGTTCCACTTATTATATTAACTGTTTTAGCATTTTTAGCACTAGGTGTATTTAGACCAAAATTTAGTGTTAAAAGTGTAATCAACTTAATATTTGTTTTTATTTATAGTGGATTATTATTTGGAATGACTTTAAATCTAAGATTAATCGGTCATGATGATATTTTTAATCAAGGTTTTTATTTATTTGGTTATTTATTATTAACGGTTATTTTTACGGACATTGGAGCGTACGCTATTGGATGTACGATTGGTAAACACAAACTATGTCCTTCGATTTCACCTAAAAAATCAATTGAAGGTGCTATTGGAGGTATCGCTATTGGAACTTTAGTTGGTGTTTGTTACTATTTAATTGTTAATAAATATTTTGTTGACTATTCAATTTTTAGTTTTAATTTTAAATACGAATGGCTTGTTGTATTATTCATGACGATCGTACTTACAATTTCTACTGAAATTGGTGATTTAGTCGCTTCAAAATTAAAAAGATATTATGGTATTAAAGATTATGGTAATTTATTCCCAGGTCATGGTGGAGTAATGGACCGTTTTGATAGTTTGATCTTTACAGGTGCTTTATTATACGCTTTAATGATTACGTTGGTGTAATATGAAAAGTATTTGTTTATTAGGTGGAACTGGATCAATTGGTACACAAGTTTTAGATATTATTCGTGAAAATAAAGAAAATTACGAGTTAAGTTCATTTAGTTTTGGACATAATATTAATAAAGCAATTGAAATTATTAATGAATTTTCACCTAAACTTGTGGTTACACCATTTGTAAAAGAATATTTAGAAATCAAAAAATATCTTAGAAAACAAAATAAGAAAACAAAAGTAAGTAAAAATTTACTAGATGTTATTAATTTTAAATGCAGCAATCAAATGGTAATAAATGCTTTAGTTGGTAGAGTTGGTTTAAAACCTACAATCGAAGCTATCAAAAAAGATAAAATATTATTACTTGCTAATAAAGAAAGTTTAGTAATGGCAGGTTCAATAGTCAAAGAAGAATTAGAAAAATCATTTGGTATTTTAATTCCGATTGATAGTGAACATTCTGCGCTTTATCAATTAATTTCCAAAATTAATTATCATGATATTGACACTTTATATATTACTGCAAGTGGTGGAGCATTAAGAGATTATCCAATCGAAAGATTAAATCAAGTAACACCAAGTGATGCTTTAAAACATCCAAATTGGCAAATGGGTAGTAAAATCACTATTGATAGTGCAACAATGATGAATAAAGTATTTGAATTAGTTGAGGCTAAATATTTATTTGGAATAACTAAGATTGAAGCATTGATTGATCGAAGTAGTAAAATACATGCAGCAATAAAATTAAAAAGTGGTGAAGTTATTTATCACACTTCAAATAATGATATGCATTTACCAATTAAATACGCTATGGAATATCCAAACTTAAAAGATTATAATGAATCAAAAGAAGTAGCTTTATCATATGAATTGTTTGTTAACGAATTTGATTTAACAACAATTGATGAGTTTAGATATCCAGTTATTAAATATGGTCAAATGATTATCGAAAATCCAAGATTTCTTGGAACAATTATTACAACATGTAATGATTACTTAGTAGAATTATTTTTAAATAATCAAATATTATATACTGATATTTATAGAGTGTTAGAAAAGATTGTTAAGGAATTTGGTAATAAATTTGAATATTTAAAATTTAATTTAAAAAATATCGAATATGTACAAAAAATTATACTTAAGGAGGTAGAAAAATGTTTTGGCAAGTTGTCTTAGGCATAATAGTATTTATTTTAATACTTGGTGTGATTGTCTTAGTACATGAAGGTGGACATTTCTTTTTCGCGAAAAAAGCGGGAATTCTTTGTTATGAATTCTCTATAGGAATGGGACCACTTATCTGGCAAAAAAAGATTGGTGAAACATGTTATTCAATTAGAGCAATTCCAATTGGGGGATTTGTATCGATGGCGGGTGAAGAGGTTGAACTTAATCCGTTAACTGATTATAAATATGCAAAAGTTCATTTAGAAAATGATTTAGTTTATGAAATCGAAGCTTTTAAAGAACCAACTGAAGGTGCTTTTGAAATCGAAAAATATGATTTAGTAGGAACAAAAGAAGCTAATGATGGTGAACTTTATATTACTTTAAAAATAAATGATGAGTCTGTTAGATATAATATAAGTCGTACATGTAACGTGCGTTATTCTAAAAAACAAGTAGTACAAATTGCACCTTATAATCGTTTATTTGTTAATAAAAAAATATTACAAAGATTCTTAACAATATTTGCAGGACCATTTATGAATTTTGTATTAGCATTCTTTGTATTCTTCTTTATGGGAATCGTAACTGGCTATGCAAATTATAAATCGACAGAAGTTAGTGGGATGTTAGAAAATACTCCATCATATAATGCTGGTATTCGTGATGGTTATGAAATACTTTATGTTGGAGATGTTGATAACTTAACAACTGATATGTTTTATGAAAAATGGGATGATATATCTTCATCACTTGATAAACTTGCTAACGGTGAAGAATTTACAGGACTTGTAAATGTTGTATACAAAGATACAGATGGTAATATTAAATCAACATTAGTTAAACCATATGTATTTGTTCAATCTGTTCAAGTAAACTTTGTTCAAGATGGATCAAATTCTTTAGTTGTTGATGAATATTTATCAAAAAATGAAGATACAATGTCATACATTGCAGGATTAAGACCAGGTGATGAAATTATTTCTTGTAATGGATATGAATTCTTAAATCGTGCAGATTTCTTAAGATACTTTAATACTGGTGATGGATCACTTAATAATGAATTTACATTTGTTGTTAAACGTGGTGCAGAAACAATAACTTTAAATAAAATTAAAACTTATACAAAGAAAATCTTTGATGATAATAATGTTGATGTTTGTAAAGTTCAATTATATATTTCACCAACAGTAACAAGAAATGTTGGTCGATTAATTATTGAACCATTTAAAGAAATTGGAACAAGTTGTACAGTAATTTTTAAAACTTTAGGTGCATTATTTAAGAAAAATAGTGGACTTGGTATTACTGATTTAAGTGGTCCAGTTGGAATCGCATCAGCAACAGTTTCAATTGTTTCACAAGGAGCTTTAAGTGTATTCAATTGGATGGCTATCTTAAGTGTTAATATCGGTTTAATGAATATTATTCCACTTCCTGCACTTGATGGTGGTAGACTTGCTTTCCTTGGCTATGAAGCTGTAACAAGACGTAAAACTAATCCAAAAGTTGAAAACATTATTCATACAATTGGCTTTATGTTATTAATGTTACTATTTGTATTTGTAGCATTTAACGATGTAATTAAAATCTTTAAATAGGTGTTATATGCTAAATGTTATTTATTTAATTTTATTATGTGCGGGATTTTTATTAACATTTAAATTTATCGCAGATAGTAATTTTGATAAACTATTTAAAAAAGGTAAAACAAGAACAATTTTAGTAGCAAGTATTGCTTTATCACTTATTGGTGGATATTTACTTGCAACTGCGATTTTTAAAGTATTTGAATTAATTATTATATTATTATAATTATTTAATAAAATTGTATAATTTTTAAAAATCATCTCATAATAAACATGAGGTGATGAAATGAAAAAGCTTGTTAAAAAAATTGGAAAAAACAAATTTCAATTTATTTTGTTTGTCGGCATTTTAGCTTTTGTTCTAGTTGCATTAATCATCGCAGGTGCAAGTTCTAAACCAAATACTGAAACACCAGTTATTGATAATACACCAGATGATTCTGTTGATGAACCAGTAAGTAATGATGTCGAAGAAGTGATTACATTACCATTTTCTAAAGATCTAGATTATACAGTTACAAGAATGTTTTATGATAAAACTGCATCAGCAAGTGATCAAGAAAAATCTTTAATTAAGTATGGTACTACATTTCGTACAAGTGATGGTGTGGCATACGCAAGTAAAGACAATCAAACATTTGATGTATTAGCAGTACTTAGTGGAAAAGTTGTAGAAATAAAAGATAATCCACTATATGGAACATATGTTGTAATCGAACATGATCATGATATTAAAACATATTATTATGGCTTACAAAATGTTGAAGTTAGTGTTGGATTAGAAGTTGAACAAGGAACAAAACTTGGAACTAGCGGAACAACACAAATTGATCAAGAAGCAGGTAATCATGTTTTCTTAAAAGTTCAAAAAAGTGGTAAGAAATTAAATCCAAGTAAACTAATCGGTCAAAAAATTAGTGAAGTTAAATAGATACTCAAGATTTCCCCTTGAGTATCTTTTTTTGTTTTGCATATAATTTGCATAATTACATAATATTTAGTATAATAGATAAGTAAAAAAGTTTTTTAGATAGAGGTAGCGATATATCAGAGTAATTATACTTAGTAGGCATACGTTTGAGGTATAATGAAAGGTAACTATCGCCGAATATAATATTTAGGCATAAATATTATATGGGGTTATTGGAAATACCAATAACACTCCTACTAATTATTAGTAGTGGCGCTAATCATCTATATGAATGAAGAGCGTCTAGAACGCTTTTTTTGTTTATTTAGGAGGAAAATATGAAAAAATTATTAAGTTTATTATTTATTATGGTTTCTTTATTATGTGTTTGTTCTTGTAATAAAGAACCAAAAGATGATCGTCCAACATTAACAGTTGGTATGGAATGTGACTATGCTCCATTTAACTGGACTGAAAGTACAAAAACAGATACTAATTATCCAATTGATGGAACAAAATTATATGCTGATGGATATGACGTACAAATCGCTAAAAGAATTGCTGATAGCTTAAACTATCGTTTAGTAATTAAAGCAATTAGTTGGGACGGATTAATTGCTGCACTAGAAAGTGGTCAAATCGATGCAATTATCGCTGGTATGAGTGATACTGAAGAAAGAAGATTAAGTGTTGATTTTACTAGTTGTTATTATAAATCTACACACGTTTTAGTAATGAGTAAAAATTCTAAATATGTTAATGGTAAAACATTAAATGATTTTGCTGGTGCTAAAGTTGTAGGTCAAACTAATACTTTATATGATTCATTAATTGATCAATTAGTTGGTGTAAATCATATGACTCCAATTAGTGATGTTCCTGCGATTATTATGAATATTAATTCAGCTAAATCTGATATTACTATTTTAGAAGAACCAGTTGCAATGGGAATTGTTAAAACAAATCCTAATTTAACTTATATTAAACTAACATCAGGCTTTAATGTAAATGATAAAGATATTGAAGTAGCAATTGCTGTTAAAAAAGGTAATAGCGATTTAAATTCAAAAATCAGCAATATTTTATCATCAATAACAGATGCTGAACGCAGTGACATAATGAAAGCTGCAATAGAAAGAAATAACTAAAATGAAAAAGCTTTTAAATAAAAAAAATAGATTTGAAAATGTCCTGTCAATCTTAAATCTATCAATTGCAATTATTTATTGTTTATATTCTTTACTATTTAATAACTTAAATAATTTCCGATTATTAAAAAGTAATGTTGTAAGTTATATCATTTTATTTATATGTTCAATATTACTAATTGGAAAGATTTTAAGTTTAACTATTTTAAAAACAAAAATTAGTCAAAAAGTAAATCGAATAATTTATCTAAGTAGTTATTTATTTTTATTTATTGTATTATTTGATGTCGTTGTTTTAACAATGTATCATTCATTTAAATATGCATTAACATTAACAATAAGACCAGATAATACATCAGCACTTCATGTAAGACTTAACTATATTTTAATTAAATATCATAAAGATATCTTAATGGGTATTTGGACAACAATTTGGTTAAGTTTAGCAGGTACAGTTGTCGGATTAATTATTGCATTAGTATTTATCGCTCTTAGAACTTTAGAAATTAAAGAAAACGATAGTGAATTTGTTGCATTCTTAAAGAAAATTGGAATTGGTTTTGTTAAGTTTTACGTAACAATCTTCCGTGGTACACCAATGATGGTTCAAGCAATGATTATCTTTTATATCTTGCCGGTTATAATTTCAACTAGTTTTAATGTTGATATTGATGTAATTAATAACATATTGTCAATTGAAGTTGCAGCATTTATTACGGTTACTTTAAATACAACAGCATATTTAACTGAAGTATTAAGAGGTGGAATTGAATCATTAAATAAAGGTCAAATGGAAGCTGCAAGAAGTCTTGGAATGAGTAGAACCAAAGCAATGTTATTTGTAGTGTTACCTCAAGCGATTAAGAATTCACTACCTTCAATTTGTAATGAGTTTATTATTAATATTAAAGATACATCAGTACTTAATGTAATTCAAGTAATGGATTTATTCTATATTATTGGGTATATTAATGGTAAAACATTTAGCAATGATGGTATTTATATCGCAGCAATAATTTATTTATGCTTAACACTTGGTATTTCAAAATTACTAGGCGTAATAGAAAAGAAAATGAATTTGGATAATAAACCACTTCCAAGTTGTAATTAGGAGTTATGATGTATGATTGAAATTAAAAATTTACATAAAAATTTTGATAATTTGGAAGTTTTAAAAGGTGTTTCATTAAATATTAAGAAAGGTGAAATCGTCTCAATTATTGGTTCAAGTGGATCAGGAAAATCAACTTTACTTAGATGTATTAATCTTTTAGAAACACCAAATAGTGGTGATATTATTGTTGATGGTGTTAATATTAATGAAAGAAATATTAATATTGATAATGTTCGAAAAGATATTGGAATGGTATTTCAATCGTTCAATTTATTTGAAAATATGAATGTTTTAAAAAATTGTATGATTGCTCAAATCAAAGTTTTAAAAAGAACAAAAGAAGAAGCGAAAAAAATTGCTATTGACTATTTAACAAAAGTTGGTATGCAAGACTTTATTTATAGTAATACTTTAAGCTTATCAGGTGGTCAAAAACAAAGAGTTGCAATTGCTAGAGCTCTTTGTATGAATCCTAAAATTATGTTATTTGATGAACCAACATCTGCACTAGATCCGGAAATGGTTGGAGAAGTACTTGATGTTATTAAGAGTTTAACAAACGATGGAATGACTTTGGTAATTGTAACACATGAAATGGCTTTCGCACAAGAAATAAGTGACCGCGTTGTATTTATGGATGATGGTGTTATTTGTGAAGAAGGTACACCTGAAGATATCTTTGAAAAGCCAAAAAGTGAAAGAACTAAATTATTCTTACAAAGATTTATTAGTAATAATTAAAGATTCTGTTTTACAGAATCTTTTTTTATTAGGTTTTATATTTTGACAAAATGGTAATAATTTTGTATAATAATTAAGTTATTGGAGGCGCTTATGAAGATCAAAAATATTGCTATTATTGCACATGTTGACCATGGCAAAACAACTTTAGTTGATACATTACTTCAATCATCTTCGACATTTAGAGATAATGAACAACGCACAACACGTGCAATGGACTCTAATGATTTAGAAAAAGAACGTGGGATTACAATTCTTGCTAAAAACACTGCGGTTAATTATAAAGATTATCGTATTAATATTTTAGATACACCAGGCCATGCGGATTTCTCAGGAGAGGTTGAAAGAATTATGGGGATGGTAGATGGTGTACTTTTAGTAGTAGATGCTTATGAAGGAACAATGCCTCAAACTAGATTCGTTTTAAAGAAAGCATTAGAACACAAATTAAAAACAATTGTCGTTGTCAATAAAGTCGATAGAGAAGCATCCGATCCTCTTCGTGCGGTTGATGAAGTATTGGATTTATTTATTGAACTAGGTGCCGATGATGATGCATTAGAATTTTCAGTAGTTTACACATCTGCTTTTAAAAATACTTGTAGTTTAGATCCAGATATTAAAACACAAACTTATGGTATGGAACCTTTACTTGATATGATTATTAAAGAAATTCCTGATCCAGTTGT
>JAEIGA010013639.1_pt1 | contig 12367 bp, 16 predicted proteins | sample 9270691 | NCBI WGS metagenome assembly JAEIGA01 (sample SAMN17057246, study PRJNA624740) | gut metagenome | biome: biome; isolation source: fecal sample | host: Bos grunniens | place: China: Xizang | collected 2019
CGCAGCACGCGGAAGTATGCCGACGACGTCAAGGTCGCGGAGGCGCTGCAGGCCGCGGGATGGCCGGAGGCATCGCTGTACGAGCGCAAGCTGTACGGCATCACCGCGATGGAGAAGATCGTCGGGAAGAAGAAGCTCGTCGAAGTACTCGGGGATCTGATCATCAAACCGGCGGGCAAGCCGGTACTGGTCCCGGAGAGCGATAAGCGGGAAGCAATCAACACAACAGAAGCGGCAAAGGCCGACTTCGCAGAGTAAGGAGGACAGAAAATTATGGCAACAAAGGTTATCACAAACAAGGTCAGATTCAGCTATGTAAACATCTTTAGAAGCAGGAGCTTCCGCGAGGGGCAGGACGCGAAATACAGCATCTGCCTGCTGATCCCCAAGAGCGACAAGGCTGGAATCGCAAAGCTCCAGAAGGCCATCGATGAGGCGGTCCAGGAGGGCATCGCGTCCAAGTGGGGTGGGAAGAAGCCGAAGAACCTGCACCTTCCCCTGCGTGACGGTGACGAGGAAAGGGCTGACGAGGCTCCCGAGTACGAGGGCATGCTTTTCCTCAATGCGAACAGTGACACTAAGCCGGGCATCGTCGACAAAGATCTGAATGAGATCCTGGATCCTGACGAAATTTACTCCGGATGCTGGGGCCGCGCCTCGATCAATTTCTTCCCCTATGACCACAACGGGAACCGCGGCGTCGGTGTAGGCCTGAACAACATCCAGAAGCTGAAAGACGGCGAGCGCCTTGGTGCGGCACGTGCGGCTGCAGAGGATGATTTCGGTGACGGCTTCGAAGATGACGAGGAGGACTTCTGAGATGCGTACGCTCTCGGTTGACGTCGAGACATACAGCTCCGTCGACCTGGGGGCCAGCGGGCTCCACAAATACATGGAAAGCCCTGACTTTGAGATCCTGCTGATCGGATTCAGTTTCAACGGTGGGCCGGTGCGCGTGCATGACTGCACCGCGCCGGGCTGTTGGCCGCGGGAGCTGCTCGACGCGCTGACGGATCCGGATATCGTCAAGACGGCTTGGAACGCGGCGTTCGAGCGGACGGCGTTCGCGACTGCTCTGGAGGAGGAAATGCCTCCGGAGCAGTGGAGCGACACTATGATCATGGCCCTCGAGATGGGGCTGCCTGGCTCCCTTGCGGCTGCCGGAGTGGCTCTCGGGCTTCCAGAAGACCAGCTCAAGGATCCGATCGGAAAAAGCCTGATCCAGTACTTCTCAAAGCCATGCAGGCCCACAAAGGCGAACGGCGGACGGACGCGGAACCTCCCGAAGCATGACCCGGAAAAATGGGAGCTGTACAAAAAATACAACCGACAGGACGTCGTGACGGAAATGGCGATCCGCTCGAAGCTGCGGCCGCTCGCGGAGAGTGAGCAGCGGCTATGGTGCCTCGATCAGAGGATGAACGACTGCGGCGTCCGCATAGACATCCCGATGGTGGAGAAGATCGTCGAATATGACGAGCAGCGGCGGCAGGAGCTACAGGACGAGGCCCGGAAGCTGACCGGACTCTCCAATCCGAACAGCATCGCGCAGCTCAGGCCGTGGCTGGCAAAAAACGGCGTCAAACTGGAGCAGCTTACAAAGGACAGCGTGACGGCGGCCCTACGGCTCGATTTGCCGCCCGGTGTCCGGAGGGTGCTAGAGATACGGCAGGCCCTCGGGAAGACGTCCACGGCCAAATACGGCACCATACTCGGGGCTGTGTGCAGCGACAACAGGATCAAAGGGATCCTGCAGTTCTATGGAGCGAACAGGACCGGAAGATGGGCGGGGAGAATTGTGCAGGTACAAAACCTCGCACGGAACTCCCTGCCGGATCTCGATCTCGCGAGACAGCTCACGAGCCAGGGAGATTTCGAAACACTCGAGACGCTCTTCGGTGAGACGGCGTTTGTCTTCTCTGAACTCGTCCGGACGGCGTTTATCCCGTCCGCGGGCAGCCGGTTCGTCGTTTCGGATTTTTCGGCTATCGAGGCGCGCGTTGTCGCGTATCTGGCCGGCGAGGAGTGGGTCCTGGACGCGTTCCGGGCAGGTAAGGACATCTACTGCGAGACGGCCTCGATGATGTATCACGTGCCAGTGGTGAAACATGGAGCGAACGCGGAGCTGCGCCAAAAGGGCAAGATCGCGACGCTTGCCTGCGGCTATGGCGGAGGCGTCGGCGCCATGAAAGCGATGGACCGCGGCGGCTCCATCCCGGAGGATGAGCTGCAGAGCGTCGTCGACCAGTGGCGGCAGGCAAATCCGAAAATATGCAAGCTGTGGAGGCGCTGCGAGATGGCTGCCCGGACAGCGCTGGAAGAGCGCAGAACCGTCAGGGCGACAACAAACATCACCTTCCGGACTTGGAATGGAAACATGTTCGTGCAGCTGCCATCAGGCCGATCACTCTGTTACTGGAAGGCGCGGATTGACGAGGAAGGGCAGATTCTGTACATGGGCGTAAACCAGACCACGAAGCAGTGGCAGGAGATCGAGACCTGGGGCGGGAAGATCGTCGAGAACATTGTGCAGGCGGTCGCGCGTGACTGTCTGGCGGTCGCGATGCAGCGCGTCGCGGCGAAGGGCTACCAGATCGTAATGCACATCCACGACGAGATGATTGTCGATGTGCCGATCGAGTGGAACCCGGGACACGCGCTGGAAGAGATAAACGCGGCGATGGGCGCGCCGATCGAATGGGCGCCGGGCCTGCCGCTAAAGGGTGACGGCTATGTCTGCAATTATTACAAAAAGGACTGAGCTATGGACAGAATGTTTTGTATCAAATACGGGCGCGGGTCGATGTTGATCAATGTCGACACGTTCTTCCCAGCCTCGAGAGCACGCATCAGGAAGCTCGGAAAGATCATTCGGATGGACGACACCACAGACCGGAAGTATGAGCTCCTCGAGATACTGGACGGCAGGATCCGAAGCATCAGGGATGAATGGTTCGACCTGGACGCCGGTCTCGAGTCGCTGCACGACCAGTGGATGGAGTCGGCCCACCAGCTGAACGAACAGCGCGAAGTGGTACGGATGACCGAGGGAAGGGCGGCGAAAGACGCCGCAAGGGAAAAACGAAAACGCGACGAGGATGAAGAACGAAAGCGACGTAAGATTTATCACGACGCGGTAAAGAGAAAGAAAGAGCTCGAGAGACTGTATGCCGCGCTGCGGGAGAATGTGGGGGTCATAGAAAATGAAATCTGAGGCAACCGTGATCAATATGACCGACAGGGCCGCACGCATCCAGTACGACACCGAGCTGCTGATATCCGAGGGCGGCAGCAGATTCGAAACGCACTGGAAGAACCGGAAAACGCGATGGTCCATTTTACTCCGGCGGCTCTCTGACAGCCACAAAACGCATGAGACGCACGCCGAATACATGAAGATGCCGAAAGACCGGCAGGACCAGATAAAGGACATCGGCGGATTCGTCGGCGGGCATCTGCAGGGCGGCCGAAGAGTGAACGGCAGCGTGGCCGCTCGTCAGATTATAACACTCGACGCCGACTTCGCTCCTCCGGACCTCGCCGGAGAAATCAGAGACAGCTTCTCCCTCGAGTGCGCCTGGGCGATTTATTCCACGCACAAGCACGCGCCGGACAAGCCAAGGCTGAGACTGATCATACCGCTCGATCGGGAAGTGAGTGCGGACGAGTACGAGGCGATCGCACGCAAGGTCGCGGAAAAGGTCGGAATCGACTGGTTTGATGACTCCACGTACCAGCCGACTCGGCTGATGTACTGGCCGTCACACAGCTCGGACGTGTCGCCGTTTTTTGACAGTAACGACGCGCCGATCCTGAAAGCAGACGATGTACTGGCGGAATACCGTGACTGGACGGATGTCGCGGAGTGGCCCGAGTCCTCACGGATGAGCGGCATCCGCAGGAGACAGGCGGACAAGCAGGGAGACCCGGTCGCGAAGAAGGGACCGGTCGGGCTATTCTGCAGGACGTACACGGTCCCGGAGGCGATGGAGAAGTTCCTGCCAGGTGTGTACGTGCCTACCGCGAGCCCGGACCGCTACACGTACGCAGCAGGCTCAACGGCTGCCGGCGTCGTCATCTATGAGGACGGCAAGTTCTTTTACTCGAACCACGCGACGGACCCGATCAGTGGGCTGCTACTCAATGCGTTCGACCTGGTACGTCTCTACAAGTTCCGGAAGCTGGATGAGGGAAGCGACAAGAGGGGCGCGAACGCGCCTAGCTGGAAGGCAATGCGGGACCTGATCCGCGAGGACAAGGACTGCATCCGCCAGATGTACAAAGAGAAGGACGCGGAGGCGAAGGACGACTTCGCGGAGCCGGTGACGGACGGCGACTGGAGGCTCCAGCTGCAGATGACCGCGGCGATGGGCATCGCGACGACCGTGGCGAACGCGACGCTGATCCTCGAAAACGACGAGCACCTGCAGGACATCCGCTTCAACGAGATGGAGGGCCTGATCTACGCCGGGGATCTTCCCTGGGGACAGCTGAGGGGCGCATGGAGGGACGCGGACGACGCGCAGCTCCTTCTGTACATCGCTCAGACGCACGGCGTGGAGTTCCCGGCAGTGCGGCTGCGGACCGCACTGGTCGCGGTCGCGGACCGTCGAAAGTATCATCCGGTGCGGGAGTATCTGGAGTCGCTGCCGCAGTGGGACGGGAAGGAACGCCTCGATCGTCTTCTGACTGACTACCTCGGCGCGGACGACAACATCTACACGCGGGAGGTGATCCGGAAGTCACTGACCGCGGCGGTCGCGCGGATATATGAGCCGGGCATCAAGTTCGATTATATGACGGTCCTGATCGGTCCGCAGGGTGCGGGCAAGAGCACGTTCTTCGAGCGGCTCGCGCGCAGGCCGGAATGGTTCACGGACTCGCTGAAGATGGACATGATGAACAAGATCAAAGACAGCGGCGAGCAGCTGCAGGGCGCCTGGATCGTCGAGATCGGAGAGATGACAGGCATGAAGAAGGCGGACATCGAGGCGGTGAAGAGCTTCGTCTCGAGGACCAGCGACGACTACCGCGCGGCCTTCGGGCACTACAAGGAAAAACGCCCGCGGCAGTGTGTCGTTGTCGGTTCCACGAATGCGGAGGAGGGCTTCCTGCGGGACGTGACCGGGAACCGGCGCTTCTGGCCGGTGCACATCAGGAAGGGCGAGCACGTGAAGGCGCGCGACCTGACAGCGGCCACGGTCGACCAGATCTGGGCCGAGGCGAAGATCACCTACGAGCTCGGGGAGGATCTGGTCCTGTCAGAAGCTGCGGAAGCGCTGGCGGTCGACGCGCAGCGCGAAGCAATGGAGCAGGACGACCGGCAGGGTCTCGTGGAGGAATACCTGGAGCGGCTCCTGCCTGAAGACTGGGAGAAGATGGATCCGGACCAGCGCGCGCTCTTCCTGGACAGCGACGAGATCGGAGTGAACCGGAGGACGGAGGTCTCGAACATGGAGATCTGGGTCGAAGCGCTGCATGGATCCCAAAGCAGGCTCGAGGCGAAGGACTCCTACGCCATCGCGAAGATCATGGCAAAGATCCAAGGATGGTCAAAAGGAGGGAGCCGGAGGCTCGCAAACTACGGAAAGCAGAGAGTCTATAAACGGAACTAAATGGAACAAGGAACAATGGAACAAGATTTCTATAGATTCTTGAATAAGAAAAACATACGCGTATATACCGCGTGTTTTTTGCACACACGCGTATATAGAAAAATGGTTCCAACTTGTTCCCTTGTTCCACGAAGATGTGAAAACCCGCATAAATACTGGATTTTTTGGAGGAACAAGATGACGGAACGAGAAAGAGACACGGAGGCACGGCTTCGAAGGCGCATCGAAGATCTGGGCGGAATGTTTTTGAAGTTCACAAGCCCGGGGAATGATGGAGTGCCGGACCGGATCGCCGTGTTCCCTGATGGGAGGATCGTGTTCGTTGAATTGAAAACCACGAATGGCAGACTCGCAAGGATACAGTGGTATCAGATTCACAGGCTCATCGCATTACATCAGCAAGTATGCGTCATACGAGGGGAGACAGCGGCGAGGAATTTCCTGCGGGACATGAGGGAGCACAGCGTGGGCTCCGTCGATTATTACCCGGACGGAGATTACCCGATTGACTCGCTGTGGGAGTTCAATGATGGGAAGGAGGTGATGACACCATGATCTTTAAGCCGCACGACTACCAGAAGAGAGCGATCGACAGGATCGTCGACCAGAGCAGCGTCGGGCTGTTTTTAGACATGGGTCTCTAGGCAAGACGGTTATCACCATGACCGCGATCCGGGAGTTGATCTATGATCGTTTCGAAGTCCGGCGCGTTCTGGTGATCGCGCCGAAGCGCGTCGCGGAAGATACCTGGACAAGGGAGGCCGCGAAATGGGACCACCTGCAGGAGCTGACGATCTCACCGGTCCTCGGCACTGCGAAGGAACGGGCGGACGCGCTGAACCGCGAGGCGGATCTCTACGTGATCGGGCGGGACAATGTGGTCTGGCTGATCGAGACGCTGCAGAAGCGGAAAAAGGGCTGGCCGTTTGACATGATTGTGATCGACGAGCTGTCCAGCTTCAAAAATCCGCAGGCGAAGCGATTCCGGGCACTGCGTAAAGCCACGCCATGCGCAAAGCGTGTCGTCGGTCTCACCGGCACGCCGTCCCCTAACGGCCTGATGGACCTGTGGGCGGAGCTGTACCTCCTGGACAGGGGCGAGCGGCTGGGCCGCACTATCGGATGGTACCGGGAAGAGTATTTCCGGCCGGGGATGCGGAACGGCTATCTGGTGTATAAGTGGGAGCCGCGTCACGGTGCCAGGCAGGAGATCGAAAAGCGGATCAGTGACATCTGCGTGAGCATGAGCGCACGAGATTACCTGCAGCTGCCGGAGCGGATAGACAACATCATCCCGGTCCGACTCAGCGAGTCGGAGAAAAAGCTGTACGACCAGATGGAGCAGGACCAGCTGCTGCAGATGGGCGAAGACGATGCCGTGGTGGCACTTAATGCCGCCGCGGTCATGTCGAAGCTGCTGCAGATCGCGAACGGCAGCGTCTATCTCGAGAGCGGCGCGCCGGTGAAAATACATGACCGCAAAGCGGAAGCGCTGGAGGAGATTATCGACACGACCGCGGAACCGGTCCTGGTGTTTTACAGCTTCCGGCATGACCTGGACGCCATACAGCGACGGATTCCTGACGCGAAGACACTGGAAGGTCCGGAAGACATCGCGGCATGGAACCGCGGAGAGATCCGCGTCCTCCTGGCGCATCCTGCTTCTGTGGGCTATGGCCTGAACCTGCAGGACGGCGGTCACGTGATCGTCTGGTATGGTCTTACGTGGTCACTCGAGTTATATCAACAGGCGAACGCAAGACTTCACCGGCAAGGGCAGAATCGGCCCGTAATTGTCCACCATTTGATCACAGAGGGCACGGTTGACGAGCAGGTAATAAAAGCCCTGCAGGCAAAAGACACTTCACAGGCGGCGTTGCTGGCCGCCTTAAAAGAGAGGATCGAAAAATGAGCTTTGTTTATCGATACATTGATCTGGATAAAGAGGAGGTCGTCTACATTGGAAAGGTGAATGGTGACGAGCTTGACTGTTTGACCAGAAGACACGAACAGCACAAGAGAGACTCATGGTACAACGACAGCACTATTATGCAGTTCAAGCGCCTTCGGACACCAGCAGATGCAGATATGGCGGAGACTTACCTCATATCGTATTATGCGCACACCGGACAGCTTGCGAACATAGCAAAAACAAGTTGGGGGAGAAGCACGTACTATCTCGAAAACATGCACGGGCATTGGTCAGATTATGCCAGTTACTATGTTCATTCTGGTGAGGGCTTGAGGCAGCAGATCATTGATATTGTTGATACGTTTTTTAGAGACATATCTGGTGGTGACTTTTTCAACGAGGGGTCCTTGGATTGTTTATGTAATAGAATACGCGAGGTGAACGAGGAGCGCCTGCTGTCGTCCAGGTTGTCAAGATACGATAAAGATGATGATTTTTTGAGAGGTGATCGGGGATGAACAGATGGAAGATACGCACGCACTACATCGCGGGCGAACTGGTTTATCAGGTGTATCGGTTGCTGGATGTCAATGACTATGACCATGAAGGGAACCGGGAGATCATCGGAACCTTTTCAGACGAGGCATCGGCCAGTGAGTTCGCGGCAGAGCTGAACCAGAGAGCAGAGGAGAAGCGGAAATGAATGACACAATATACAGACAAGCGGCAATTGATGCGTGCTTGAAAGGAAAAGCGTATGGGTTGCCTGCAACGAACGCGGCATGTGATTGTTGTGCTGAACGAATAAGAGTTTTGCCGTCCGCACAGTCAGAAGTAAGGTCGGTGGAACAAACGATCAAAGGTTATAGCATAGACCAGTTGATTCTGATAGCAAATGTACTGGAAAGAGAAAATTTCCCACCGGAAAGAGTTGCGGAAGCTCTGACGGATATGCAGCGCGTTATTGCGATGGTACAAGGCGAATTCGAGGAATCGCTCAGGCAGTCGGTTAAATGGTTTATGGAGGATGACTTGAAATGACATACCTTGAAAAGCTGCAGTCGTTAATAGATCATTACGGCCTGCGGGAGCAGTCAGGCCAGTGCATCGAGGAGTGCGCGGAACTTATCCTCGCGCTCCGGAAATATTGGCGATTTGATCCGCTCCCGCACGACACGGTTGGCCCTGAGAACCGCCGGAGAGACATCGCGGACGAGCTCGCTGATGTCCAGATCATGATCGACCAGATGCGGATCGGCTTTAATGTCAGCGACATCGTAGACGAGCGTATCCGTTACAAGCTCGAGCGTCAGATCGGGCGCATGACCAGGAGGGAAGAATGAGAATCATTGAACCATACGTTGAGATACTTACACCGATTGACCAGGACACTGTCCTGAAGCATCTGGAAGTTTGCGGACGCACCTGCTACAAGTCGGAGGGCAAGATCGCTCCCGGCAGCGCGGAGAAGTTTGTCCGGATGCTTATCCGCAACGGACACGAGTCCGTCCTGGAACACTGCAGCATCACGGCCCGGTTCGTTACGGATCGCGGTGTCTCACACGAGCTTGTCCGGCATCGTCTCGCGTCCTACTCTCAGGAGTCCACACGGTATTGCAACTATTCGGGCGAGATCACCGTCATAAGGCCGCCGTTTTTCCTTCTTGAAAATGGGAAATATAAGCTGTGGAAGAACCTCTGCGAAGAGTGCGAAGAAGCGTATCAGGCATTAATCGCCGCAGGCTCCACACCGCAGGAAGCCAGGGCAGTGCTGCCCAATTCGCTGAAAACAGAGATCGTGATGACGGCAAACCTCCGGGAATGGAGGACGGTGCTCCGGCAGCGTACGGCACCCGCAGCGCACCCTCAGATCCGCCAGGTGATGCAGCTGCTCCTGGATGAGTTCCACGCACGGCTGCCGGTGCTCTTCGGTGACATCGGAGGCAAGATATGATTACATTCATTCTTGGCCTGATCGTGGGCGAGGTTTTTATGGCGCTTGTGATTGCACTGTGTGCAGCGAACGGGAGGACAGAAGATGAAGACAGAGACGATTAAGATAAAAGATTTAAGACCCTACGAAAAGAACGCCAGGAGGCACGAGGCGGCCGATGTGGCCGCCATCGCTAAAAGTATCGAGGCGTTCGGCTTCCGCGATCCTGTGGGCGTCTGGGGGCCAAATAACATCATTGTAGAAGGGCACGGCCGTGTCATGGCCGCCAAGCAGCCCGGCATGACAGAAGTTCCGTGCATCCGTCTCGATGATATGACAGACGAACAGCGTCGGGCGTACGCTCTCGCGCACAATAAGACCGCGGAGCTGTCGAGCTGGGACGCCGATCTGCTGCCGCTGGAGCTGCAGGAGCTCCCGTCCTACGACATGACGGACTTCGGCTTCCGGATGGACAATGTAGCGAGTGAATATCTGGATAAGCATGGTGAAAATAGTCCAGAGCAGAAACAGGTTATTGAAGAGGATGACATTGATCCAGGCGCTCAAGTACCTCAGCGGGCAAATCCAGGTGATATTTGGGTGCTTGGAGATCACCGGCTGATGTGCGGTGACAGCACCGATCCCGCGGCATGGGCGCGGCTGATGGATGGAGAGCTCGCGGACATGGTATTTACGGATCCGCCCTATGGCGTCGCGATCGGCGACAAAAACAAGGCCCTCAACGCCGTCCAGCCTTCTGGACGGCGTACGGAAAACATCAAGGGCGACACGATGACCGAGGAACAGCTCTACAATATGCTCAAGAAAGCGTTCGAAAGCGTCCGCGACAACTGCGCGGAGGATGCATGCTATTTTGTAACAAGCCCGCAGGGTGGATCCCTTGGCCTGATGATGATGATGATGAAGGATGCGGGGCTGCCCGTGCGGCATGTACTGATGTGGCGGAAGAACGTGGCGACGTTCTCACTTGGTCGGCTTGACTATGACTATCAGCACGAGCCGATCTTCTATACCTGGACGAAAAAGCATCACAACTTTCGAGCGGGCCAGAATCGGACGACGGTCTGGGATTACGACAAGCCGCGCAAGTGTGACTTGCACCCGACCATGAAACCGGTCGCTCTGGTGGCGAACGCGATCCTCGACGGCACCGAGGGGGGGGATGCTGGTTCTCGATGCTTTTGGCGGATCCGGGACAACGTTGATTGCGTGCGAACAGCTTGGGCGCCGTTGCCGTATGATGGAGTTGGATCCTCACTATGTGGACGTAATCATCGCTCGATGGGAAAAATACACAGGGAAGGAGGCCGAGCGGCTTGATGACGATTTCTGAAACATACGATTTTTTAGACGGCATCCGTAGGATCGAGGCGGAGATCGCACGGAAGCAGCTGCATCACGACGAGCTGCAAAGCTGCCTGCTGCCGCGGGCGATCACATACGACGGGGACAAGGTACAGACATCCCCGGAGGATGAAATGAGCAAGATCGCAGCAAGAGTCGTCGACCTGGAGCGGGAGATCCGGACGCTGAAAGTCCGTAAGGCAAAATTGATCGGGAGAGTGGTCCGGGCGATCGCCTGTCTCGAGAGTGATAATGAGCAGATCGTCCTGACCGCGTTCTACGTTCGGCGGCTGCCGGCCTCAAGAGTCGCGGATATCCTCCACTACTCTGTCCGCAGCGTTTACAAGATCAAAGACAAGGCCGTCCGCCATCTTGCGGAAAAGAGTGCACAAAGTTCAGTATGGCATTCTGGTATAATGTAAATGCGCACTTGTGGATTGTTTGTTTCATACTTTTCCCCCACAAAGGGCACCGGTCACACGGTGCCCGATTTTTATGCCCCGGAGGTGATACGTGTCTCAGAAATATGATCGATGGCTGACCGAGGAGGGCCTGCTGAAGATCACGGGCTGGGCGCGGGACGGCCTCATTGAAAAACAGATATCCCACAACATGGGAATCGGAGCGAGTACGCTCCGTGTATGGAAGGGACAATTCCCGGAGATCGCGGAAGCGCTGCGGAAGGGAAAAGAGGTTGTCGACCGTGAAGTCGAGAACGCGCTTTTTAAGGCGGCGATCGGATACACGCAAACGGTCCGCAAGCCGGTCAAGATCCGCGAGTCTGAATATGATCCAGATACCGGGAGGAAAATCAGAGAGGTCGAACGATGGGTCGCCGTCGAGGAGACCATCCACGTCCCGGCGAATGTCACCGCGCAGATTTTCTGGCTGAAAAACAGGAAGCCGGATGTATGGCGTGAGAAGAACGACCTGACGTTGACGCCGTCGAACGGCGTCCTGGAGTCCCTTATTGAGCTCGAGAAGGGCGGTACGAAATGAGCCCGGTGACATGGAGCCCCAAGCAGAGGGAATTGATTCTGGCGCCATTTGACCACACTCTCGACTGGATGGAAGGTACTCCGAGATCCGGAAAGACGACGGCCGCCACGGCGCGCTTCACGCGGCACATCATCGGCTGCCGGGACGTCAATCATCTGGTCACGGCCTACAGCGCAGAACAGGCTTACCGTCTGATCATTGACGGTGACGGCTTCGGCCTGATCCATAATTTTGCCGGGTACGTTAAGCCCTCACACGATGACGAGGGTGCGCACCTTCTGATCACGCTGCCGGAGAGCCGCTACGGATCCGAGAGGAACGTCCGGAAAGTGTACTGGAAGGGCGGAGGCAAAGCCGACAGCCACAAGAGCATCACCGGTATGAGCCTCGGATCCGTTTACTTTTGCGAGATCAACCTGCTGCACCTGACGATGATCCAGGAGTGTCTGCGTCGTACCTATGCAGCGAAGGACCGCTGGCATATTGCAGACTGCAATCCTCCGGCACCGCAGGATCCCGTGATCAAAGAGGTCCTCGAGGTCC
>JAEIGA010013640.1_pt1 | contig 12367 bp, 12 predicted proteins | sample 9270691 | NCBI WGS metagenome assembly JAEIGA01 (sample SAMN17057246, study PRJNA624740) | gut metagenome | biome: biome; isolation source: fecal sample | host: Bos grunniens | place: China: Xizang | collected 2019
ACAACTTGGAGCTACACAAGACACTTGAATGTCAACTCTGATTTGCAAGTCGTTGGATATATTGAGCAAGCAAATACTGACATAAAGTTTACTGGATATGTCTGCAGACAAGCTCATGTAAGAACTGACAGATACTGTGATGACAGTTACACAACAACAGCTACTGATTGGACTGTTTATTGGGTTGCTTCTTTAAGCGAAGGCAACTACTTCCAAGACACTGGAGCAACAGGAAACAAATATATTTTGACATATGAAAGCAGCATATTGCCAAACCCACTTAAATACGGAACGACTTATAATGGTGGAAGAATAAGCTTCGGCAACTATGATACGTTAGTAATGTTTATGGTCAAGCCAGTACATGTCACAACTTCTACTTTAGACTATGACTTGATTGAGCGTACAGTTGACCCAGCTCAACAAGTTCAGTACAGTTCATCTATTACTCATGTTGGAAAGATTGTCGAAGGTGAATGGAACGCTGGAAAGATTGTTGCTCCTAAAGTCACTACTGACGAACTTACAGCTGATGAGCTTACAGTTGACAATGACTTAGCTGTTACTGGAAATGCTTCTATTGGTGGCAACTTGAATGTTACTGGAACTATAATCACAGTTCATTCTGAAGAGATTACTACTGAAGAGAATACTATAAAGTTACGTGATGGAGCTCAAACAGCTATACAGCCAGGAGACATGTCTGGAATAATCATTGAGAACTACGACGGATTAGGAAACGATTCTGAGATTGCATTGGATTCTAACGGAACTTTAAGGATTGGCGACACTAATGACACTGAGCCAGTTGCAACACGTGATGAAGCTAACAACTTTACGAATGGAAACTACGTTTCTTGGGATGCTACCAACTCACGCTTAGTTGACAGTGGAACAGCTCCTACAGATTTGAGAGAATGGGCTTTAATCGTTGGATTTAACGAGTATGAAGACAAGACTGGTGATTCTTCATATACTGACATTGACGACATTTTGACAACTTTAGGAACTTATGCAGTTGACAAAGGATTGACTTCAGTACTTTTCGAAGCGCCTATTATTTCACAGACTGAGTTTGACTTGTTGAACTTGACACCATCTTGGTTGGCTTCTGGATATTTGACTGGAACTTTGAAGATATTAGGCGGAAGCGTTACATTCATCAGTAATGACAACAACATTGGATGGCGTTACAATGGCTCAACTTGGTCTTCATTAGATGTCAAGACACATGCTCAGATTAAGCTGAACTATACAGGTGACTGGTCGACTCAGACAGCTGCTCAGAAAATGGATATTGGCGAAAGCTACAACGCCGACACTGAAGCTGTTTATGTTACTGGTGATGTTACTGGAAAGCATTTAGTCATTGCGCCTACTGAAACATACGCCAAGAACGCTACAGCTCAAAATGTTGAAATCGACCAAAATGCTGGAACTGTTGGATACTTGATGAAAGGTGGCTATTCATTCACTGGCGTGCTAAAAGTTCCTGTTGGAAACCCATGGAATGTCATACCATCTGGAACAAACATACCAGCTGGAACTATTTGGGTCAACTAATGGAGGAAAATAAATAATGCCTTGGAAAGAAAGTGCTCTTTTCTTTAAGCCAACTGACAACCCGTCTTGGGACACTTTGACAGCTCAGCAATGTACTGACCATAATCTTCCAGCTGAATATGCTGGAAGTGTTGTGTTAGGTGGCTACTATGACCAGTATAATCAAATCAGTACTGATAACCGTTTCACTGCAGAAGAAAATGATATTTTCGTTCACTTCCTGACTTCATTTGCTATGGGAATGGGCGATGCTTCTTGTGGTTCACGAAACCAATGTCTATGTGTTGCTGACAATATGGCTCGCCATATATACATACCTTTATATAATGAATATGGTACTGCTGGAACTGGAAGACCTTTATATGTTGCTGGAAGAGAAAATGGGATTGCTCGGCCACAAGTACGATACACAAACTACAAGATTTTAGATGGAACTACGCCTTCTGATTCTTTTCACTTCGATTTAAGATGTGTCGTTAGTGACTATTGGTGGTGGTCTTGTGACTGCTCAGCTCAAGTCTACATAGACCCAAAGTTGGTTACACTGCTAAACAACTACAAAGCAGGTGGACTTAACAAATCAAACTGGCGCGCTTACCAGTTCCAGATTAAACTCTATTGGAGCTGTTGGACTGGTGGAGCTATTGATGGTGAAGCTAGCTATACGATAGACCCAGATTCAGCTACAGGTTGGCAGCAGTATGCTTTTAGTGGTGACAACCCGGTAAACCGTTCATTCTCGTGCTCACGAGTTACACGTGTTGAGATTTTACAACCTTCGCTAAAGAACATGGGAAGCTTATTTACGAGAATGATTTGGTACACTGGATACCCTTCTTCTGGTGACTATGCAACTGGAAACGTTGGCGGAGCTGGAACTTACGGATTCAATGGAGCTGCGTATGACCAGCCAACTATAACTGTTATGGGAAACAACATAATGCCATAGACTATTAGTTATAGGAGAAGCATTTAATGAAATATAAAGTCAGTGACATCGTGAAGCGTGCATTAAGTTTAGCAGACATGAGCAACAGCCAAGTCGTTGATTATGAAGAGACTAACAAGTACTTAAATCAAGCTTGGACTAATGTCTGCCAAAAATGCATAAATCACGGTATTAAATATTTTTATGATGAAGTTGAAGTAACAGTTGGATATAATGACCTTCCTTGGGACTTCTACCAGATAGATTCTATTCAGTCTAAATACGGTTTCAATCTTCCTAAACATACAAGAAGCGACCCAGAAAATAAACCTTCTTATGATATTATTGGTAACAAGCTTTTTATTTACGGTTCAGTTTTATCTTCTTTGAAAATGAAATATTGGAAGAAACCAATAACATTGACATGGCCAAACAAAAGCATAAAGATTGACAACATTCCATTAAGCGATGTTAGTTCTTTCTATGATACTAAAATGGTGTATTCTATCAACAATGAAATCCATGTATATGATATGAAGACTGAAGAAGATAAAACAATAGAAGAAGCTGACTCAGTTGTTACATTAGTTGCTGGAAAAGGCATGTTCTATGTGAAGGCTCTTGTAAACAGCAGTTCGAAATCTATTATTTGTGGCTATAATGGAAATGCCATATCAGTTTATACTAACACTGAAAATGAAACTTATGCTCCAATGATGTTGCAAGATGGCTCATTAGGTGTATACAAATATACTGATGGTCACATTCATATTGAAGACTGGAAACAGCAGACAGATGATATTGAAGTTGAAGCTGAAATAGATGACGAACAGATTGTCTATGAGTATTTCAGTCATTATTATGTTTCTATAAATGGCGAGATTATTGATGCTGTAACAGCTGAAAAAGTAACAGACGGCAACTGGCTATTAGCTACAACTTTTGAAGACAGACCAGCTCTTCTTTCAGATAAAACTATAACGTTCTATAATGATTATGATGATAAGTTTGAAGAAAGTGTTGATGTGACAAACAAGATTTTAGCTATATTGAAAGCTGACATAAACACTGGCTATGGCTATTTGACTACTGATGGAACAGACTACTACATTGAAAGCTGGATTCCAGACACACTTTTAGACTTTCCATCATCATTGATGTTTGATTATTTAGCGTACCAAATGGCATATTATTATTCTTTACGTTTAGGTTTAGAGATAACAAACATTACAACTGCTTTAAGTGTTGCTGAAGAGTCTTTTTATGATTCTATCGACCAAAACGGTGACTTTTCAAGCATAAGTGATGTTGTCGGTGGATATGGATGGCTATAAAAGGAGAAAGTAAGAATGGAAGACATAACACAAGAAGTTGCTGACGATTTATCAAAAGCAGACGGAAAAGGAAGCAGTTCTGGAAGCTACCTTGATAAATACTGGGCAAACGCTAAAGATAAAGACAATAGATTATGGGATGAAGAACGAAGAAGTAATGCTGCTTCTTCTGCAGAATATGAGAAACAACAAGCAAAGTTAAGAAAGCAACACGATGATGCTATTATTAAAAAAATAAATGAGCTATTAGAAAAGAATGATTTTAGCGGAGCACGTAATGCTGCTAATGGTATTTATGACCAAACTGTAAAGAACGAGTACATTAACCTTATAAACGAAAGAGAAACTGCTTGGAAAAGAGGCGAAATCGAAGGTGTATCAAACAGTATAACTGAAGCTGTTGAAGGTGCTAACAGAGCAACTGATACTGCTGCTTATAAAACTGCAACTGATGACTTAAATAGGTACTCAAGCAGAAGTAGAGCTCAATCTGCTCAAATGTCTTCTAATGATGATGCACAAGTTGCTGCTGCTTTTACAGATGAAAACTTGTTGAACAATAGAAAGACTGCTTTTATGAATGCTGTAATGGCTGGCGCAGAAAAACTTAAAGCTTTAGGAGAACAGGATGTTGCTAACAACTTAGCAGAAGCTGGTAAACTTCAAGCTGATGCTCAAACATTGACTTCTTTAAGTCAAGGTATAGACGCAACCATAAGTATGCTTACTGGATTATTGAAATAATAGGAGAAATAAAAAATGAGCTTACATAATGAAAGAGATGTTGCACAGAACGAATATACACAAAGTGTAAAAGATATTGCTGATACTAGATTAGAGCAAGCTGAAGATATGGCCAACTTTGGACAGTTTTCTAATGAAGCTACAAACTTAGCAAAAGAACAAGCTGATTTAGACAGAAACCTTTCTAGAGCAACTGTAAATGATGCTAATACTGCTACAGCTACAGCAAAAGATACTTATAGAGAACAAGCTTTAAATAACAACCAGATTGCTTCTTATAAAGACTACTTGAACTCAGCTATTGAAAAGAAACAAAAGAAAAATCAACTCATTTTAGGTTATAAACAGCTAGCTTCTGATAGAGCTAAAATGAAGTATGAGTTAGCTTCTCAGAGATTAGCTCAAGCACAGGCTGGTTGGAATGCTGCTGGTAATATTCTAAAAGGTTTAGGCTGTATGGTGTCATTAATACCAGGTGTTGGTACTGCTATTGGAGCTGGACTAATGGTTGGTGGAACTGCTTTAGGAGCTGTTGGTTCTGTTGCTGTTTAATGACTATTTTAACACACAAGGAGAAAAAGAATGGATTGTATAAATATCTTTGATGATGGTAATATTCACTGTGAAGGAAGATTCTCGAATAGTATCAGTGAAAATCATTCTTCGTTTTCTATTTTAATGAATGTTCAAGAAGAGTGGTGTAATGCATGCTGTGATTATTGTTGTTGTCATCCACTTCCAAAAGGATCAAATATTGATTTATATTCTACTTTTAAGAAAGATTGGCCTAAGATGATAGAAAAAATAAAATCTTGTCCTTTATATAAAGGACCAGACAATATTCACTTCGATATTTGGGGTGGTGAACCACTTTTTAACTTTGATGCTCTTAAAGAAACTGTTACGACTTTAAGAAAGGAATGGCCAAAATGTTCGCTTACAATATCAACCAATGGACTTCTTATTGGTGCTAAACATATTGTTGATTACTTATTAGATAATAAGATTGAGATTCAACTTTCACATGATGGTTGGGGACAATGGATTAGGACTAAAGAGTTTGATCCATTAGAAGATGAAAAATGCATAGAAGGTTTCAAAAGAATCAGCGAAGCTAAGCTTTTTTCAGCTATAAACTGCACACTGTCATATTATAACTTTTCTTGGTACAAAAATATAGATTATTTTATATCTCATTTGAAGAAAAACAATATAAGTCCTGGCTACATCAAACTAAACCATATATACAATAGTACATATGATATTGAAGCTATAAATACTAAAGGACACTGGCAAGATGGTTATGATGAAAAGCTAAAAGGAACTAAGATTGGTAACGTTGCTTTAAGAGGTCATATACTAGACGATTATCTTCAAGAGTTCTTCACTTTAGCTTTATTCTTCAGAAGAAACAATAACACTCATAGTCCAATGGAATGGTTCAGAAGTTACATAATGGAACAATCACAAAGATATGGCAGTATTGACGAAACAAAAATGTCAGCTGGTTCTTGTCGTTCTTTTCAGTCTTGGAAACATAATATTGAAGGAAACTATAAGCAAGATTGGACTTTTGTAATAAATACTTCTGGTGAATACTCAGAATGTAACTTATGTGATGAAGTTGATGATCCAGGTAGTCCTATGACTGAAGAATGCAAAAGTTGTAAATATAAAGACCAGAAAGAATGCCATGGTTGTGGTTCTATGAAAAGACCAGAAAAGTGTGAGTATCTCTATAAATGGTGCCAAACATTAGAGAAACTTTATCTTATAGACCATAATGGAGTTATATTAAAGTGACACAAGTTATTCAAAATAGAACTACTAAAGAAATCAATACTGCTATTTTACAGATGCGACAACATTTGACAAAAATAGAAAGTATGATAGACTTTATAAATGACAAGAACAATGTAAACTCTGAAAAGCTGAATAAAGCTAATGAACTTTTAGAAAGCATAAACTTATATGACTACGTCATAACACAGCTTCTTAACTTATCTAAAGCTTGGTGTATAGACCATGGATCACCAGTATATATGGCAGTAATGGCTAACAAAATGAACAGTTGCCAACATTGTAATAGTGGCCAAACAAATGTGAATGTTTGTGCTATTAACTTTTATAAATATGCTCAAGATGGTGATGGCGGTCGTTATGATTACTCAACCTGTTCAACTTGTCAATCTATTTTTGATGGAGAACAACCAATATGATAAAAGTTATTAGTTCTAAAGATAACACTAAAGATGGTTTCAATCCTGCTTTAGTTAAGTTATCTAAAATACTAAATGTTGCTAAGGAAGATAAGTCTACTTATAATAAGCTTAAAACTATTTTAAGTTTATGTTATAGTAGATTAGCTCAAACTCAAAAAAGATTTGACTATCTTGAGAAGATATATGAACTTACTAATCATTTTGGAGAATATTGATCTATGATATTTGTAAATAAAGATGAGGATATTAGATACTTCAATGCTGCTATCATTACTAAAATGAACGATTATCATATAGAGTTACCATCTCTTAAAGATATAAGTCTGTATACAACTGATACTTTAGAGGAAAAAACTGAAGAGATTGCTTCTCATCTAAATGGTGTAGATTGGCTTACTGATACTTTAGCATGTTCAGATTCTAGTAGAGGTTGCCAAGGCTGTAATGATGACTATGGATTTATTTATAATGTTTGTCAAGGTTGTTATAATGTAAATACTGGTTGTATAGATTGCCAAAGAACAAATGCTATTGATGTTTGTGTACAGTGTTATAGTTCATCTAATGATAGTAACGAAGAGGAAGAAATCATACAAGTCTGTATAGAGTGTGATGGTGGTTGTTATTTTTGTGACTCTGCTTGTCATGGTTGTAATGAAGGCTGTCAAGGTGCTCAAACTTGTATTCACTGTAACACTGGAGAAGGTTGTGTTTCAGGTTGTCAAAGTAGTTATGTTCCAGCTAAACCATATTGTACAACAGGATATGTTGTATGCGCAACTGGATATACTCCAGCTTGTGATGCTTCTCAAGCTACTTATGGGTGTGTCACTTGCAATACTGAATGCCAAGGTAATGATACTTGTCCTGGATATTCTGCTTGCGCTACATGTGTTTCTTGCAACAGAGGAAATACTTGTATTGCTGGAAACACATATATAGAAAGTGCTGGATGCACCTCAAACAACTCGAGTTGTGCTTTGTTTTATTTTGGTACATGTAAATCTGGGTACTCAAGTAATAAAGATGGCGCTACCACTTGTAGTAACACATTTAGAAATAATGGTGTGTCTTGTTCTTTAGACTACAAAGTAAATACAACTACAGGTTTAAGTTGTCATGACGGTTTTAGAATAGATTCTGGAACTTTGAACTGTAGTTCAGACTTTTCTTCAGACGGTTCTGGAGCTAACTATTGTAAAGCATTGTATGGACAAGATGACATAACATGTCAAGGTGATTATGATTCATCTATAAGAACTAGTAGTGGTAACGGAGTTTCTTGTGTAAGAAACTATGCACAAGGTGGTAGTTCCTGTTATTATAAGTATGTAGGTACTCAAACAACTAGTGAATGTATATCAACTTATGTTGGAAGCGATGGAAGTATTTGTGATAATAACTTTAAGATGAATCTAATAGATAATAGTGCGGACTGCCCAAATGGTTTTGCTACTCCTGCAGGTGGTGGGATTAACTGTAGAACTGGTTATAGTTTTTCATCTGGAGGCGAGCCTGTTTGTATTAGTAGTTATACAGCTCAAGGTGTTGATTGTGCAAATAACTATAATAACATTTGTGTTGCTTGTAATGTTTCTTCTGATAATGTCTGTATTAACTGTGTTGATGGCCGAGCTCCTGTATGTATAACTTGTGTTGGAACTACTAACAATGCTAACTGTCCAGATGGTTGTGTTTTAGGCCAAGCTGAAAGTTGTAACATTTGTGTTGATGGTCAAGGTGGCTGTATAGACTGTCAAGGATGCGATGAAGGTTGTAACAATAATGTGTCTTGTTATGGTTATGCTGTTGCTAGTGGTGGTTTTAACGTTTGTGTTGGACAGTTTACTGACACAACTTGTAATCAATCCTGTTTAGGAAACTATAATAGCGCAACAATGTGTTTAGCTAACCAAAACTGTACATCATGTGATACTAGTTGTGTTGGTTGTAACAGTTCTTGTTATTCTTGTAACAGTTCTTGTAATGGTGGTTGCCAAAGTGGTCAATGTACTTCTGGAAATGAAACTTGTGAAGAGTGTCACGGTGGTTGTGTAAATAGTCAGTGTAGTTCTTGTCATGAAGCTTGCCAAAATAACGAAGGTACGTGTATGACTTGTCATGATTGTAATGAAGCAATCAGTGGTTGCAACAACTGTAACATTGATTGTAACTCTTGCCTGTCTTGCCAAACTGCTGTATGTGTTAGTGGATATAATGTCTGTGACAACCAGCAGCAGTGTACTGAAGGTCACGACTAAAATACTAGTTTTTAACTATGATCGGGTCTCCAGGTTTATGAACTTTTACAGAAGGTCTTTTTTGAGAGTTTGTGAATACTTCTATGTAAAGTATATCATTTGGATAGTCTTTTAAAAGATCTTCTGTAACTTCGACTTCTGAAACATAGTTTCTAGATCCTAAACGGCAACGAATGTAATATCTACAGGAATACTTAGCTTCAATATTCTTAAAAGGGTAAACACCATTTTTAGTTTGAGTAGCGTAAAGTGCTGTATTTCCTGCTAAATCTATTTCTACAAGTGCTTGGCTATAACCATCATTATTCACAATACACACTGTTTTAGGCCTAACTGAGTTGATACTCATATTGCAGCCAACAAATCCAAACACCAGTAAAACTGCTACCATAAATCTTCTTTTCATATTTCTATCTCCTATATGTTTATTTAGTTTGTTTCAATGCTCAAAATATATGCATTTTTATGCATTTTCTTCAACTTTTCTATAGCCAAAATCTCTGTTTTAGCTTCTGTACAAAAGACAAATAGTTCATCATTTACTAATGCTTGAATATAATAGATTTTCATTGTTTTATCTCCTTATTAAGTATATTAACATATTTAGTTAACTTTTTTAACTAATCACATATAAAATATATGAAAAAATGACAAAAAGTCCAAAAAAAATGGCTGAAAAAGTATATTTTTCAGCCATAGGAGATATTTTCGAAAATATATATATATATGAAAGATTAATACTATAGTTTTTACTATAGTAAGAGCTTGATACTGTATATATAAATCCTCTCTCTTTTTTTTTCCTATAATAATACAGTTGTAACGTTTTCTATTTTACTGTTAATCTATTTAATATAAACCAACTAAATAACTATTAAATACAGCAAGCTATGAAGTTGCTTAAGTTCTTCATAGAGTTTTCTGGTATCTTTTTCTAAAAAACATACTAAATAAATATGCTGACTGCTGACGTTTGCCACGTGGCTTTAGCAAATGTTGGTAGAAAGCTATATGTTGTCGATTCCGTTGTCCCGGGACGGCAACGGAGGAGACAATATTTTATGGAAAAAATGAATGAAAATGTAAAAAACTATTACAAAGAAAAGAGAGAAATACATACCGGAACATATCTTAGTCCAATAGGTATGTATTTAGGCATCCAAAATGATCCTTCCTGCAAAGAAAATCGAAACATTTTAATCACAACATATCAATCTCAAAACTGGAATGACACTATTACAGTTCCAGCTGGTTTCTACAAAAGAAACACTAAAGACCATAAAAAAGGCGACAAAAAGTTTAAGAAATACTTAAAAAGATATGCTGCTTTTGATATTGATGAAGCTAGCAAAATGGTTTTTGATTATCCAACTCGTGGTTATGGTTTGACTAAGTTTAGAAGAGACATTATAGTAATCGATTCAGACGTTGAATATGAATCTCTTGAAGAAGCTGACAAAATGATTACAAAGTTTGAAACTCGTTACAATATACCTCGCCGTTCATATATTATCAGAAATCCAAAAACTAAACATTGCCAGTTTGGTTGGTATATGAAAAAAGATGCACCATTTAATGGTAAAGGTGAAAAAAGAGATAGTTTTCCTGAGTTTAATGCTATCATTAAGTTATTTGCTAAACTTTATAGTGAGTGTACTGGCTATGAAGGTGACATTAGATTTAATGGTCCAGCATGTAAAAATCCTTATTATGAAGGTTTTGAGTCTATTATTGATTCTTTGAATAAATATGATAGTAAAGATTTTATTTCTATATTGAATAGATTTAATAGAATCTGTATATATAAACCCTCCTCCCTTTCTTCTTCCTATAATAATACAGTTGTAACAAAACTTAAAGATGAAATCAAAGCTAAAACATCTAAATCTGGTTCTAAAAAGCATTCTTTTGGTGATACTTCTTCTAGAGACTATTTAGAAACTAAAGCTTTAAGGGAATGGATTTGGTCTTATATGAGAAATCATAATGATGAAGCTCCAGATTATGCTATTGCTAGAAAACAATATGATATATTCGCTGAAGAAGCTGGAAAAACTACTGGAAAAGGAAAGCATTCATCAACTGAACTAAACTCAACTTTTAAGTGTACATATAACTGGGCTGTAAAACAGTTCAAAAGAATAGACACTGATAAATCTAGACAAAAAGAAGGAGCTGCTTTTGGAAGATTTGTTCAGAAGTTACAATCATATATTTTAGATTACTATATTTGGCAAGAAAAAGGAACTACTAGAGAAATAGCTGAAAAGATTGGTTGTTCAAATGCAACAGTATGCAGAGCTAACAAAGTAAAAAATGATAATGAGCAGCTTGGAACTATGTTAGGAGATATTGAAAGATTCATTGATTATGTAAATAGATATAGTGATAGTATGGATGTAACATATACTTCTTTAAGAAATACATTAGAACGTGTGTTATTGTATATATATACCCTCCTCTCTTCTTCTTCCTATAATAATACAGTTGTAACAAAAGATGAAAAAGAGGAAACATTAGTTGAAGAATATCTAACAAAGAAAGAACAAGAACTTAAAAACTTAATGGATCTTAAGCTTTCATATGAAGAACTAAACTCTATGCCTGAAACTATAAACAAATGGACTAAACTATTTGGCTCATTTACACTAAAAGACTTCAAGCTCTACAAAAATGGAGACTTTGATTCATTAAGAAAACTTATAGGAAAAACAGCATGAACAAAAATCAAGAAAAGGCAATAGCATATAATCAAGCATTCAGAGAAAGATGTAAAAGCTTTAGTCTTACAGACGAAGACCTAATGACTAGAGAAAACTTCATAAAAGCAGCATCCAATATTTTGAACATTTACAACTATAAGATTAGACTTTCAAAGCCAGTTAAAAGAACCATACTAAAATATGTACCATTAAAGTTTCTTGAAAAACTAGCAAAACTAGACTTAGTCAGTTCTTGGAATAATGATTTTTACGTAAATAAAGAAAAGATATTAGATTTCATTGAGTATCTAAAAACCAACTAAATAAATAATATGAAACTAACAGAACAACAAAAAGAAGAAATCAAGGAGATTGAGAATGCCATTTGACCACATAATAATGAATCCTCCTTATGACAAGAATCTCCATTTGAAGATCCTAAGGGAAGCGATGAAGCATATAGAAAAGGATGGCGAAATAGTGAACTTAAGTCCTATAAGGTGGCTCCAAGATCCATTGGCTGAGTATAAGAAGAACAGCGACTGGAAGAAGTTTGAGGATATTAGAAAAGGGATTGCTGATTTAGAAATAATAAAATCAAATGACGCCGAAA
>JAEIGA010013641.1_pt1 | contig 12367 bp, 11 predicted proteins | sample 9270691 | NCBI WGS metagenome assembly JAEIGA01 (sample SAMN17057246, study PRJNA624740) | gut metagenome | biome: biome; isolation source: fecal sample | host: Bos grunniens | place: China: Xizang | collected 2019
CATGGAAGTGGGAGAATACTTCGACCCTGAAAAACAAGTGGGAAGCAGCACAATGCCACATAAAATGAATCCTATTACTGCAGAAAGGATTTGTGGCGTTGCAAGAATTGTAAAATCATATGTAAATGCTGCATTAGATAACAACCCTCTTTGGCACGAAAGAGACTTGACCAATTCTTCATGTGAAAGAATAATGTTTCCGGAAAGCTGCATTTTAACCGATTACATCTTGAACTTAACAATAAAATTAATGAACAACCTAGTATTCTATGATGAAAACATCGAAAGAAACCTAAACTTGACTAATGGTTTAATCATGGCTGAAAGGTTAATGGCTGAACTTACCCGTGCAGGAATGGGAAAGCAAACTGCATACGGAATCGTGAGGAAAAATGCCATTAAGGCCAACAAAGAAAAATTATTGCTCGGTGAGCTAATTCTAGAAGATGAGGAAGTTCAAAAATATTTAACTAAGGAAGATGTTGATAAATTAATGGATCCTCACACATATATAGGATCTATACCAACCATTATTGACGAATTGCTTGAAAAATCAGAAAGCTGGTTTTAAAAATAGAATTAATTGATTTGAAAATCAATTAATTTTTACTTCTTTTTATTTCAGGAACATATCTCTTAAGCATTAGCGAAAGAGAAATGACTGTTACAGAACTCAATGCCATAGCAAGTCCTGCTAGTGCCGGTTTAAATGTTATTCCAAAAGTAGGGTATAAAACACCTGCCGCAATTGGGATTAATATTAAGTTATATGCAAACGCCCAGAAAATGTTTTCCTTAATTCTGCGCATTACCTTTTTAGAGAACTGTACTGCCGCAACGACATTTTCCAAGTCTCCTTCCATTATAACAATATCGCCACTTTCCATTGCAATGTCAGTACCATTTCCCATAGCCACACCAATATCTGCTTGTGTAAGCGCAGGAGCATCATTGATACCATCTCCAACAAATAAAACTTTTTTGGTGTGATTTGCTTGGGTATTTTTAACAATGTCCAACTTGTTTTCAGGGAGAATGCCAGCTTCCACATTATCAATTCCAACTTGATTAGCCACTGTAAGTGCTGTGGATTCATTGTCGCCTGTCAACATGTATGTTTCAACACCCATTTTATGTAGTTCATCAATTGCTCTTTTAGATGTGGTTTTTACTTTATCAGATAAACTCAAAATACCCTTAACGACTTTATCTTCAGCTAAAAATATGATGGTTTTAGATAATTTTTCAAGTTCATGATAATTATCCACCAAATCATCTGAAACATCGATTCCCATTGATTCCATTAAAGCCAAGTTGCCTGCAAGGACTTCTTTTGAATTTAACTCCGCTTTGAGACCTTTGCCGGTGACATTTTCAAAGCTTGAAGTTTGATCCAATTCTATTCCCATATCTTTAGCTTTATTTACAATTGCTTTTGCAATTGGATGAGTTGAATTTTGCTCGATACTGGCTGCAAGCTTAATCAATTCCTCTTCAGTAATGCCATAAGGGATAATATCATCAACCTCGGGCTTTCCTTCAGTTATTGTGCCTGTTTTATCAAATGCTGCAACATCAATTTGCCCTGCATTTTCTAAAGTATCTCCATTCTTAATTAAAATACCATATTCCGCTGCTCTTCCAACACCTACAGTAACTGCAGTTGGTGTAGCAAGACCCAATGCACATGGACATGCAACTACTAAAATGGAAATTAAACATGTTAATGAGAACAATAATGTTTCACCCAATACGAAATACCAGATTAAGAATACAACAATAGCTATGGTTAAAATAACCGGAATGAAATATGAAACAATCGTATTTGCGAATTTCTGAACTGGAGGTCTTGAAGATTGTGCTTTTTCAACCAAACGAATAATATTTGACAATACTGTCTCTTTTCCGATTTTTTTCGCTCTGATTTGCAATAGCCCATCTTGATTAATGGTTCCGGCAAAGACTTCTTCACCGTCTTTTTTGACTTTAGGAATGGGTTCACCATTAATCATTGATTCATCGACATAAGATTCCCCACCAACAACATCACCATCAACAGGTATTTTCTCACCAGGCCGAACCAGCAATAAATCATCAATAACAATGTCTCCGATAGAAACCTCCTTTTGAGAAACAATTTCACCATTTTCATCGACTTCAATTGCGGTTGCAACAGTTGGTTGAAGTCCTATTAATTCCCGAATGGAATCAGAAGTTCTTTTCTTAGCCCTTGCTTCAAGATATCTACCAATCATTAAAAATGAGGGAAGCATTACAGCAGAGTCAAAAAACATAAAAGAATGATCTAAAACGATGTGGAAAGTTCCCAAAATACTTGAAACATAAGCAACAATAATACCCATTGAGTACATTACATCCATATTCAAGTTTTTATGCATTAATCCATTTATTCCAGCTTTTAAAATTGGCAAAGACACATATAAAAATGGTAAAATACTTACAAGTAATGAAAGTAACCCCATTGAAGAAATATTAACTCCAAATGATTTGTTTATATTGTCGACAATGCCTGCAAGTGGATCCCACATGCTAAACATTAAAATCATCAGAATAACTGATGCAATTAAACCAACGATAATCCGATTACGTTTATCTTTCAAGTCCTGTTGGTAAATTGCTTCCTCATCGATTTCAGTTTGTCCTTCAACACCTAGAAGTTCAAAACCTAGGGAAGTGATTACCTCATCAATTTCATCCAATGTGACTTTGGATGAATCATATCTTATTCTTGCAGATTGTGAAGTTAAGTCAGCTTTAACGTCATAAATACCATCTAATCTGATTAAGAAATTCTCAACATTCATTGTACATGAAGCACAATGCATTCCTTGAATCCTTATAGTCATCTCATCAGTGTGCAAGTCGAATCCTAGGTTTTTAACCAACCTTTCCATCTCTTCATAAGAAATCTTTTTAGTATCGACTGTAATATGCAATTTATTAGCTGCAAGGTCTGCATCAACCTCTTCCACACCTTCAATTTTACCAAATGTTTTATTAACGCTTAAAACGCAAGAAGCACAATGCATTCCTTCAATCGGCAAATCCATATGTTTATGTTTCAACACTTACCACAACCGTTTTTATTCTATGAAACAATTTATATTTTATGGCAATATAAAATTTTAGACAATGCCAAAATAATTTAAAAAAAAAATTCAATAATAATTTACTTCAATGTTTTTATGTGGAATAGTTCTTCTAAATCTCTTTTTAGGATACCCAATAATGAAACTAGAGTACATGTGTTTGTTTTTATCAATTTCCGGGAAAAATTCCATAAGTTTTTCATGATTTAATTCATCTGCTTTTAAAATGAACAATGAATAAAATCCTCCAAGGCCTAAAGAATAAGCAAGTAACTCTAAACGAGTATTAGCGATAACTGCACTAGTTTTATCAGCGGAAAATGTTAAAATAAGCTGTTTTCCTTCCCAAAGTAATGGATGGAAATCTTTAGTCGTGTTATCTTTTAAATAATCCCCGAATTCCTTTATTCTGAAAAATTCTTTTTCCTGAACTTTAATTATATCATAGACAAGTTCCATAAATTCATCTAATTTATCTTCTAAAACAACAAATTCAACATCTTGTTGATTTTGAGCTGATGGCGAATAATATGCTCCTTCAAATAATTTTTCAAAGGTTTCTTTATCGATTCTTTTGTTTTTAAACCAACGAATTGATCTTCTTTGCTTTAAAAATTGAAGCAAATCATCATATTCTATAGGCAATTCACGTGGATTATAATCAACAATTCTGTCTTCTTTACCTTCGTATGACTTAAGAGTTATCGCACCAACCTTGCAGATTGCCATGCAATGACCACATTCAAAACAGTTCCCTCCAGTTTCACGAGCAATATCCTCTACAATAATATTGTCACGAATACATACTGAAGAACATTGTTTGCATGCAGTGCATAACTCCTCGTCAATGATTAATTTCATTTAACAATTTCCCCCTCTTGAATAACAGTTAAAACATTATCATTATCACTTAAAACAGAAATATCATCTAAAGGATTGGAAGCAACTAAAATTAAATCTGCAACATAATTTTCTTTTATAAGGCCCAGATTATCTTTTCCCAAAAATTCTGCTGCTTTTACAGTACCACTAGCTATCGCTTCGGATTCACTCATTCCAATATCAGTTAAATGAACCAATTCTTCCAAGTTATGTCCATGAGGAATAACACCGCTGTCAGTTCCCATTAATATATTAACACCTTCCTGATAAGCAACTGAAATGTTTTCCTTGTGAACTTTAACTATTTCCTTCAATTTTGCGGATTTTTCTTCTGCATAATTATCCCATGCAGGAAATCCGTTTTTATATAAAAACTGGTGAACCAGAAGTGTTGGAACCAAAGAAACATTCTTTTTAACCATTTTACAGGCAGTCTTTTTATCAATAAATGTCCCATGTTCAATTGAACTAAATCCTGCATCAATGCAATTGTTCATTCCTCTTAAACTATGGCAGTGGGCTGAAACCTTCATGTCACTTGCACTGGCCTCACAAACGATTGTTTTGAGTTCCTTTTTATTGAATTGTGGAAATTCAGGTGAAGTGTTTGTAGTCAAAACACCCCCGCTGCACATTACTTTAATGAAATCGGCACCAGCTCTTTTTACCTCACGAGTCTTTTTCAAGACCTCTTCAATACCGTCACATCGCCCCTTTGGAAAACCCGGATACATTATCTCCATATCCCATCCTGAAGGCAAAAGCAAATCAAAATGCCCCCCAGTCATGACCAAAGGAGTGATTGACAAATGAACTTTTGGAGCAGTGAATAGCTTTCTTTGTTGTGCTAATTTAAAACCTAAATCAGCAGATCCGCAATCCCTAATTGTTGTAACGCCAGCATTGATTGTTTGCAAGGAATGAGGAACAGCATTATAAAAATGAATCCCCAAAGGATTTGCCATATTTTCTTCTTTGTGGAAACCCTTTGCAAAAATATGGGTGTGGCAATCAATAAATCCCGGAAGCAAAAAATTATCTTCACCATCAATTACTTTAACATTACTTTTAGTAGCAATTTTTTCTGAGGATATTTCCTTAATTAAATCATCTTCGATTAACACGTTCTGATGAGTCCTAACATCATCTAAAGGATTGATAATATTTACATTTTCAATTAGAGTTTGCATAGTAACACCTACAATATTTCTATTGTTCCATTGTCCCCATCGACTTCAACTAAAGTTCCTGTAACTAAATCTTTAGTTTCAGCTGGTGAGTCAACCATAGGAATATCAGACATTATTGCACCTGTCGCAATGATTGGTTCTGCATTAAGACAGATAATTGCTTTAGGAGCGGTATTATTCTTCATCATTTGGAAAATTACATAAGATCCAACAGTTGAACCTTTACCGCCCGGAATGAATAAAACTTTATCTTTAATGCATTCCCCTTTTAATTCATGATTAGGGTCAATAATAATACCTGTATCAGGATTAACTCCACCTAAAAAGCTAATGGGTTCGGATGAAACAATTAGTTCGCCCTTAGCTTTACCCTTTGCAATATTTCTACATTCAATCATCAAATCACCAATTATTAAGATTAGAATAATTTATCTTCAACGTAGTCTCCTCTATTAATAGCTTCTGTTGATTTAATAGAGTCAACTAAAGCCCAAAGCCAAACTATTAACATTAAAACAATTCCAATTAAAAAGATTACAAGAATGCCTGAAACAATATAAGCGATAATAAATGAAACCGCCTTTGTATTCAACCCAAGGTATAAATGACCTAAACCTGGGAATATAAAACTTAAAATTGCTGCTAAAAGTACATTTTTCTCTTCAGATGAAGGAGCTCTGGCTACTCTAACACCACAATGAGGGCAGATTTCAGCATTAATATCTATTTTCTTACCACAATTTTGGCAGAATTTGGTTTGTGGGGTTTCTTCCCCTTTTAATCTAAAGCCACATTGAGGACAGAAAACTGTTTCTTGAGAAACTTCTGTTCCACAATTAGGACAGAATTTTGATTTTTTAACTACATCAATTGTTTCTTCAGTTTCTTCTTTTACCGGTTCCTCATCAGCAGAATCATCAATAACCTCATCTACTGCTGCTTCTTCAGGAACATCAACGGATTCTTCTACTGATTCATCCGCTGCAACTTCATTAACAACATCTTCAGACTTTTCTTCAACAACTTCTTCATCTACTGCCTCTTTAACTGATTCCTCTTCAACAGCCGGTACATCATCCACTTCAGATTTTACTTCAACTGACCCATCTTCATTATGGACATCAACACTTTCTTCAACTTTTTCACTAACAACTTCTTCCGCTTTTGGAAGAAGAGAACCGCAGTTTGAACAGAATTTTGCGTCTTTTACTTCTTTTCCACAATCTGGACAAATCACCATATTAACACCATATATTAATTTGTTATCTACAATATAAAAACTTAAACAACCTCTTTTTTCATCACTTCTCTTAAAACTGCAGTAGCATAAGAACCCTTATTTATTGAAAATTCACATAAAACACCATCCTCTGTTGGAGTTGCTGATGCATCCCATACTTGGAATCTCATTGACCTTCTAAGGCCATGGCTTCCTAAACGTGGCATTTTTGGAACTTCAAAATCGGCTTTTGTAATATTATAATTCTTTAAAATATTTTCCTCCATTTCCCCAACAGCGCCGCCGGCAAATGGAACTTTAGTACCGAACAGAGGGCAAGTTGGGCTAGCTTCGAAATTATCAATCAATTCCTGAATTTCTTCTGGAGTTTTATCGCGAACGATATGCTCTTCAGGGTCAATTACAATATCTCCTTCAATGTAGGTATTGATTCCCATCTCCACTCGGTTACTTACAGCTTCGTTAAATAAGAAAGACTGATAAGCATGGACGAACATTCTTTGAAGCGGTTTTGGAAGCGCATGCAATGCATTCATATAAGATTTGTCAGTCAATTCGCCTTTTTTGGAATCCCTTATCAATTCCTTGACCATCATTTTCTCATAACGCATGCTTTTACCCATCAGATTGAGTGATTCTTCAAGGTTTCCATCATCATATGCCTGTCTTGCCTTTTGATTGTCTTCACCCTCATCACTTTGGGGATTTCCGATATACGTATTGACAGCCTTTTCAAGGTCATTTTCAACTAGAGCTTCACCTACCAAGTGAGTTATTGTTCTGGGTTTGCCGAATCTCTGCCATCCAAAGTAATTTGGAACACCTGTTACTTCAAGTTCCTTTAAGACTTCATTTGCAATATCTGCGCTTTCCTGAATGTCATCCAAATCCCTAATGAGAATTTTAAACTTATTTCCCTTAAGTTGACCCATTCTAAGCTTTTTGCGACCTCTGACAACTTTCAAAAAATCAGTTTTGTAAATATCCAAGTTTTCAACCTGTCTGAATTGCTCATCAGAATCCATATTGGCTATGCAAATCCATTGGCGGGTAATGGCCTTTTTATCTTTCATTCCTGCAAAGCCCATTCTTTTTCTAGAGATGTGCAAATCACGGGCAATGTCCAAGACAACATCCAATGTTGTTCTTCCCAATTTTTCAATCCACACGTAAACATTTGGCCCTTCGCCTTCGGGAATGATTTCTGGAATTTCTTCAACATAAAAATCTTCATATTGGTTTCTGATAATTCCACCAATACCTTTCTGAGCTGTAACATAAGTATTAGCATTCAACATAATAATCACGGAAAAATTACAATGCCCTGACCGGGATTTGAACCCGGGGAATGGGATCCGCAGTCCCATGTGTTATCCAAACTACACCATCAGGGCTAAACAAAATAAGATAACATTTTATTATATATTTTTTATAGTATATAATTATTGCCATGTTGAAAGACTATAAGAATAATCACCATAATTTCTTGTTGCCACTGAAATATCACTTGCTTTAGAATAATCCCCTGATGATGCCAAAACTTTACCCTTTAAAACATTGTTTTCGCTGAATCTATAGTTTTCAATGTTGAATGAACCCAATTCATCCTTGCAGAGCTTTGAAACTTCACGAATTGATTCCTTTGAATTTTCATTGTCTTTTAAAATTCCAGAGATTTTGCTCAGGAACGTTTGATCTGTAAAATTCACCTTTCCGCTCAGAATTTCCATTGTATCCTGAGTTTTTGTAATGTCACGTGAATCATATGAGTAATCTGGGCTTGGAATTGAAATGACAGCATTTACAACTAAAAATACTACTAAAAGCAACATTACTGCCAGAATCGCATCAATTATATAAAAATATCCTTTATCATCTAACATGAATGAAAATAGGATTTCAAAGTACTAAAAAAATAGTGAAGTGTGCAAAAATTAATTTGCACGAATGTGTTTTATCACTTTATCTTTTTTGCGGATTGCCGCATCTGAAGCCTTTTGAACTTTTTCTTTCATTTCTTCAAAGTCTTCAGGGGTTGTTTCACCGACTAATTTTTTGATTTTAGTATAAGCTGCTTCTCTGAATAATGGAACAAGTTTTTCTTCTGTTGAATCTTCCTTAATTAATATTGGCTCACCGGAGTTATTGACTTCTCCAATTTCAGATATTGCAACATCATATTTTCCAACCGCCTTTTTAATGTCCTCAACTATTTCTGGAGGTGCAATCAACATTAATGAGTCTGTTGAAACACCTAATGGATCAATGTTTAATGTTTCAAGCATGTTTAAAACATTTGGAGCTACCATTTTTTTGATTTCAGTTTCATAGAACTCCAATCCTACACCAGTGGTGTTTGATATTTCATGTGCATCTCCTCTAAGACCTCCGTTTGTAACATCAGTCATTGCGTGGATGTCCTTTACAAGATCTGCTTCAAACAACGCCTGTGATGCTTGAACAAAGTTTACATTCATTGTATCCCATACAACATCAAAGAAACCATTGTAAAGGGCTGTTGTTGTGATTGTTCCTCCACCAGAACCTTCTGTTAAAAGTATAACATCACCTTCTGTTGCTCCTTTCCTTGCAGTTGGTGGATGTGGTGATACGCCTACACTTCCAACAGCAGAGACAAACCGATCTCCTAAAACCATGTCTCCACCTATACGCAATGTACTTCCTGCAACGATTGGAACATCAACAAGCTCTGAAACTGCAGCCACCCCTGCAGTATAGTCAAATATTTTTGCAACATCACCATCGTCTGCAAGGTGAACATCACTTAAAATTGCAACTGGGTCAGCTCCCATTACACAAACATCTCTGAGAGTTGCTCTTGTTACATGGAATCCTCCTAAAAAGGGATATTCACTTAAACGTGAGTGTATTCCATCAACAGCCGTTGTAATATAGACTTCATCATTTTTGACTGGTGCTTTTATAACACCACCATCGTCCTGCTCTGATGGATTGACTAAAGATGCAGTGTTGGTAGAGGATACTATTTCTGCAATTTTTCTGTGAACAAAAAAGTCACCGGCTCCGCGAGACCCAACTCCCATCTCGCCCATGCCAACACCAGCCTTATTTACGCTAGCTATTTCCTTTAAAAATTCATCGTCACTTTCCTGCAATTTTAGAGTAGTTGATACTTCATCTATCACTGCTTTTGCCATTTCAATAGAGTTTTCTTCTGAGATTTTTTTGTATTCTCTAATTCTTACAGCCAAAATCTCTGCTAGATCCTCATAACTGTAATCATCGATTCTTGCTCTTACAAATCCTTCAATATCCATGTCTATATCTCCAAATTAGTGAAATTCTTTAATATCTTTAATCCCGCCACCCCACTTTTTTCAGGGTGAAACTGTGTTGAAAACAAATTATTTTGAGCTAGAGATGCAACTACATCCCCACCATATTCGCAAACTCCAGCAATGATGCTTTCATCATCAGGAACTACATGATAAGAGTGAACAAAATAGAAGTATTCACCATCAATTCCATCTAAAATAGGTGAATTGTTACATACATTTAGCTTATTCCATCCCATATGAGGAATCTTAACGCCATCCGGTAGGATTTCAACATGCCCCTTAAATAAATCAAGACCTACAACACCCGGAGATTCCTCACTTGAACTCATGAGGACCTGTTGGCCAAGGCAAATTCCCAAAAATGGCTTATCATCATTAACATGTTCATGAATAATATCTTCGAAAGGCTTTAAATTCTTCATTGCGCTTCCGAATGCCCCGACACCTGGCAAAACCAAGTAATCGCTGTTTGCAATGACTTCCTTATCATCGGTTATTTGGTAATCCGCACCTATTTTTTTAAATCCGTTCGAAATGCTCTTTAAGTTTCCGCTTTTATAATCAATAATCGTAATCATTCATTTAACCATCCAATAGCTGCTCTAATCATTCCGCCAAAGTCTGAACATACAATTTCATCTGTTCCTAAAGTTTTTGAGTGAGCATCAAGCTCTGCAACAACATGAGTGAATCCTAACTCTTTTAGTGGTTGCACTAAACGAGGCCCATCAGTTACTGCAACAGATTCTACATCAAACTCCTCAATTGGAAATGCATGTGGAACTCCAAATACAACAATCAAATCCAAATCTTTATCATTTAAGTATTCAGCAGCATTATTTGCCGTGATTGGATATTCATCAAGCCCTCCAGTAATGAAATCAGGCTCAATATCCAATTGACTTTTAATGTTAACTGCATGCTGTCTGATTCTTGGAAGCCCAATGTTTTCATCCAAATTTGCTACGAAAATAGGCTTGTTATCCGGATTTATTTCATTGTAGTCGAAATTTATAATATCTGCAAATAAATATGAGGTTTCTTTTTTAACATTCAAGACAAAAGCAACTTTTTTGTTATCTTTTAGGGCGTTTACAACAATTTTGGCAACTTTTTCTTTTGAATCTCCAAAATTAGGCTTAATATACTTGCCTTGAGCCATACCACGGGTTTTTTCAACTTCAGTTGCCTTTTCAAGCATTTCAATTTGCCTATCGGCTTCCTCTCTTGGAATAACGCCGCATTCAACTGCAGCATCAAGCACCATTATTGCCCCAACAGTATTGTCACCTTCACCGGAACCGCCGTGAGATTCAACTGGAATGACAGTGCATGGCAAATCCGCAGTTGCAATCGCTTCTTTTAAATCCTCACCGATAATCATACTGGCACATGTACCTGCAATGCCCATCAATTCTGGTTTAAATGTCTCATAAGCTTCAGTCAAGGTTTCAACTAATTTTTCACCGGCACCCAATATAAAATCGTTTTCAGACATTCCCGTAGTTACAACACGTACACCATCACCTTCTAAAAGCCTTGCTGTTCTAAAACAACAGCCTGTAGGCCCATGCATAACAATAACATCAACATTCATATCTCTTAACGTGTAAAGAGTAGCGGCAATCGGACTTGGTCTTGGATGTATAATTTTTATCACCTAAATACTTTTAACAAATAAGTATTTTTAATTCTTAATTTAAATAATTAATTAACAAATTCTGGAGATTGCATTATGAAACTTGACAAGGAAATTTTAGAGGAAAAAATCAGGGAATACAGGAAAACACAAAGCTGTTCGGAGTCAACTTTAAGGGCACTTTGCGAAACTGCTGATGCAGACATTACTGGCGAAGAAATAACTAAGTTAGGATCAGGATTTGCAGGAGGAATAGGCGGAACATTCGATGAAGGAACCTGCGGTGCAGTAACCGGCGCATTAATGGCCAATGGTATCGTTTTAGAGGATGTCAGTAAAATCAAAGCAAATGCAAAAGAAATCTTTAACACTTTTAAAGATGAATATGGAAGCGTGTGCTGCGGCACAATAACAGACAACGGCAAAGACAAATCACCATGCGTTGACTGTTGCGTGTTTATTGCAAATAAAGTTGCGGATTTGTGGGACGAATAGTTTTATTTTTAGAAAATGTAGGCTAAATTTTAGTTAAAGAATGATGCCCTCAAAATTTGGTAAAAATAAGCTCAATTTGAGTTAAATACTATGATTTTGGGGAACCTATATATTATTTTTAGGTTGAAAATAAAGTCCTCTCGAAGTTTTTTAAATAAGAAAAATTTGAAGTATTTAAAACGAATATTTGAAGATTGATAGTAAAAAAAAATTAAAAAAGATTTTTAGAAAACAAATCTAAAAATCATCATATTTATTAATTATTCTATAGGACCAATACTGTCTATAATACCTTCTACTTCAGGAGTGTATAAGTTAACAGTTGCATTATTTGTAAAGAAAACCAATATATGTTGTTTTCCATCTTTCATAAATGTAACAGATCTAAAGTGATCAACAGGACCGTCGAAATATCCAGCAGCCGCTGGTGAGTATTCAGTCCATGATTCTTCATTTCCTGAATATTCTTTTGGAGTTGATACATTTTTGAG
>JAEIGA010013642.1_pt1 | contig 12366 bp, 11 predicted proteins | sample 9270691 | NCBI WGS metagenome assembly JAEIGA01 (sample SAMN17057246, study PRJNA624740) | gut metagenome | biome: biome; isolation source: fecal sample | host: Bos grunniens | place: China: Xizang | collected 2019
AAGATCGCTTCTGATCATTTCAATCATCAGAGCGCAGCCGACCCTGTCATCAAGCGCTTTGGCTTTTACGAATCCGTCGCCAAATTCAACAAAATCCGAATCAAACCAAACGGAATCGCCAAGTGAAACGTATTCTTCTGCTTCTGCCCTGTCCTTTGCGCCGATGTCAATATAAAGCGCATCGGTTTTGGGAACAGGGATATTTTCAACGCTGTCGAGCAAATGACCCGGTTTTATACCAAACACGCCCAGCACCGCATTTTTGCCGACAAATACCGCTCTGCCGATAACCACTCTCGGGTCGATGCCGCCTGCATTGATAACATTGAGACAGCCGTCAGGTGTAAAGCCTGTAACAAGATAACCGACTTCATCCATATGAGCATCAATCATAACCTTGTTGGAAGGTCGATTTTTACCTTTTTTGAATACAAGAAGGTTGCCCAGAGGGTCAACGGAATATTCCGCATAATCCTTTATCTTTTCAATAATATAATCCCTGACCGAATTTTCCCTTCCGGAAATGCCGGGGAGATTGCTGAGTTCTTTAATCAGTTCAAACATTGCCGGCGCCCCTTTCAAGAATATATTCAGCCATAAGCTTTGCCGTGTTTTCGATATCTTCAAGGTCGCAGACCTCAACGCAGGTGTGCATATTTCTTTGCGGAACGGAAAGCAAAGCGGTTTTAACACCCTTGCCCGCAATCTGAATCTTATCGCAATCGGTGCCCGTTCCCCTGCCCATAACCTCAATCTGATAAGGAACGGAGGCTTTTTCAGCAAGTTCTTTCAATTTATTACTCATATCAAAATCAAGTAAAGGAGCGTAGCCTATCATCGGGCCTTTGCCGAGAGTTGCATATTTTTCGCCGCAAACATCGGGAGCTTTCGCAAAGCTCACGTCAACGCCGATTGCTTCATCGGGCTGAGCGGTAAATGCTGCCGTTGCCGCGCCGCTTCCGCCTGTTTCTTCCTGAACGCAGAACGAGACAGTAATTTTGCAGCCATGGTTCTTATCCTTGAGCATTTCAAGGCAACGGAGAACCGCCGCAACCCCTGCCCTGTCATCAAGCGCAGCCGAAGCAACGCGGTTACCGAGCAAGTGGCGGTATTTTGAATTGAAAGTTATTCTGTCGCCGGGTGAAACAAGGGCCTGCGCCTGTTCCTTTTTCATGCCGATATCGATTGCCGCCTCGCTTATCGGGCGAAATTTTGATGCTTCATCAGAAGAGAGAAGATGCGGCGGAGTGGAAAGAATAACGCCGTATAATTTCTCTTTGGCGTGAACGGTAACCTCCGCACCCGAAAGAATACGGGGGTCCACTCCGCCAACCGCGCCGACCTTGAGGAATCCGTCCTCATCAACAGCGGTAACAACCATTCCGATCTGGTCAAGATGGGCTTCGAGCATAATATGAACGCCGTCACCTTCAAGTGTGCCCGTTACGCTGCCGAGGGGTTCAACGGTAACAGGCATATATTTGCCCAGCAATTCCGCGGCGATTTTTGCCGCATCGCTCTCGTTGCCCGAAACACCGTATGCAGGGCAAAGAACTTCAAGAAGATCCGAAACTTCACTGAAACTGTCCATAAAAACACCTTTCAATCAAATCAAGGTTGACTCCGCAAAGGAGCCAACCTCAGAATAGAATTTATACTAATTTTACGCCGCCTTCGGGTCTGATATTAAGAACGTAGCATGCCTTCTCACCGAAAACGGATGCAATCGCAGCCTTGAATTCATCAAGAAGGTCATCGGGAACGAAGGCCTGGATTGTGCCGGCAAAGCCGCCGCCGTGAACACGCCATGCACCCCTGCCCTTGAGAACTTCATCGCAAACGATGAGCGCAACGCTGACTGCCTGCGCAGAGGTATCCTTGCAGGTATAGACGTTCTGATTATACATATAAGATGAATTGCCGCTTTCGATGATAATATTCTTGAAAGCTTCAAAATCACCTGCAGCAAGGGCTGCCGAATGCTTTTCAACACGTTTATTTTCATTAAAGAAGTGGATTGCACGCAGAACCGCTCTGTCGCCTGCCGCTGCACGCACTGCAGGGATATTCTTCATAAACTCTGCATAATCAACCTCACGCAAAACCTTTTTACCGAAAACTGCCGCCGCTTTTTCCATTTCTCCTCTGACAGCTGCGTATTCGTCCGTAAGGTCGGAATGGTCAGCTCCTGTATCGATAATGCAAAGCGAATGACCGCAGGATGCAAAATCAAAATCAACTTTTTCGATAACGGGCTTTGAGGGGTCGGCAAAATCAATCTTAACAAAGCCACCGACAGAACAAGCCATCTGGTCCATAAGGCCGCAGGGCTTGCCAAAGAACTTGTTTTCCGCATACTGGGCAATCTGAGCAATCTCAACCGCACTTACCTTACCGTCGTTATAAAGATGGTTGAGCATTGTTCCGACAAGAACTTCAAATGCCGCGGATGAAGAAAGGCCCGAACCCGAAAGAACATTTGATGCGGTTGCAGCATCAAAGCCGCCGATGTTATAGCCTCTTTCCTTAAAAGCGGCGCAAACGCCCCTGACAAGCGAAGCGGAGTGACCTGTTTCGGGGTCCTGAGGTGTCAGGTCGGAAAGGTCGATTGTATCCATTCTGTAGCCTTCAGATTTAACGTTAACAATATTCTTATCGTTTTTGCCTGCAACAGCAACTGCATCGAGGTTAACGCTTGCGGCAAGAACCTTACCGTGGTTATGGTCGGTATGGTTGCCGCCGACTTCCGTTCTGCCGGGTGCGCTGAAAACGCACACTTCACGGTCAGCACCGTAAAGCGAATCAAAAGTTTCGGCAATGCGGATATATCTTTTTTTCTGGGCGGCGATTTCGTCCGCTTTATATATTCTTGCGAGGGCGCCGTCAAGCTCGTCGGTGCCGAGAAGTCTTACAAGTTCGTTTGTTTTAATCATTATTACAACTTCCTTTCGATTCATTCTTCTTTTTTCTTTTTTGCCTGATTATCCTTTCAACCGAAACCCAAATTCCGTTAACTGAAAGAACAGAGAAGCCTGTTACAAACAGAATTATCATAACGGGAATCAGGAACTGAGGCGAAAGCGGATCATAAATATTACGGCCGACAAAAGTGAACGAAATCAGCTTCGGCAAAAAGCCTATGACCGAATAAATGAGAAACTTCCAATAACCGAATTTATATGAGCCGTAAATACTTGAAACGCTGTTAAATGGCACAAACGGTATAAGGCGGAAGAAAAGGAGCAGAAGAGGATTGTCTATCCCCTCGCGTTCAAGCAAACGGTCAAGGACATCCGTCTTTCGCAAAAGCTTCCACGCGCTGCCTGCGCCGAGATATTTGCCCCAGAAATAGCGAACCGTGAAAGCAAGCGATATGCCGATGATGTTGACAGGCACCGAAAGATACATCGGCAACACAACACCGGTTAGAAAGCATACCGTTGACGTGGGATAAATCGGGAAAACGGTTTTAATAAGAAACAACAGCAATATCATACCGACAAATTGCCAATGTTTATCAAGGTGCGATATATAAGCTTTCAACTGCTCAAGCTTATCATTATAAACGGCGTACCAATGCCAGAGCTCATCGTAGCGCAGGGAATAAAGCAAAACCGCCACCGCAAAAGCCAAGATAATAAGCGCAAGGCCGCTGAAAAGCAGTATCATTTGTGGTTTTTTGCGTTTAGCCAAAAAATTCACCGCAATTCAAATCATATTTTTCTAATATATTATTTTATATTATAATTACGCCGGGGTCAATAACAAATAAGAAAATTTTGAAATTTTTCAGACAATGTGTTATAATAATTCAAAAAACATTTTGGAGCGATTATATGAAAATATCAATTCTTGACGGATATGCGGAAAATCCGGGAGACCTTTCCTGGGATTGGCTCAGCGAATACGGCGAATTTACGGTTTATGACCGCACACCTGCCGACCTGATACTCGAAAGAAGCATCGGCTGCGATATCATTCTGACAAACAAAACGCCTCTGCGCCGTGAAACACTTGAAAAGCTTCCCGACCTTAAATACGTCGGCTTACTAAGCACGGGTTTTAACATCGTTGACTGGGAATACTGCAAAGAAAAAGGTATCCCCGTATGCAACATTCCCTCTTATAGCACCTCGGCTGTGGCCCAGCTTACGTTTTCGCTCATTCTTGAGCACACAAACGCAGTCGCAGTCCACAACGAATCTGTTCACATCGGCGAATGGAGCACCTGCAAGGACTTCTGCTACTGGAAAACACCGCTTTCGGAGCTTGACGGCAAAACACTCGGCATAATCGGATTCGGTAAAATCGGCAAAGCGGTCGCGAAAATTGCAGAAGCCTTCGGCATGAAAGTTATCGCATCGACAAATCATCCCGCACCTTTCGGCAACGTTGAATTCGCAACCAAAGACGAGTTGCTGGCAAAAAGCGATATCGTGAGCATCCATTGCCCTCTGACGCCCGAAACCGACGGAATGGTCAACAAGGATTTCCTTGCAAAAATGAAAAAGAATGCAATTCTTATCAACACTTCGAGAGGACAGGTTGTTGACGAAAACGACCTTGCTCAGGCACTCAAAAACGGCGTTATTGCAGGCGCAGGGCTTGACGTTATGACAACCGAACCCCCTGCCGCCGATAATCCTCTTTTCGGCATAAAAAATTGCTTTATCACGCCTCATATTGCCTGGGCAGGATTTGAAACAAGGGCAAGGCTTATGGAAATCTGCAAAAAAAACGTAAAAGCTTTCACAGAAGGGAAACCGCAAAATGTTGTTTATTAAAAAAACCGGCTCAGTTGAGCCGGTTTTCGTCTTATATCAGAACTTTAGAAAGAAATTCCTTCAGTCTGGGGTTCTGCGGATTATTGAAAAATTCCTGCGGACTGTTTTCTTCCTTGATAACACCTTCATCAATGAAAACAACTCTTGAAGCGACTTCCTTGGCAAAACCCATTTCGTGAGTTACGACAACCATCGTCATGCCCGACTGAGCAAGCTCCTTCATAACGTCGAGAACTTCGCCGACCATTTCCGGGTCAAGTGCTGAAGTCGGTTCGTCGAAAAGCATTACCTCGGGATTCATTGCAAGGGCACGGACGATTGCAACACGCTGCTTCTGACCGCCCGAAAGCTGCGAAGGATAAGAATTGGCTTTTTCCTCAAGCCCGACTCTTTTAAGAAGCTCGATTGCCTTCGTTTCGGCTTCCGCTTTTTTCATAATTCCGAGCTTCACGGGAGCAAGGGTAATGTTTTTAAGAATAGTGTGGTTATTGAAAAGATTAAACTGCTGGAAAACCATACCCATCTTTTCGCGGTGTTTATTGATGTTTGTTTTTCTGTCCGTAATATCAACGCCGTTGAATTCTATCGTGCCTGCGGTGGGCTCTTCGAGCCTGTTGAGGCAGCGAAGGAAGGTTGACTTACCCGAACCCGAAGGACCGATAACAACAACTACTTCGCCTTTTTTGATTTCGGTATCGATACCCTGAAGAACATCAAGGGAGCCGAAGCTCTTTCTGAGGCCCGATACTTTGATAATGGTGTTATCAGTGGTCACTGTCACGCAGCCTCCTTTCGAGAATGCTTACCAGTTTTGTAAAGAACATTACAAGAACGAGATAAATAATCGCAACCGCAATCAAAGGCATAAACGCCGAATATGTACGGCTTCTGATAAGGTCGCCTGCTTTTGTGATATCTTCAAGAGCAACGTAACCAGAAACGGAAGTTTCTTTAAGGAGAACTATGAATTCGTTTGCAAGGGTAGGGAGAACGTTTTTGAACGCCTGGGGTATTATAATCTGAATCATCGTCTGTGTATAGCTAAGGCCAAGGCTTCTGCCTGCTTCGAACTGACCCTTGTCAATCGACATGATACCCGAGCGCACGATTTCGGCAACGTAAGCGCCAGAGTTAATACCAAACGCGAGCGAAGCAACAACAATCTTACTGTCAACCGAAACGAGGATTACATAATAAATAAGCATAAGCTGAACAACAACGGGTGTTCCTCTTATCACCGTCAGATAAACCTTTGCGACCGCGTTAAGAATCTTCAGCACGGCTTTGCCGACGGGGTTAGTAACAGACGAAGAGTTTGTATCGTAAGTTGACCTGATTATTGCGATAACAACACCGATAAGGATGCCGAGCAAAACGGAATAAAGAGTTACCTGAAGGGTAACGAGAAGCCCGTCAGCGAGCCACTTCCATCTGTCTCCGTCAATAAAGCAGAAGATGAATTCATCCTTAAGTTCGGTGAACAATGAAACAATGCTATTTAAAAAATTATCCATATATTTTCACCTGCTGTCAAAAATACAGGGACGGGAAAATCCCCGCCCCGAGTAATTCAAAAATTATTTGTTGTTAACTGCAACGAATTCCTTTGCGGGTTCGTTATCGATAACAACGCAGTCAACCTTACCGGCGATAAGAGCCTGAACTGCATCGGCGCCCTTGCTGTAGCGCTCAATCTTAGCGGTGGGTTCGCCTTCTTCGGGTTCTTCAAGATCCCATGTTGTGTAAAGGTCGCCTGTTGTGCCCTGCTGAACGCCTACTGTCCAGAGTGAACCGTCAGCCTTGGGAGCAAAGAGGTCATCAGCGGAAGCGATTTCCGAGCCTTCCTTAACGATAACAACCTGAACACCTGTTGCGTATGATTCTGTGAAGTTAACGGATTCTTTTCTTTCTTCTGTAACTGTAAGACCTGCCATGATGAAGTCAATCTTACCTGCCTGGAGAGCAGGAATTGTAGCATCAAAAGCCATATCTTCAATTACGAGCTTCATACCAAGAATATCAGCAATAGCGGCAGCGATTTCAGCATCGATACCAACGATTGCTTCGCCTTCCTTGAATTCATAGGGAGGGAATTCGGCATTTGTGCCCATCTTGATAACTTCTTTGCCTTCAACGTCCTGCTGGAAAACAAGGTCATGCTCAACGCCGAGAATGTACTTATCCTGAATCTTCTTGACAGTGCCGTCAGCCTTAAGTGACTTGAGAGCATTGTTGATATCTTCAAGAAGCTGAGTATCTTCTTTTGCTACTGCAATTGCGTAGTCTTCGGTGATATACTCTGTTTCAAGAATGGTGAGCTTTGCATCTTTTGCTGCATCGTTGGGAGTTTCTTTTGTTTCGCCACCGTTACCTGAATCGCAAGCGGTAAATACGGAAACAACCGCAACAAGTGCAAGAATAACAGCAAGAATTTTAACAAACTTTTTCATTGGTATTAACCTCCAAAATTCATTGATGACTTATTATATCATTATATTCATAAAAAGTAAAGCAAAATTGTATTTTTATCGAAAATACACGGATTTTTCGGTTATTAATTCGTTTTTACTTGCAAATTGGCAAGAGTTTGGCTGAAATCTTCGTGAAAATTCGCTTCAAAACGCATTTGCCTGCCTGTTACGGGATGCTCAAAACTGCAGCGGCGGCAATGGAGAAGCTGGTGACCGATTTCGGGCATATAATCGCCATACATGTTGTCGCCCGCCAGCGGATGACCTGAAAAAGCCATATGCACCCTTATCTGATGCGTTCTGCCCGTTTCAAGGTGAAGCACAAGCAGCGTTGCACCCTCAAAGCAGGTTTCCGCCTGCCAATGGGTGAGCGCAGGCTCAACGCCAAGCTCATATGAACAGGCACGCAGGGTTTTCATCGGGTCGGGGCGGTAAATCGGAACATCAACGCTCCCCTCGCCCGTAAGCTCACCTTTAACAAGAGCAGCATATTCTTTTTTCACTTTGCCCGCAAGCTTACTTGCCGAATACGGATTCAGAGCGCAGACGACAAGACCCGAGGTACCTTTATCGAGCCTGCCGACCGCACGGAAGGAGGCGTTTTTGCCTTTTTCCGCAAGGTAAGCGGCAACTGCGTTTGCGAGCGTATCGCCCTGATGGTTATGGGTCGGGTGCATAGCCATAAACGGCGATTTGTTAATCACAAGAATGTCGTCATCCTCATAAATAATATCGAGGTCAGCCTTCATAGGCTCAATGAAAGCGGTATCATCGGGGATAAAAACGCTGACCGTATCGCCCTCTGTGAGCAAATCAATAGTCCTCATCGGCTTGCCGTTTAGGAGCATTGCGTTTTCGGTGAATTTTATCATGCGCATAATGCGCATCGAGATACCGCAGGGACCTCTGAGAAAGCGGAATGCTTTTACGCCGTTATATTCGGGCGGAACGGTGAAATCTATTCTTCTGGGCATTTTTACCTCCTTAAGGTGAATGGTGTTAAACAAAATGTTGAAATAATAATTTATGTGTGATAATATATCATTCGGAAGGATGATTCATATGAAAAAACTAACCGCAGTTTTATTGGCGGCAATGCTGCTGTTTACGTCTGCCTGCACCTCGGCCGGAAGCCCCGAAACTCCGACGGATGCACCGTCAGCGCAAGGCATAACGCTTCCCTCGCAGGGAGCAACGGCGCAGCAAACCATGCCCGGTGAAATAACGGACTGGAGCATACCGGAGCTGCCTGCGGATTTCCCCGCACCACCTGCAGGAATGAGCTTATATACACACAGCATAACAAAGGGCGAAAGCATTTTTTACCCGAAAGACGTTGAAGTTATCGAAATAAGCTTCACCTGCCAAAAAGTCAACTTTATCGAATTCACAAACTCTCTTCTGGAAGCGGGATACAAGGGCGGCTGCGTTCAGATTAAAGAGGGAAAAGAATACTTCAGGGAAGGTTATCTCGGCGGCTGGCAGAACGGCAAAACCGCAGTTATCATCTTCAACACAATTGAAATCGACAGGAACACGGTCACGTATTACATTAACATTTCCGATTGCGGTCAATATTTTCCCTCGGGTCTTGACGGTATAATCCCGAGATTTAACGGTTATTCGATACACACGGGCGCATACACATTCCTTAACAGCAAAGAAGAATTCGAATATGCCGAACTGCCCAAGGACCTGAGCCGTTCGCTGTGGAATATTACCCACACTTCCGCCGATTACAATGCGTTCCTCGGTGTTTCGACAACCGAATTCAACGATTACTGCAACGAAATCGGCAAAGCAGGCTTCACCTGCGAAACGGTGAACGACAATTATGACGGCGCAAACGTTATTTTCTTCGACGCATACAAAGTCATTGGCGGAAAAACCTACAACGTTCAGCTTCTTTACAACAGCTCAGCTTCCATGCTTGAAGCGATATATACCAACTGCTGATAAAATCCAAGCCGCATTTCTGCGGCTTGTTTTGTTTTTATACGAGAGAATCGAGCACAACCGTTGTTATACTCTGCGAGGGTAAGTTCAGGTCGTTATCGTATCTGCCTGAATATACCTGCTCGCAATCAGAATCTGCATCCGTCTGCCAGACGGACATCGATTTATATACGCCGAAAAGGTCAACCTTTGTATCTTCCTGCGCATTGTTGATAAGCACGATGACAGTTTGATTGCCGTCGGTAAAAGCAACGGATTCTATCTGCGACGACCCTTCCTTACTGTCAAGCACCTGAACACGCTGCATACCCGGTCTTATGAATTTTGTAAACTGCATAAACGCATAATAGTGATTATAAGTTACGATGTCGCTGCCTTTTCTGTCCAGCAGACCGTCGCCATTGACGGCGGTCCAACTCTGCCACGAAACGGCGTTAAGATATTTGAGGTCCTGCACAATGATATTCGCCATATACATTCCGCTTTCCATTGTTGTCGGGTCAATGCACTGCGGAAGCTCGCACCATTCAGTCATTTCAACCTTTTTATCGGGGTACTGCTCAAGCATTTTCTGCCCGAAAGCCGATTTGACGTCGATGCGGTTGTCAATCCAGTAGCTGTGAACGCTGAGGTATTCGCAATAATCATTTATAACGGGGTTTGCAAAGTATTCATCGATATAGCGGTAATAGTCTTCCGTCAGCTGGCCTGATTCAGGTCCGCTGAGGATATAAGGTGAATTGCGTTCCTGCATTTCAAGCGCAAAAAGCTCGAAAAGCTCAGCAACTTGCTCAGGCTCATAGTGGCAGCCCTCCTGCCCTACCCACGCACCGCCCCACGTCCACTGAGGTTCATTGACAGGCGAAATTGCTGTTACGGGATATCCCTGCTCAACAAACCAATCGGCAATCGTGAGCATATAATCAACGTAATCATCGTAATTCTCTTCGGGCAGATTGCAGGTGAGTTCCTTGAAAGAACCCGAAGCGTGTCCGCTTTCCGTAAAAGAATAGTGGGGGCTGTTGGCAAAGAGAACAACCTGCGTTGCGCCGTATTCAATCGCATAATCAAGCATTCTGCGTGCGTTTGCATCACGGGTGAAATCGTATTCATATTCCCCTGTTTCGGGGTTATAAATGTAAAAACTTTCCGCCCTGCGGTTGACGTCGCCGATTCTTGAATCGGGGTTATCTTTTTCACCTGCGCCGACGTTATAGCGGAAAACGTCAAGCCCGAGGCCCGTTTCGTCATCATAAAGCAGCCTTGCAATTTCCTTTGCGGTTTCGTCGTCATCAATCGTCTGCGCCCACCAGGCGGAGCTTGTGCCGAAAGATTCAAAAGTCTGATACGCCTCATATTTATTGACGCCGATTGACTGAACGTTATTGAAAGTTTTGAAGCAGGTGAATAAAAACACCTGAACCGCAGCCATAATAACACTTAAAGTTTTTATCATACCGTCACCCCTTAATTCCTGAAACAAATAATACCATATCTTTTTATTTTAATCAACTTTATATTTACAAAAAATCTTCATCGTGCTACAATTCAGATGAGGTGAAATTATGCTCTCAATCAAAAATCTGACCAAACGTTACGGCAGCAAAACCGCCGTAAGCAATCTTAATCTGCACATTGCACCGGGCGAAATATACGGCTTCATCGGTCATAACGGAGCGGGCAAAACAACAACCCTCAAAGCCTGCTGCGGCATAATCGGCTTCGATGAAGGCGAAATTCTCATCGACGGATTGTCAATCACGGAAAAGCCGCTCGACTGCAAGAAAAAAATTGCGTATATTCCCGATAACCCCGAGCTTTATGATTTCCTCAGCGGCATAAAATACCTCAATTTTGTTGCGGATATATATGCCGTACCCAAAAAAGAAAGAGAAGAAAAAATTAAAAAATATGCCGATTTATTTGAAATAACAGATTCACTTGCCGAGCCGATAAGCTCATATTCCCACGGAATGAAGCAGAAGCTTGCCATCATTTCGGCGCTTATCCATTCCCCGAAGCTTATGATTCTTGACGAACCCTTCGTCGGGCTTGACCCTAAATCAACGCACAGACTTAAGGAGATTATGGCAGAAATCTGCACAAGCGGCGGAGCGATTTTCTTTTCGACCCACGTGCTTGAGGTTGCGGAAAAGCTTTGCGACAAAATTGCAATAATCAAAAACGGCAAGCTGATAATCAGCGGCAAAACCGCCGACGTTACGGGAGACGCTTCGCTCGAAAACGTTTTCCTTGAACTGGAGGATAACGATGCTTAAAACGTTACTTTCGGTCAATATCAGATGGATGATATCCTCGTTTTTTCCAAAGAACACAAGAAAAAAGCCGAAAAGCCGTGCTTCAAAAATATTCACCGCCGTTCTTATCGGATTGCTTGCGGTATATGTTGCTGCATCACTTTTCGCTTCATCCGGTATGATATTTCTTTCACTCGCTTCAGCTTTCTGCGGCGGTGATCTTTCGTGGCTCTATTTTGCAACGGTTTGCATAATGGTTTTCCTTTTCAGCTTCAGCGGCAGTGTTTTCACAGCCCAGAATCTGATATTCAATGCAAAGGATAACGATTTGCTGCTGAGCATGCCCGTTCCGCTGAGCACGGTAATCGCAAGCCGTGTTTCTCTGCTTGTGATTCTGAATATGTTTTATGCGTTTCTGGTTTGTCTGCCTGCTGGCGCCGCGTACTTTTTCTTCTGCGGTTTCAGTCTGAGCGTGCTTTTGCTCCTTTTGGCGTCGATGGCGGTAACTGTTGTTCTTTCTTCCGCAGTATCGGTATTTTTCGGCTGGGCAACAGCTCTCATAAGCTCAAGAATCAGAAACAGGAACCTCTTTCAGACAGTTTTCAGCCTTACATTTTTTGCCGCATATATTCTGCTTTTCACAGGAATACAAAGGCACCTGAACAACCTTGTTTCCAACGGTGAAATTATCGCAGAAAATGTCAGAAAATTTCTGACGGTGTTTTACTTTACCGGCAAAGCCTGCAACGGCGACGGTATACTGTATTTGCTCGCAGCGGCGGTTATGGCGGCTGTTCCGTTTGCGCTCGCCTGCCTGCTTGTTTCAAAGAATTTTCTTAAAATTACCACTGCGGGAAGAGTCGGCAAAACGAAGAAATACGTTGCAAAAGAGCTTAA
>JAEIGA010013643.1_pt1 | contig 12366 bp, 8 predicted proteins | sample 9270691 | NCBI WGS metagenome assembly JAEIGA01 (sample SAMN17057246, study PRJNA624740) | gut metagenome | biome: biome; isolation source: fecal sample | host: Bos grunniens | place: China: Xizang | collected 2019
TAAAGTCGGTTATCCATGCCTAGTTACTCCATTCAGCCAATATGTTAAGAATCTTGCACTGATGAATGTCATCCAAATGGAGAAAGGCAAAGAACGCTGGAGTATGATTGCTGACGACATTTGGGATATGATATTGGGTAAAGCTGGGCGTTTACCGGGAGAAATTGCACCCGAAATCAAGGCTTTGGCAGAAGAACAAGGACGTATTTTCTCTGATACAGACCCACAGGAGAATTATCCTGATGAGTTAGACAAATACAAGAAACTCATGGAAGAAAAAGGATGGGAACTTGGAGAAGACGATGAAGAACTCTTTGAATATGCCATGCACCCCTCACAATATGAGGCATACAAAAGCGGCAAAGCAAAAGAAGATTTCTTGAACGACTTGGCAAAACGCCGTGAAGAGGCGAACGCCCCATCTACAGGAAACTCACAACCAGAAAGCGTAACCGTAACAGTCAATGGTCAATCTTATAAGGTAGATATCACTTACGGCGACGTACCCGTACAAGAAAATGCTGTTTCAACAAACGTAGCAACTACTGGTGAAGGAGAAGACATCATTGCCCCCTTGGAAGGAAAGTTCTATTTAACAAAGAGCACACAGGAAACACCCAAGAAAGTGGGTGACAAAGTGGTTGCCGGCGATACCATTGCCTATATTGAAGCAATGAAAACCTACAATGCTATACGTGCAGAATTTGACGGTGTCATTACAGCTATCATTGCCAACCCAGGAGACACTGTTGAAGAGGATGATGTAATCATTAAAATAGCCAAATAGAATTCATGGAACAATTACTGGATATATTAGATAAACTATACAGAATGACGGCGTTCAGTAATATCGTTGCTGACCCGACATTCTTGATCATGTATGCGCTTGCATTCATCTTATTATACTTGGGTATAGTAAAGAAATACGAACCTCTTTTGTTAGTTCCCATTGCATTCGGAGTATTGCTTGCCAACTTCCCTGGAGGCGAGATGGGTGTTATCCAAGCCGATTCAGAAGGCTACATCACATTGGCCAACGGAAGCAAGAAAATCATTTGGGATATGCCATTGCATGACATCGCTCATGAATTGGGCCTGATGAATTTTCTTTATTACATGCTGATTAAGACAGGCTTCCTTCCACCTATTATATTTATGGGAGTCGGAGCACTGACTGACTTTGGACCTATGTTGCGCAACCTACGCCTCTCTATCTTTGGTGCGGCAGCCCAATTCGGAATCTTTTCTGTATTATTGGTTGCTATACTTATGGGATTTACGCCTAAAGAAGCCGCATCGCTTGGTATTATCGGAGGAGCAGATGGTCCTACAGCTATTTTTACAACCATCAAATTAGCGCCACACTTGTTAGGCCCTATTGCTATTGCAGCATACTCTTATATGGCATTGGTTCCCGTCATCATTCCATTGGTTGTAAAGCTGACATGTAGCAAGAAAGAATTGATGATCAATATGAAGGAGCAAGAAAAAATGCATCCTTCAACAACAGAAATCAAGAATCTCCGCGTTCTGAAGATTATCTTCCCCATTGCCGTTACTACAGTCGTTGCACTTTTTGTGCCTTCTGCTGTACCTTTGGTTGGTATGCTTATGTTTGGAAATCTTATCAAAGAAATAGGAGCTGACACTAGTCGTCTATTTGATGCAGCATCCAATTCTATCATGAATGCCGCCACAATTTTCTTAGGTATTTGTGTTGGAGGAACGATGACAGCAGAAGCATTCTTAAATCTGCAAACAATAGGCATTGTCATCGGTGGATTCCTTGCATTTGCATTGTCTATTGCATCAGGAATTTTCATGGTAAAACTCTTCAACTTGTTCTGCAAGAAGAAAATAAACCCGCTGATTGGAGCAACCGGTTTGAGTGCTGTACCAATGGCAAGTCGTGTCTGCAACGAGATAGCCACCAAATATGATGCTAAAAACCATGTGCTCAACTACTGTATGGCATCTAATATTTCCGGTGTTATCGGCTCAGCTGTTGCAGCCGGTGTCTTGATATCATTCTTGGGATAAAAACATCTATCATAACTTGAGGAGGCTACATCTTAGATATAGCCTCCTCATTTACGTTAGAATATTCAGTATCAATCTTGATAATAGACGCGCCTTACACGAGTACTGATACCGGTCAGAATTTCATACGGAATAGTCTCCACAATATCGCTTAAAACGGTAACAGGCAAGTCCTCGCCAAAGATAACGACACTATCACCCTCATGACAATCAATCCCTGTGACATCAATCATACAGACATCCATACAGATATTTCCGATATATGGTGCTTTTTGTCCATTGACGATGCAATATCCTTTCCCGCATCCCAATTTACGGTCCAATCCATCAGCATATCCGATGGGCAATGTTGCCACTTTCGTATTCCTTTCGAGTACTCCCCTACGACTATATCCTACAGTTTCTGATGGCGACAATTCATGCATCTGAAGAATAGTTGTACGTAGGGTACTTACATTATTCAGCATTTCATTATTTCGAGCATTGACTCCATACAAGCCCAAGCCCAAACGAACCATCTCCATGTGACGCTCGGGGAAATGTTCAATAGCAGCACTATTACAGATATGGCGCAATATTGTATGCTGATAGGCAGATTGCAACTCATTGCATCCCTTTATAAAAAGACGATACTGCTGAGCTGAAAAATCATCAAATGCATCATTGTCGCTCCCCACAAAATGCGAGAAAACAGAACGCGGAACAACAGCCGACTGTTTTTTTAATCTACCTATAAGATAGGGCATATCTTTTTCAGGATGAAATCCTAAACGATGCATACCTGTATCCAATTTTATATGAATTGGGAAGTTTGTGACTCCCTCCTTTTCTGCAGCTGTAATGAGAGCATCCAACATACGGAAACTGTATACTTCAGGTTCCAGTTCATATTCAAATAACGTATTGAAGCACCCCATTTCAGGATTCATTACCATAATATTCGTACTAACACCTGCTTTACGCAATTCTGCCCCCTCATCGGCAACAGCCACTGCCAAATAGTCCACTTGATGTTCCTGTAGTGTTTTGGCCACCTCTACCGCTCCACACCCATAAGCTGATGCCTTGACCATACATGTCACCTTCGTTCCCGGTTTCATAAAACTACGATAGTAGTTCAAATTTGCGACGACAGCATTCAAATTAACCTCTAAAGTCGTTTGATGGACCTTTAAAGATAACAAATCGGTCAGTTTATCAAAACGATATGAACGGGCACCTTTTATCAGGATCAACCCATCGTGCATCTTCTCCATTATGTGACTTTCAAGAAAGTCTTCTATGGTTTTGAAGAAATATGAATTAACATTGAATAATCGCTGTGTTTCATACAAATCCGGTCCGATGCCGATAAATGTGTCAACACCACGACTCTCTACCAATTGTGCTACTTTTGCATACAATGCTTCTGGCATTTCTCCGGACTGCTCTACATCACTCAATATCAAAGTCCGCTTACGACATGATTTATCAATACGACGACTCATGAAATCAAGAGCGATATCCAAAGAATTCAAATCAGAGTTATAACTGTCATTGATTAATGTGCAACCAGAACGCCCCTCCTTGACTTCCAGACGCATAGCTACCGGCTCCAATTTCTTCATACCGAGGGATATTTCTTTATCATCCATTCCCAAATACAAACAAACAGCCAAACATGTTATAGAATTTGTAATGGCAGCCTCATCAATAAAAGGCAGGTCATAAGTCCCCTCTTTCTCTTTGTATATATAAGTAATTGTCGTATTATCGTCATGCTTTACAACCGAAGAAATATATAATGGAACATCATGTCTTATCCTTGACCATATCAAATGTACACCTTGAAACGCATTCTTTTGCAAGTGTTGCACTACGCATTTTTCCTCTGCGCAATACACAACAACATCTGCATCCTTAAACAATTTCCATTTTTCAGCACACTTCTCCTCCCTTGTCTTGAAATTCTCTTGATGTGCCTCACCCAAACAAGTAAAAACCCCTATTGTAGGCTGTATAATAGTTTGTAAAGCATCCATCTCATCTTTCTGTGATATACCGGCCTCAAAAATACCAATATCTGTATGTTCATTTATGGCCCAGACTGACAAAGGAACACCAATCTGTGAATTATAGCTACGTGGAGAACGGGTAACAACCTGTTGTGATGATAATAACTGATACAACCATTCCTTAACAATGGTTTTGCCATTACTACCAGTAATACCGACAATAGGAATATCAAACGATTCTCTATGACGTTCTGCCAATCGTTGCAAAGCCTTCAACGTATCTTGCACCAACAAGAATCCGGCTTCCGGATATAATAAGATATCCTGCGGTTCCTTATTAACCACAAATGCTCTTACACCACGCCTATATAACTCATTTATATACCGGTGGCCATCATTTCTGGCACTTTCAATGGCAAAAAACAAGGTGCTTTCCGGGAAGCATAATGAACGACTATCTGTCAACAACCAACTGATCTCATTGTGCTCAACACCATATACGCGTGCACCTATAAACGATGCTATTTGTTCCAAAGTATAAGACATAGTCACTTATATTTTGTAATCTTTCAATTTGGCATAAGCCGGTGTATTCAAAATTGCAGGATATCTATCCACCAATTCTCTTAATTTCATACGAGTGGATTTCATGAACAATTCGTATGCTTCCGATGCAGGATGCAACGGACGATGCGTAAATGATTTTTCTATCCGTTCCCACTCTTTCATGTAATTCAATGTTTCTTTTGCAAAACATTTTTCAGTAAAACGCTCCCATATATAATTGACTGCCATTTCTGATGGGTGCAACATATCATCCGCATAAAAACGATAATCTCTCAACTCATCCATCACGATTTCGTATGCAGGGAAATAGACACATTTTCCTTCATTCCTACTGCAAATCTCATCTACCGCAAGCAATAAAGCAGCCTTACTCAATTGACTTTCATGAAATCCGTACTTGGCATATCGGTATGGACTCACCGTAAAAACCACTCGTAACGATGGTGCATGACACCACAGATCGTCCATAGCTTGTTGCAAGGAAACAACCATCTGAGACACTGTCAGTTTTTTTTCTTCAAACATCTGCGCTGGTTGCTTATGGCAATTTCCCACAATAAAACCTTTTTCTTTCAGCGCATAACACCGATTCGTACCTAAAGTGATGAACAAAAAATCAAGATGTTTCAATCTCTCTGTTTCTGAACAACAAGCCTGTTCCAAATTTCTCTTGCAGGTCACTACATCAGGAGCTGCAAAAGAACTATCATTGAACCAACTGTTCCATAAGCCTTCTGACTCTACAAAACCGTCACTCTCAAAAGTAAAATTGCCTGTCATCATGCGACATGCCGTTGCAATACTTTCAGGATTATACAACACACCGAATGGATTGACATGAACGTCCAACCCTGAATGTTCCATACGGTTACCTATATGATTGGCAAAACATGAACCTATCATATTTATTTTTGAACCGGGATATATCAGAGTGTCAAAACTTTCAATCTTTATTTCTGTACGAAAATCCATTTATGTCGATGACGTTATTGCTTTATCGTAATTTTTCATACAAAAATAAACAAGATATATTAAATTGTAGTAATTTTGCATAGATTAAATTGAATTCATGAGCAATAATCACACATACGAGCTCCTATCGCAAATCAATTACCCGAAAGATTTGCGTAAACTTTCATTGGAACAACTTCCACAAGTTTGTAAGGAGCTTCGACAAAATATTATTGATGAACTTGCAGACAATCCGGGACATTTTGCCTCCAGTTTAGGAGTCATTGAACTGACTGTTGCTTTACACTATGTGTATGACACACCATATGACCGAATTGTGTGGGACGTAGGTCATCAAGCTTATGGACATAAGATTCTGACCGGTCGACGAGAAAAGTTCCATACCAATCGTAAATTCAATGGTATAAAGCCATTCCCTTCACCGTCGGAAAGTGAATATGACACATTTACTTGCGGACATGCATCTAACTCCATCTCTGCTGCTTTAGGAATGGCTGTTGCAGCGAGCAACAAAGGTGAAGACAAACGACACATCATTGCCGTCATCGGTGATGGTTCTATGAGTGGAGGACTTGCCTTTGAAGGGTTAAACAATGTCTCCTCATGTCCGAACGACATCCTCATCATCCTGAACGATAACAACATGAGCATTGACCATAGTGTCGGTGGCATGAACCATTACTTCCACCAGTTGCACACCAGCAGTGCATACAATCGTTTCAGATTCCTTATCTCAAAAAAATTACACCGTTGGGGATGGCTCAATGAGGAAAGACGAAAAAAACTTATTCGTTTCAACAACTCTCTAAAATCACTTATCAGCAACCAACAGAATGTCTTTGAAGGGATGAACATCCGCTATTTCGGTCCAAGTGATGGACACAATGTAATAGAAATGGTTCATACGCTTCAAACACTCAAAGACATGAAGGGTCCTAAGCTCTTACACATACACACCACCAAAGGTAAGGGATTTGAACCTGCTGAAAAAGCGGCTACCATTTGGCACGCCCCAGGTAAGTTTGACAAGGAAACCGGAGAAAGAATCAAAGCCGATGATTCCCATCTCCCCCCAAGATACCAGGACGTTTTCGGAGAAACGTTACTTGAATTAGCAAAAAACAATGACAAGATTATCGGTATCACACCTGCCATGCCATCAGGATGCTCATTGAACATCCTCATGAAAGCCATGCCGGAACGTGCATTTGACGTAGGCATCGCAGAGGGGCACGCCGTCACCTTCTCCGGTGGAATGGCTAAAGATGGAATGATTCCATTTTGTAACATCTACTCTTCGTTTTCTCAGCGTGCCTATGACAATATCATTCACGATGTTGCCATTGAACGTTTGAATGTTGTATTCTGTTTTGACCGGGCAGGTTTGGTTGGAGAAGACGGAGCAACTCATCATGGTGTTTTTGATTTGGCAGCCTTACGTCCTATCCCCAACTTGACTATCTCTTCACCCTACAATGAAAAGGAGTTGAGACATTTGATGTACACGGCACAATTGCCGCATCAAGGTCCATTCGTTATCAGATATCCTCGTGGTCGCAGCAGCAATACTGATTGGCATTGCCCATTTGAAGAAATCAAAATCGGTACAGGAAGAAAACTAAAAGACGGATGTGACGTTGCCATCTTATCATTAGGACCAATCGGTAACACTGTAGCTGAAGCCATACATCTCTTTGAGGAAGAAGAAAAAGCAAAAGGAACATCTGTTACAATTGCTCATTATGACATGAGATTTCTTAAGCCAATAGACCATAATATCCTAAAGGAGGTGGGAGAAAAATTCACCAAGGTCATCACTATCGAAGACGGTTGTGTCAATGGCGGCTTAGGTAGTGCTGTCTTAGAATATATGTCCGACCACGGATTCACTCCTCAAGTCATCCGTTTAGGAATCCCCGATAGGTTCATTGAGCACGGCAGTATCGCACAACTCCAAGAACTTGTCGGTATGGATTGTCAAGCTATTGTCAAACAACTTCGTTTTATCTCCTCACATCACTCGTTATGAAAATCATCATTGCTGGAGCAGGCGCAGTAGGCACACATTTGGCACAACTTTTAGCCAAAGAAAATCAAGACATCACACTCATAGACGAAAGTGAAGAAAAACTTTCTAAAGTGGCCGACGATGTGGACTTGCTTACTTTGAATGGAGCCCCAACATCCATTCATATACTAAAAGAGGCGAGAACAAAAAACGCTGACTTATTTATCGCCGTAACCCCTAATGAATTAAAGAACATTACATGCTGCACATTGGCCCACTCACTCGGAGCTAAAAAGACAGTAGCCAGAATTGACAATGCAGAATATCTGGATGCTGACTACAAAGAATTCTTTAAGACCATCGGTATCAATTCTTTGATTTTTCCCGAGATTCTGGCAGCCAAAGAGATCACAGAAAACATCAGACATAGTTGGGTCCGCCAATGGTGGGAGGTGCATAACGGTGCATTGATTATGTTAGGAATCAAGCTGAGAAAAAGCGCAGAGATTCTTGACATCCCTTTGAAAACACTATGTGGTCCGGACACCTGCTATCATATTGTTGCTATCAAAAGAGGAGATGAAACCATTATCCCCAATGGAGACACTACTCTTCAATTGAATGATACTGCATACTTCATGACTACCAAAAAACATATTCCATTTATCCAGAAAGTAGTGGGTAAAGAAAAATATGAGGAGGTAGAGAATGTTATGATTATGGGTGGAGGACGGACTGCATTCCACACTGCCATGTTCGCGTCAGATACTATGGACGTTAAAATCATTGAGAGCGATGCACAACGCTGTCTCGAATTAAACGAAGCATTGGAGAACAATGACACAATGATTATACATGGCGATGCCCGCGACTCTTCATTATTGTTGGCAGAAGGCATACAACGCACACAAGCTTTTGTGGCCCTGACAAGACAAAGCGAAAGCAACATCCTGGCTTGTCTGACCGCCAAACGTTTAGGCGTAAGAAAAACCGTTGCTTTGGTGGATAATCTTGATTATGTATCTATGGCTGAGAAATTAGACATAGGCACAATTATCAATAAAAAAACGATTGCTGCCAGCCATATCTATCAGATGATGCTTGACTCCGATGTTTCAAATGTAAAATGTTTAACCGTTGCTGATGCCGACGTTGCTGAGTTTGAAGTAAAAGCAGGTGCACGTGTCACCCGAAAACCCGTAAAAGACTTGGGACTTCCACTTGGAGTCACTATTGGAGGTCTTGTGCGTAATGGAGAAGGTATGCAAGTCAATGGTATGACTCAGATACAAGAAGGAGACAGCGTCGTTGTATTCTGCCAAAATATGTTTATCAAGAAGTTAGACAAATTCTTCTCGTAAATATCAAACACGATTCATCCCGTCTATAAACTGTTGTAAATCGCGCTGCAAATATACATACGGTGGAGCATCCTTGAAATTGATGTTCTTGCGCAACGATTCTTCTACAGGTGTTTGGCTATGCATATAACAGGACCATTCGTTCTGACGCTGTGTGTCATGATCCGCCAACTCCTTGATTTCACGTTCTCGTTCACGTCTCAGTATAGTACAAATAGGTTCCAACAGAGGAGTAATGACATTGTCAAACAATGTATGCCCTTGCATATATAAATAGGTAGTTTCTGGAGTTACCCCTAATCCTATTATTTCTTGCTTCAATGATTCATAATCCTTTTTGGCTTGGGGATATTGACGTTGAAGCCAAGCAATTTTCCTGTTTACTTTCTTTTTGACATATTCCAAGGTGTTTTCAGGATGGTAAACATTGATATCACCGAAACTCACATGGTTGCCGAACTCCGTCAATGTAAATTCCCGGTATTTATCTTTTCTATACATCCATACTGACCACACGAACAAAGGCCATATAATCAATGAGAATTGTTTCATGAATTCCTCTAAATCCACTAATTGTCGGTCATTCAATGTTGCCATGACACATACTTGATGCAAACTACCTGCATAACACAAATAATTTTCAATGGCATAGGCATAAGTATGAAAGACATATGGGTGATTATTTACCATGCGTGAAGTTGGTGTAACCCCTTGCATCAGATAATCATAATCAGCATCAACACATGCAATCATATAATTCCCTAAATGCGAACCCAGTTGATTCATCAGTGCCAATTTCTTGCCCTTGCCCAATGAACTTCGCGAGGGAAGCATAATTTCAAAATAACGAGTTTCATCCTCGAACTCATCCAATACCATCCGCCAAAAAGAAATATCAGCATAGCTTTCTACATACGCAACAATCTTTTGTCGGGCATCTTTCGGTTTTAATTTATTGGCTGCACCAATATATAATGAGTTCAGATTATCGGCTAACCTCTTTGCCATTGCACTCCTTGAAAGTTATTTTGTAATATCCGTCACTTCTGTTACTGCATCCATCCAACCGTTCATAATCAATGCTGGCGAGTGAGTTGTCAGGATAATCTGCACATTTGGATTCACTCGCATAATTAGATTGATCAATTTTTGTTGCCATTCCACATGCAAACTTATTTCCGGTTCATCCATAAACAAAACATATGGTTGACGATCTTGAACAAGAACAGTCAATAAAATCACCAGAATTTGCTTTTCACCGGATGATAACTTATAAGGGGATAATATTTCGCCATACTGTTCTAACTGAATTTCATTACTGGTACGGACAATTTTCTTTCCGGTTTCACTAAACAATTCATCCACCATATCCTGAAACTGAACCCTTGCCATGGCTGCCTGCTGCGCCATTTCACGTGCCTCTGGGTCGCCGCTGGTCAGCATTTCAATCATACGATTACCGATGTTCACTTGATAATCCAAGAAACGTCTTTGCAACAAATACAATTGCCAGTCCAATTCTGTAGTTACACGATTGTCTGCCAGTTTTTCCAACAAACCACTTTGAATCAAGGGTCGATCAAAACTCCTGATAACATCGAAACGTATAGCCGTGGCATCCTGCGGATAATAGGTAATATTCACCTCACTTTTCAAAGGAACTTCATTCTCGCTGATTTGTAGTAAGCGCGACACCACCCTATTCAAAATCGTACTTTTACCTACACCATTCACACCACTCAATATATTGACTTTACGATGCAAATCCCACACGATATGTTTCTGACCGCTCCACAAAGAATCTATCTCTATCCGCTGAATATATTCACCAATCTTATCCATGATATGCGTTTTTCTGTTGGTTTATAGACAAAGGTAATTTTTCCTGAAGAAAGTAACAACGAATTTTCTTATTTTTACGTACATTTGTCACTGAACTATAAAAATGTAAGATTTATGAATTTTAAAGAACTATGTCAGTTGCGTTATTCAGTACGCTCATATAAGCCCGATGCCATCCCGTCTGAAACCATGGAGTATATCAAAGAATGTGCCAGATTAGCTCCTTCGGCTGTCAACAGACAACCCTGGCAATTCTTCACCATCACAAATGAAGAAGATAAGCAACGATTACAACAATGCTACGACCGCGATTGGTTTAAGGAAGCACCTGCATACATCCTGGTTTGTGAAAACGCAGGAGAAGCTTGGACCAGGAGATATGACAACAAGAACCATGCTGACATTGACGCATCCATCGCCATAGAGCATATCTGCTTGGCGGCAGCTGAACAAGGTCTTGGGACCTGTTGGGTATGTAACTTTAGGGTACAGATGTGCCAAGAGTTGTTCCAAATTCCAGAACATCTTTACCCTGTAGCCATTATCCCAATCGGCTACCCTGCATCTGCAGAAGTTCCGGAAAAAACTCGCAAGGAGATGTCCGAAATATGGACAGAACAAAAATAATATAAAGACTATATATCAAAAAAATAAGAAGAAAGTACATCAGTGCTTTCTTCTTATTTTGTATTCCATAGCTGCCAACAACAATGTGAAGCAAGGGCTCAGATAATTGAAAAAGCAATAGGGTAAATAGACCAAGGTCGACACACCCAACACCATTGACTGTGTCATACCACACGAATTCCATGGCACAAGTACAGAAGTTACTGTGACAGCATCCTCTGTGGTACGACTCAACAATCTGTTCTCGTACCCCATCTTCTGATAAACTTCCTTGAACATATTACCTGTCAATATCAAAGAAAGATACTGATCGGCACATACTACATTCATAAAAAGTCCAACCCCTACCGTAGAGCCTACTAATGTAAAAGTATTGCGCGCCATACGTACAAACATACGCATAATGCTTTCTATCATGCCTGAGGCACTCATTGAAGCACCAAAAATCATTGCACAGAATATCAACCATACAGTACTCATCATTCCTGCCATACCACGTGTTGCCACCAGATCGTTCAACTCCGGTACACCTGTTTCCAATCCTGTGCTACCATACACCAGAATCATCACTCCTCGGAAACGGTTCATCAGAGAATCACTTCCGCTACCGGCAATACTATCTACCAAGTCAGATTGCGCCACTACAGCTGCAACACATGCCATTATCGTTGCACAAAATAAAATGACAATTGCGGGTAAACGACGTGCTATCATAACAGCCGTAACAATGGGGACAATCATCAACCATGGCGAAAGCGTAAAAGCATTGGATAGACCTTCAGCATACAGACTCACATTCACTGATTCCGCGTCAGCCATATTCCATCCTGCCACCATAAAAATCAACAATCCAATCAAAAATGCCGGAATAGTTGTATACATCATATATTTGATATGAACAAAAAGTGGCGTACCGGTAGTAGAGGATGCCAACACGGTTGTTTCACTCATTGGA
>JAEIGA010013644.1_pt1 | contig 12363 bp, 9 predicted proteins | sample 9270691 | NCBI WGS metagenome assembly JAEIGA01 (sample SAMN17057246, study PRJNA624740) | gut metagenome | biome: biome; isolation source: fecal sample | host: Bos grunniens | place: China: Xizang | collected 2019
AATAGATTGGATGAATATTGGGTATTCCCTCTGTATGGCAACGGTAAGTAGCCGTATACATATAAGGAATTAGTTCATAACGAAGTTGCAAGAACTTCTTAAACGTATCGTAGTGGATACCGTCCATAAGCCAAGGCTCTTTAAGACAGTAAGGATTAGAAGTGGAATGAAGTCGCATTATAGGTGAAAATACGCCTAGTTGAACCCAACGTAGCAACATTTCCTTACTTCCCGTTCCGTTTTTAAATCCGCCTATATCGTGGCTCCACCAAGTGTAACCTACGTTTGCTGCTGTAGCCGTAAAATAAGGCTGGAACGCAAGAGATTCCCACGTTGCTATGGTATCCCCCGAAAAGCCGAGTGGATAACGCTGACTTCCCCAGCCTGAATATCTGGAAAGAATCATACCTCTCTTACCGTCACGGCAAGAGTCGAGATAGTGGAAGTGATTTAGCAACCACAGTGGGTCAAGCCCCTCAATGCCCGAGTTCTTACCCTGTTGCCAGTCTATCCACCAAATGTCAGCACCGTCGTCCTCAAGTGGATGTATAAGAAGATTGAAGTATGCGTCTATAAACTTTGAATCGGTAAAGTCAAATCTTACTGGGTCGTCGCTCTTTGGGTCGATTCCCATTGCCTTAGCAACAGCCTCGTATGCGTCCTCCCACCCTTGAACACCGTCAGCAGGGTGAATATTTAGAGAAGTGTGCATATTCTTGTCGTGAAGTGACTTCAAAAATGCAGGGGGATCTGGGAAAAGGTCTTTGTTCCACGTGTAGCCTGTCCAGCCCTTGCCGTACTTAGGATCTACCTTTGTTACGTGCCAGTCCATATCAAGAACTGCAACGGAGAACGGAAAGTCCTCAGCCTTGAATCGGTCAACGAGTTCGGTGTATTCCTTATCGGTATAGTCGTGGTATCTTGACCACCAGTTCCCGAAAGCGTATCGGGGAATCATAGGGGGCATACCTGTAAGTTTATAGTACTGCTTGATTGCCTCGAAATAGTCATGACCGTAAGAGAAGAAATATACGTCCACCGTTCCCTCACGTCTTGGAACAATTCTACCCTCTTCATCAAAGAGAAGAGATGCCGTATCGTCGATAAACGTACGCCCACTAGAGTCTATAAGCCCGTGTTCCATCTCTACCTTTCCATCTACCTTATCGAGAGTGCGTGCCGCACCGTAAAGGTTATGGTGTCTTGGTGGATTACCGTACTGTGCTTCGCCAAATCTCCATCTTGCACCGTAGTGCGTATAGTTGTTCTTTGCCTCTATATAAAGAGTATCAGGAGTGAATTTTCCGCCCTTATAAACAAGTTGAAAATGCTTTGTAAATATCTCAAGAAATCCGTCAATTTCTCTAACGTGGAAATCGGGAACGTCAAAGTCTCTGTTAAGTACTACTTGCGAGGGTCTATCTTCAAAAACTCCGTCCTCGCTATACTCAAGACGAATGAGCATACTAGAAAGCACACTGAAACGATACTTTTCGCCTTGCACAACGCAAGCGTCCTTACATTTCCCGCCCGAATACTTTACCCAATAATTGTTTTTACCTAGCATATCAAATTCTCCCCCTTATATATCGAACAGCATAAAATTATTATAACATTAACTTTTGCTAAAATCAAGGGCTTATATTAGTAAGTGTTGACTACTCCAAAGAGAGTGATACAACTTCCATTATTCAAAGTGTCGTATTCGTTTTACACGCCGTATGGGACTTGCTTTCCTTGACCGTAGCAACGTAAAAAGAGAAGGTAGCATTTGCTATCTTCTCTTTTTAATGGTGAAAGATTAATTTCCTTGTTTTTTCTTTGCTGTATTTATAGAAGATATTAGCAACCGCTTAATTTCAATACAACTTTCAAGAATTTCTTTATTATTCAAATAATCGCTTTCAATTAATAGTTCTAACCAGTATTCGCTTTCGGAACACTCTTTTAATGCAATTTGTAATTTAGCAATAAAATCCGCCTTGCCATGTGCAAAAATTCGCCTCTCTTATATTTGCACCTACACTTGTTCCCGAGCGAAGCAACTGATTTGTCAAAACACTTTCCTTCTTTTCTTTTTTTATTTCATTACAAGTTTTTATTATTTTCAATGCAAACTCTTTTGATTTAATTAATAACGGACTATCTTTCATTTTTGCACCTTATATATTTTTTATTCCACAACTCTTCTCTTTTCACTCTTACTTCTTCACTTCCAAAAATCGACGAACACTTTTTAGTGAATAGTGAATAGTGAATAAGTAAAATCGACAAGCCACTTATGTTTCTTGTCGATTTTTGGTGCCGCTGGCCGGACTTGAACCGGCACGGTATCGCTACCACTGGATTTTGAGTCCAGCGCGTCTGCCAATTTCACCACAGCGGCGTTCTTTTTTATATTCACTTGCATTTTTTTCGTATATTTGGTAAAATTACTTATATACTTGCTATACGATAATATCACAATTTTTTATTTATTGCAAGCGTTGAAAGGGTTTTTTTATGGAAAAGTTAATTCTTATTGACGGAAACAGTTTAATAAACCGTGCGTTTTACGCTATGCCGTTGCTCTCAACTAAGGACGGCGTTTATACTAATGCCGTTTACGGCTTTTTAAATATGTTCTTTAAAATGCTTGGCGAAGAAAAGCCAGACTTCGTTGGGGTTGCTTTCGACTTAAAAGCACCTACCTTTAGGCACAAAATGTACGGCGAATATAAAGGCACTAGAAAACCTATGCCCGAAGAACTTCGCCCACAAATTCCTTTGTTAAAAGAACTTCTTACGCTTATGGGTGTAAAGACCTTTGAACTTGAAGGGTACGAAGCAGACGACATTATCGGTACGATTGCTAAAAATACCGATATTCCTACCCTTATTTACACGGGCGACAAGGACTCTTTTCAACTTGTTGACGACCAAACGGAAGTGCATTTTACACGCCGTGGTATTACCGACGTTGAAATTTATAACAATAAAAACTTTACCGAAAAAATGGGGATAAACCCCTTACAAATAATCGACCTTAAAGGGCTTATGGGCGATTCTTCCGATAATATCCCAGGCGTTCCCGGTGTTGGCGAAAAAACGGCACTTACCCTAATTCAAACGTACGGCTCGGTAGAAAACCTTTACGAGCATACCATTGACCTAAAAGGTAAACTAAAAGAAAAAATCGAAAACGGCAAGGACTTTGCAATTCTATCTAAAACTCTTGCCACCATTAACGTCAACTCGCCTATTCCTTTCGACACCGAAGAAATGAGAATTAGTTTACCCTTAAAAGGCGAAGTAAAAGAACGCTTTATCAATCTAGAATTTAAATCTTTATACTCAAAGACTGAACTTTTTGACGAAAAAACCGAAAAGATTGAAAAACCCGAAGAAAAAGCGACGCTTATCGTTAAAGATAGCCTTAAAGGGGCTAGCGAATTAGTTAAAAAAGGCAGTGCGATTTGCATATTTAACGACACCTTTAATATATCGGACGGCAAGGAAGAATATTCTTTTAAGATTAACAAGACCTTGCTTGACGACGGCTTTAATTTATCGGATATTTTAAGTGAATTTAAGCCAATTTTCACGGGCGAAACGCCTATACTTGTTTTTGACAAAAAGGAACTAAAGCATTTGCTTTATTCTACCGTTAAGATAGACCTAACCTGCCCTTGCGACGACCTATCGCTTGTAAAATATCTAGCCGACTACTCTGGTGGTGCAGTTAAACTTTTAGACGTTATTACTGAATACGATAAGGACGAAAAACTTCCCGCAACGGCAATCTACCAAGTTTACCAAAACCTTTACCAAAAACTTTGCGAAGAAGAAATGGAAGAATTATATAAAAATGTAGAACTTCCACTATCTGACGTATTGTTTAGTATGGAGCAATCGGGTTTCAAAATCGATGCAAACGCCCTTAACCTTGCGGGCAAAAAATACGCTGAAACCTTAGCCGATTTAGAGCGTCAAATACGAGAACTTGCAAACGATTTAACCCTAAACGTCAACTCTCCAAAGCAACTTGGCGAATTGCTGTTTGAAAAGTTAAAAATTGGCAAGGGTAAAAAGACCAAGACGGGTTATTCTACTAGTGCCGAAGAACTAGAAAAGTTAGAAAACGCTCACCCTATCGTTCCGTTAATCTTGAAGCACAGAAAACTTCAAAAACTCACGTCAACCTACGTTGAAGGGTTTAAGCCGTTAATCGAAAAAGAAACGGGGCTTATACACACTTCGTTTAATCAAACGGTAACTTCGACGGGTAGGCTTTCTAGCAAAGAACCCAATTTGCAAAACATACCCGTTAGGGACGACGAAGGTAAAGAACTTAGAAAATTTTTCGTGCCGAGAGATGAAGAACATATCTTGATTGGTGCAGACTATTCTCAAATTGAACTAAGATTACTTGCAGCCTTTTCGGGTTGCCCTGCCTTAGTAAAAGCGTTTAGGGACGGAAAAGATATACACTCTGAAACTGCATCGAAAGTGTTCAAAACGCCTATTGAAAAGGTAACAAAACAAATGCGAAGTGCTTCTAAAGCAGTGAACTTTGGTATAATTTACGGCATAAGCGAATACGGTTTAGCCAAAAACCTAAAGATTTCGCCAGCAGAAGCAAGAGAATATATCAATTCTTATTTTATAGAATACCCAGAAGTGAAAAAATATATGACCGACAACGTTGAGTTTGCTAAAAAGACGGGATACGCCATAACCTATTTGAAGCGTAGGCGTTATATTCGTGAAATAAACGCATCTAACTTTGCGTTGCGTTCGTTTGGGGAAAGGGCTGCGATGAATATGCCCTTGCAAGGCAGTAGTGCAGACGTTATAAAACTAGCAATGCTTGGGGTATATAATCGTCTAAAAGAGGAAAACCTACAATCAAAACTGATTTTGCAAGTTCACGACGAATTGATAATAGACGCACTTATAAGCGAGAAAGAACAAGTAGAAAAAATACTAAAGGAAGAAATGGAAAACGCCGTATCGCTATCGGTAACCCTAACTGTTGAAACGGGCTTAGGAAAAACTTGGTACGACGCAAAATAGATTATGAAAAACCAAAAAATCATTGCCGTTACAGGTGGAATAGGAAGCGGAAAATCTAGCGTGCTTGAAATCTTGAAAGGTTTAGGCTATCCCGTATTTTCTTGCGACCAAATACTAAACGAAGTATATTCTTCACGCACGGTAAAAAGACAACTGAAAAAAATCTTTCCAACGGCTATAAAGGGGATATTTTGTCTTAAAATAGACAGAAACGCCTTGTCGAAATTAGTTTTTTCTTCGCCCGAAAACCGTAGAAAATTAGAGAGCATTACCCACCCCGAAATTTTACGCTTGGCAAAAGAAAAAATCTTAAAAGTGGGTGCTATCCTATCCTTTTTAGAAGTTCCACTTCTTTTTGAAGGCAATTATCAATTAGGTTTTGACGGCGTAATAGTAGTAAAACGAAATATTGACGATAGAATAAACTCGGTTATGTCTCGTTCTAATCTAACTAGAGAACAAGTTTTATCAAGAATTTCGGCACAAGTTGATTACGACTCTATCGACTTATCTAAATATATCGTTATACAAAACGACAAAGATTTAATTTCGCTAAAAGAAAAAACGCTTCAAGCGATTGAAACGTTTTTATAAGTTTTATTTTATTAGTTCAAAATAATAATAGGTTTGGTCTTGGTTAACCTTACTAAACCCTACTTTTTTCAAAAGGTTCATTGACGGAGTGTTATCGAGATAGCACTTGGCTTTGACCTTTTTTGCTTTTAAAGTATCAAAAGCGTACTCGACTAAAAATTTTACGCCACGGTAAGCGTAGCCTTTATTCTGAAATTCCTTTCTAACCCTAAATCCTATCTCTACACCACCGTAAAAATCAAAATTATGATAAACTAATTCGCCAATCATCTTACCGTTTAGCCTTAAAGCAAGCGAAAATTCTTCCCTTTTATCCTTAAGCGATTTTTGAAACTCAAAAAAATAATCGGGCGTGGGCTTTGCCGAGCCTAAGTCTTGCCTAAAATCGTAACCCCACATTGCGTTTAGTTGTTCGTCAAGATAGATTTTAGCGTAAATTCGCTTATCCTTTGCCAAAATTTCGCTAACCGATAATTCGTGGTCGATTTTTTGGTTAGGAATTATAAGTTCATCAGATAATTTTTTCACCTTAACGAAATTTTTTTGCTTAATTTCGATAGGTCTATACTGAAGTTTAGAAATTCTAAGCCCGTTATCCCCACAGTCTTCTTCTCTATTTAGATATTTTATTTCGGTTGACCAAAACGCCTTTACGAATTCCGAAGCGATAAAGGGATAAACCCCTTCGTATTCTTTTAGCCCTTTTTCCACGTGAACTATAAGAGTATCTTTAACCCTTTCGCCAATCGAAAAGCCAACCACTTGCCCGTCCACGTAAACTACTATCCCCGATTGCCCAAGAGTTTTTGCGTTTACTATAAATTCTTTAATTTTTTTTCTTTCGCTTTCGGCAGACCATAGCGAAAAATCTTGTTCTTTATCGAACTTTTCAAGCATACTAAAAACGCTTTCGTTGTCCGAGTCTTCTAAAACCTTTACCGTATAGTTAGGATAGGTTTTTTTGAATTTATTAACGTGGTTTCTTTGTCCACCATATTTTTTACCCGAAAAGGTCTTAAATTTTTCAGCGTCGTAAATATAATCGTTCCAATCTCTATCGTTATATACTTCTATATAAGGATAAAGGGAAGAAAGTTGTGCTACGGTTAGATTATCTATACAACAAAAATTTAAGGGCGCACCCGTTTTTAAGCAGTATTTTTCTAATTCATTAAGCCCCGAAATTTGTCCGTTTAGGGAAATTGGAAAATAGAAAAAGTCCTTGTAATCTTTGGTGGTTTCTTTTAGGTATAAAACGTCGTTACAAATGGCGTAATCGACCTTATAATCGTCCCGCCACATATACCTAACGCCAACCGATAAATCACAAAAGGAAATTTCGCTTTTTTCAAAATAATCTTTGAGCAACAACGCTTTGTCGTCTAATGGTAAAAATTCTAACATACCTTTAATTTTAAATCAGGCGATGCTTTAGCACCGCCTGAACTTAGTTATTTTTTCTTAGGAGTATCTTCTTCAACTACACCTTTAAGGCTTGCCAAAAGCCCGGTAACGTTTTGCAATTCGCTAGGAACGATAATTTTCGTAGCGTTTCCGTCAGCCATAATCTTTAACGCATCGTAACCTTTAAGGGTTAAGTATGCTGCGCTAGGGTTTGCTTCGTTAATCATTTTGATTGCAGTTGCAGTACCTTCTGCTTCGGCAATAGCCGCCGCCTTTTTCGCTTCTGCACGAAGAATCATTGCTTCCTTTTCACCTTCGGCTACCAAAATATTACTTCTCTTTTCCCCTTCTGCCTTCAAAATGCTTTCACGACGTTCACGTTCTGCACGCATTTGCTTTTCCATCGCTTGTTGAATATCTTTCGGTGGAAGAATATTTTTAAGTTCCACACGGTTAATCTTAATTCCCCAAGGGTCGGTTGCTTCGTCTAGGATAATACGCATTTTGCTGTTTACCGTATCTCTAGAAGTAAGCGTTCCGTCAAGTTCAAGTTCGCCTACAAGGTTACGCAAGGTGGTTGCCGTTAAGTTTTCAATAGCACGGATAGGGTCTTCTACACCGTAAGTGAAAAGTTTAGCGTCCGTTACTTGATAGTATACTACCGTGTCGATTTGCATTGTAACGTTATCTTTTGTAATAACGGGTTGTGGAGCAAAGTCTGCTACTCTTTCCTTTAAGGAAATAGGTCCACCAACTAATTTATCGATAAACGGGAATATAAAATGCACGCCCGTAGTGTATAATCTGTGAAATTTACCTAGTCTTTCAACAACGATAGCCGTCGATTGACGAACGATTTTAATCGATGAAATAACTATGATAAAAATTACTACTGCTAATACTATTAATACTGTAATGATAGGTTCCATTTATTTTACCTCCTCAACTATATATTTGTTGCCCCTAAGTCCAATTATTCTTACCTTAGACTTTTCGGCAATTTCATCCATTTCGTTTTCAGCAATCGCACTCCAAACAACGTCGTTTACACGAATAGAGCCTGGTTGATTAAAGCCGATAGCCGTTAAAAGTATGTATTCCTTGCCAATAACTGAATCTGCGTTAAGATTGGTTGTTTTTACGTTGAGTTTTTTAATAACCATCTTCCTAAAACACAACAAGCAAGCAACCGAAACCGCAATGAATACAGGAATTTGAATAAACACTGACACGCCGTCAAATAGCGATAATATTAAAGCAACCAATCCACCACCTGCAAACCAAATGGTTACCATATCGGCAGTGATAAATTCTAATACCAACGCTACGACGGTAATTCCTAACCATACGTAAAGCATAATCTATCTCCTTTTAGTCCCTTTGTTTTAGGTATTCTATCATTTCACTAAGTCTATCTAAATCGTCTCTAGTGTAGTAATCTATATATATTCTACCTTTCTTGTCGTTGCCAATAGCGTTAACTTTAGTGCCTAAAACCCTTTGCATATCGCTAATTAGTTCTTTTAATTCTAACGATAACTCGATTTTTTGTTTCTTTTTAGCCTTTTCTTCGGGAGTCATAAAGTAATCTTTTACTTTCTTTTCAATATCCCTAACCGAAAGCCCTTCTTTAACAGCAGAATTCGCAATCTTAATTTGGTCGATTTGTGGCACTGAAATCATTGCCCTTGCGTGCCCTGCCGAAAGTGCACCGCTTGCTACCATTTTCATTACTTCGGGTGAAAGCGATAAAAGCCTTAAAGTGTTTGCAATGGCTGGTCTAGACTTGCCAATTCTATCTGCCAAGTCTTCTTGAGTCAAGCCGTAATCGTTCATAAGCGATTTCATTGCATTTGCCGCTTCTATCGGGTTTAAGTCTTCCCTTTGTAAGTTTTCAATAAGCGAAATTTCTTTAATTTGGCGTTCGTTATATTGTTTAACGATAACAGGAACTTTTGATAAGCCTGCAATCTTGCTCGCCCTAAATCTTCTTTCGCCGGCGATAATCATATATCTATCGCCACTCTTGTTAACGATAATCGGCATAATTACGCCGTGCTTTGAAATAGAATCTGCAAGTTCTTTTAACGCCGTTTCGTCAAACACTTTTCTAGGCTGATTGGGGTTTGCAAAGATAGAACTAACGTCTATTTCAGTTACGCCTTCGCCTTTTTCAACAGGTGTTTCTTCAAACAATAAACTCTTTCCGTAATCTTCTTCCGTTTCAGAAAAAAGTGCGGATAAACCTTTTCCTAATCCTCTATTGGGTTTCATATACTTTTTCGCTCCGTAAATTATTTCTTAGTTTTGGGTTGAGCCGAAATAAATTCTTCGGCTAGGGCTAAATACGCCCTTGCGCCCGTACACTTTGTGTCGTGCATCAAAATAGGTACGCCGTGGCTAGGTGCTTCGGCAAGCCTAATGTTTCTAGGAATAACCGTCTTATAAACTCTTTTTCCAAAAAACTTGCGAATTTCTTCTGAAATTTGTCTAGAAATTATCGCCCTATTATCACTCATCGTAAGCACTACGCCTTCGATTTTTAAGGACGGATTTAAGTGCTTTATAACAAGTTTTATGGTGTTCATAAGTTGGCTTAAACCTTCCAATGCGTAGTATTCGCTTTGAATAGGTATGATAACCGTATCTGCCGAAGCCAATGCGTTAATGGTCAAAAGCCCTAACGACGGTGGGCAGTCTATCATAATAAAATCGTAAGTGTTTTTGGCTTTTTCTAGCACTTTTCTAAGCACTTTTTCACGTTCTTTAACGTAAACTAGTTCAACTTCTGCCCCTGCTAAATCTATGCTCGATGGCAAAATGTCAAGGTTGTCTACACACGTCTTGATTACCGAATCTTCTATCGGTGTTTCGTCTATCATTACGTTGTAAACAGAGTTTTTAACTTCACTCTTTGAAAACCCTAACCCACTCGTTGCGTTACCTTGTGGGTCTAGGTCGATAAGTAAGGTCTTGTATCCCATCGTTGCGAGATACGCAGACATGTTTACACAGGTTGTCGTTTTACCAACCCCACCTTTTTGATTTGAAAAAGCAACTGTTTTTCCCATAACCGTTCCTCTCGTTGTTTATTTTCGCCCGCATTTAACGGCGTGCTTTTTTTCTTGTCTTTTGTTTTTACTATTTTCTTATTATTTATTGTATAAAGAATTAATCTTTATTTTCTTCCCCGTCAGTTTCTTTTGCTTCGGCTTCCTTCTCGTCGCCTTGCTTTTCTTCAACAGTTTGGGGGTTTTCTTTTATAATAATGTTTTCGGCACTGCGATTAAATGGATTTTCTTGTAATTTCTTTTCGTTTTCGTCCATAAATTCCATAATTTCGGCAACCGATTTACCTTTCATAAGCATTTCAACTTCTTCGCTGAAAATGGTTTCTCTTTCAATTAAAAGCCTTGCCATATTTTCAAGAAGTTTCTTGTTTTCAGAAAGCATTTTTCTAGCCTTTTCAAGCCCTTCGTTTACGATACGGCTAACTTCTTCGTCGATAACTGAAGCAGTCTTTTCGCTGTAATTTACGTGCGAAGCCATATCTCTACCGATAAATATTTCTCTATCAGAGCCGTATGATATAGGTCCAACCTTTTCGCTCATACCCCACTCGGTAACCATAAGTCTTGCACGTTTACTTACTGCTTGAATATCCCCAGACGCACCTGCCGAAATATCTTGAATTATAAGTTCTTCAGCAACTCTACCACCAAGCGTCATAACTATATCGTCTAAAAGTTTTGCTTTTGTGATATGATTATCGTCGCTGTCTGGTCTAGTCATGGTATAACCAGCCGCTTGACCACGTGGAATAATAGAAACTTCGTGAACGGGGTCGCAGTTTGGTAAAAGTTTTGCTAGAATTGCGTGCCCTGCTTCGTGGTATGCCGTAATACGCTTATCAACGTCGGTAACAATTCTACTCTTCTTTTGTGGACCTATTAATACCTTATTAATACCTTCATAAAGGTCGATATTGGTAATGCACTTTCTATTAGCACGTGCAGCGAGTATTGCCGCTTCGTTCAATAGGTTTTCTAGGTCTGCACCCGAAAAACCACTAGTCATTCTCGCAACCGTCTTAAACGAAACGTCAGATGCAAGAGGCTTATTTCTTGCATGAACTTTCAAAATCGCTTCTCTACCCTTAACGTCAGGAACGTTAACGTAAATTTGTCTATCAAATCTACCAGGTCTTAAAAGTGCTGGGTCTAAAATGTCAGAACGGTTGGTTGCTGCCATAACGATAATACCGTCGTTTGCTTCAAACCCGTCCATTTGAACTAATAATTGGTTAAGCGTTTGTTCTCTTTCGTCGTGTCCGCCACCCATACCAGTACCACGTTGACGACCAACTGCGTCAATTTCGTCAATGAATACGATACAAGGCATACTCTTTTTAGCAGTATCAAACAAATCTCTAACTCTAGATGCGCCTACACCTACGAACATTTCAACAAAGTCCGAACCACTTATAGAGAAGAAAGGAACACCTGCTTCGCCGGCAACTGCCTTAGCGAATAAAGTTTTACCCGTTCCGGGAGGCCCTACTAAAAGAACGCCCTTAGGAATTCTTGCGCCAAGTTCAGAGAACTTTTTGGGATTTTTAAGGAAGTCCACCACTTCAGCAAGTTCGGCTTTTTCTTCTTCAGCGCCTGCAACGTCCGAAAATCTAACCTTTAAGTTATGGTTAAGTCTTGCGTTAGTCTTTGCGAAATTCATCGCACTCTTCGTTCCGCCTTGAGTTTGCGAAAGCATTACGAAGAACAATATTGCAACTAAAAGCGTTCCACCAATAGGCAATAACGACGACCAAATAGAACCTGCGTTAGGATCGGTATAGGTAAACTTACAACCTAAATTTTCAAGTCTATTTTCTAAATCTTCAACCGATTCCCCCGTCCTTGAATAGTTAGTAGTGAAACTAACAACGCCTGCGGGATTACCGTTTTGAAGATAAGAAATGTTAAAGTTAACAACGTAACCGTCAAATTCAACGGCTGAAAATTTTAATTGGTAATTGCTATAATCTTTGAACTTTTTAGCAACGTTAGGCGTTTTGCCTGCTTCTAATTCAGATTCCAAAATCAATCCATCGTTTTCTTGCATTGCAATAAGTTCTTTAAACTCCGAATAATTTACGGCAGTTTTAGAAGTAATGCAATTTGCTATGGAAACAGCGGCAATAAGCGCAACTATAACCGCTAGTATTATCCAAATCTTTTTACTTTTCATTTAAAAGTCTCCTTAAAGTAGTAATTATGAAAAAATTATAACGTATAAACATTAAATCAACCTTGA
>JAEIGA010013645.1_pt1 | contig 12363 bp, 10 predicted proteins | sample 9270691 | NCBI WGS metagenome assembly JAEIGA01 (sample SAMN17057246, study PRJNA624740) | gut metagenome | biome: biome; isolation source: fecal sample | host: Bos grunniens | place: China: Xizang | collected 2019
AATGGTGCTTACAACTGCAATTACCACAGTGCCGGGCACGTCTGTTTCCGGCAACGCATCAGCAAATATTACAGTCTCTGGATTTGATGCCTATGTAACACGAAACGGCACTACCAACACATCTGTTGGATGGATAGCAATCGGCTATAAAGCATAACAATGTCAGGGGGAAAGAGAGATGATTGAAGCAGTAATAACCGGCGCTGTTGCAATCTTAGTGTGCATGATTAACAACGCCACACAGAGGAAAGCAGCCCAGCGGCAGCACAACACAACCATTGAGTTGATTGAGTACAAGCTTGATCAGCTTGCACGCAAAGTGGACTTGCATAACAACGCTGTTGAAAGGCTGTTTCTTGCAGAAAAAGAGATTGAACTACATGCCGAGAAAATTAGCGTTGCAAACCACAGAATAAAAGACTTGGAACACATAGCAAAGGCCGGGGAATAATCCCCGGCCTGTTTTTTGTTTTTGCGCTTAAAACAGTCTAAATATTCAAAATGTTTGATTATATTAGAATAGTATTATTCAATTACGTGTGATATACTGTGGGCATATATTACCTTTAGCAAATATTCACATATTTGAAAGGATTTAAGATTATGAAGAAAGTTATATCATGGGTTGTAGCCTTTTCTCTGTTGCTATGCATATTTGTTGTTGATGCAGCACCAATCTCATATGCCGCTGAGCAGCCTTTGACCAACGGAGAACTTGCTCTTCTTCTTATGGAAAACCTTGATTTGGAGTATGACAGCAGCATGACCATACCGTATACGGATGTGCCGGAAAGTTCTCCTTATTATGAAGCAATATGTGCATGCTATAATATAGGAATTATGGCGTATGATAGAACATTGTTTTACATCGACGATTATACGACACGTGCGCATCTTGCATACCTTCTTTGCTCTACAGGTTTACCCACGTTGTACCCTGCTGTGCGTCCTTCAGACGTGAAATCATATGATAGCGTCTATGGAGCTATTTGTACTGTTATTGCGCTCGGAATAATGAGTGTTGATGAAAACGGGAAGTTTAATCCTTACAACAACCTTTATGCCTCAGATGTTAACTTTACTGCCTATAATGCACTTTTTACGCCTACAACCACTTCTGCAGCGAATCTTGATTTAGCAAACGGTTCTATTTCTGTTGGTGTGAATGATAAAGGCGTTACCGTTTTCGTACAGGGTAAAACCATAATTTGTACCACAGCAAATGCGGGCATTATTCGTCAGACGAACAATGCTACATCAACGGAAAACACTATTAGTGTAAGCGATGGTGCTGTTGCGCTTACTATCTCTGACTTGAATATTGCTTCCACTTCTGCTTCACCTATTTCTGTAGCAAATGGAGCATCACTCACATTGAACTTGCTTGGCGAGAATATAATGAAAGCTCCTGATGATTATGCGGGCGTTCATGTGCCTCATGGTGCAGAGCTTATAGTTAGAGGAAGCGGTTCAATGACAGCCACAGGCGGAGGTGGTGGAGCAGGCATCGGCGGCGGCAGCTACGACGATGGCGGCACAATCACCATTAATGGCGGCACGGTGATTTCCACAGGCGGAGGTGGTGGAGCAGGCATCGGCGGCGGCTCGTGGGGCAATGGTGGTGAAACGACCATCAGCGGCGGCACAGTGACAGCCACAGGCGGCTCTTCTGGCGCCGGCATCGGCGGTGGTAACAATGGAACTGGCGGCACAATCACCATCACCGGCGGCACAGTAACAGCCACAGGCGAAGGTAATACTTTTAGCGGGAAAGGCGCAGACGGCATTGGCAGTGGCTACGGGCACAATGAATGTACCATAATCATCAGCGGCGGCACAGTGACTGCTACTGGTGTTGCTGGTTCAGGAATCGGCGGCCGCACAATCACCATCAGCAACGGCACTGTAACAGCCACCGGTATAGGCTACTCTGAAGCCGGCATCTGCAGCATTGAAGGCACCATAACCATCAGCGGCGGCACGGTGACTGCTATTGGTGAACGTACAGGCATCAGATGTGATTATGGCTCTGTTAAAATTTCAAATGCTGAGGTCACGGCCGAAGGTTACTACTGGGCAATCGGCGGAGGAGATACATCAAACGAATATGGATGCGAAAGCATAGATATTGAAGATAGCGCCACAGTTGAGTTGACTTCCAATTATGGTACTGGTTTTTCAACGTGTCAGGAAATAATCACTATCAACAAACAACCTGCCGAATCTGCATCTCATGTTGGGAACAGAGCAAAGCTCTCTATGGATGCTTATGGTTACAGCTGCCTCTCATATCAGTGGCAGGTTAGCAGCGACAATAGCACATGGACTGATGTTGAGGGCCAGACTTCGGCAAACGCATCAATACCCATGAGCGATGCAAATGATGGATATTACTACCGCTGCAAGCTTACCAATAGATGGGGCAATGTGATTTATTCTGAATCTGCTCAGGCATATGTGCTTGCATTTACAAAACAGCCTGTAAGTGTTGATGCAGCTCTTGATGATGTTGTATCATTTGCAGTAACCCCGTCTTGCAAAAACGTAACATATCAGTGGGAGCGCAGCTATGATGATGGTCAGACTTGGTTTGCTGTTGATGGTGAAACCTACCAAACATTGATTGTAAATGCCACGCTTTCTGCGTCCAGTGCAAAATATCGCTGCGTTATCACAGCAACCAATGGTGATACACTCGCATCTGATATTGTTGAAATAAATCTTGATACAGGCAATATGGTCACATACACTGCTCAATACTTCCTGCAGAAAGCAGACGGCAGCGGCTATGTTCTGAAAGATCAGGAAGTGCTTGACGGTATATCCGGCGAAACTGCCACAGCTCCTGTTGCTTCATATGACGGCTTCTCTGAGAACACATCAAAGAGCAAAGCATCTGGCACAATTGCAAATGACAGCAGCTTGATACTCACTCGTTACTTTGACCGAAATACATATTCAATCTCTTTTGAGATGAATGGCGGCAGTGCTATTCCGGCAATTGAGGCACTTTATGAAGCTCCTGTAGTAGCTCCTGATGAGCCTTCAAGATACGGCTACACTTTTGCCGGATGGTATGCAGACGCAGATTTTGAAGAGGAATATGAGTTTGATACCATGCCGCTGAACGGCGCAACAGCTTATGCCAAGTGGGAGCTTATCGGCGCTGACAGAGGCGTTGAATATCACATCAATGGACTTTCTCTCAGATCAAGCGAAAACTATGAAACTCTTGATTCCATCCCCAACACCGCTTTCTTTGTGGAAGTCAGCGTAACCAACCTTAGCGCAGATGCTACAGATACTATTATCATTGCGACTTATAAAGAAAACGGTCAGTTCATAGGCATGCAGTATTTGTATGCCAAATCTCAAGTCGGACAGACTCTTACCTTTGGTTCTTACATTGATAACACCAAAGGTGACATCGCAAAAATCAAAGCATTTGTGCTGCCCACACTCGGCAGCCCCATACCTCTGGCAAATAGCGCCGAGGTGAAATAAAAACACATAGCAAAGGCCGGGGAATTATCCCCGGTCTCTTTTTTTGTATGTACATAAGCTATTGAAAATCATCAAAAAAAGGATATAATGTGAGCAAAAATATAAAGCACAGGCTGATAGTGCCGTGTTTGGCTTATCTTGCACATTCGCACCCCAAAATACATGTAAAGCAGGAAAATCCCAGATAACGGTGTAACAAATCTTAGTTTTAAAATTGTGGAGAAGTTTCGATGAAGAGATTACTACAAATTTTATTATGCATAGTACTGGTTATTTCCCTTTCTTTAGCCGTATATGCCGCAACATCTGTGCCTGAACCAGTAATAGAGGCAACCGAATCTGTTGTACGTGTACTCTCCGAGTACGCAGATGGATATGCTACAGGGTCTGGATTTGTTATCAAGAGCGATAGTGACGAAACCTTAATTGCAACAAACTATCATGTTGTAGATGGCAATCCGTATAGCATTTCAGTCTGGCTGAGTGAAGATGAGACTGTGAGCGCAACGATTTTGGCATATACAAAGCAGAAGGACATGTGCATTCTGAAACTTGCTTATCCTGTATCTTTGAGTTCACTTGTATTTTCTGAACTTGGTGCAACTCAAGGTGCTGCCGTTTATGCGGTAGGGTTTCCTGGCGCTGCAGATTATCTGTCTGATAAAGAAGCACATACAAGCGCAGATGCAACAATTACAGACGGTATTGTTAGTGCTGTAAGGGAGGCAACTGTGTCCAGCTATGGAACACCTACAAAAATATTGCAGATCAATGCTGCAATTAATTCTGGCAATTCTGGTGGACCTTTATTTAATGCCGATGGCGAAGTTGTTGGTATTAATACCTATGGCATCAATGATGCTCAAGGCATTTTCGGCGCAATCGATGTAAGTGAACTGAAAGCTTTTGTGCAAGACAACGCCATCTCGGTTCCCGTCAAAGAAGCTGCGTTCCCTTGGTTGCTCGTTGCTGTTATCTTAGCATTTGCCGTTTGTTCTATTGCAATAATAGTTGTGGTAAGGAAGAAAAAAATGAATACTCCCAAACAAACAGACACAGAAACAAAAAATGTTTCGCTTCGTGAATATATGTCTGCCCATCCAGAGGGCATTGACTTAAATAATGCTGTAGCCATGTTGTTGCCTGTTGCGCTGCAACTTCGTGATCTTCATAATAATGGTAACGCACATTTGCAGGTTTCTCCAAATACAATATCGGTGTGCGAGAACGGTGCAATTCTTGCCAAAGCAACAACTGTAGAAGCCGATCGATATACAAGTGGATATGCAGCGCCGGAAATTTACAGAGGTTCTTCTGCGGGAAACCTCTCTGACATTTATTCGTTTTGCGCCGTACTTTCCTATGTTGTATCTGGCACACAACCGATAAATGCACTAACTCGAACTGAATCTGATGAAATAACAAATGAGGATTCTATATTTGCGCAACTCATTAATGGTGGTATGGCTTTGGATGCTACAGACCGCCTTAATTCCATGCAGGAAATTATCATCAAGCTTTCTTCATACAATACACGGCCTTTCGTAAATGAGTTGGGTATAGCACAGAGTGCATCGACCATGTCTTATACCAAAAAAAGAAAGCCTGCTCGTAAAAAATTTGCGATTGTAATTGTCTCTGTGCTTATATTGGCATTGGCTTTAGTGGGTGCATATGGTGGTTGCTATTTTGCTGCAAAGGCAAATGCCAAGAATGGAGAATTTGCGACTGCCGATAGATTGCTTTTTGTAGACTCAATTACAAAACTGCATGATGCAGAGCTTGTTACATACATCGAGGCAGGCCTGTTGATGGAGGCGAGGAATTATGGTGATGCCAAGCTGATTTTTGATAGCATCTCTGGATATTTGAATGCAACTGAGCTTGAAAGGGAAGCCGATTATAGACATGCCGCCCAGTACGCCGATGCAAACGAGTTTGATGAAGCAATCAACATTATGTCTGCTTTAGAAGAAAAAGATTATAAAGATGCTGCAGACAAGGTTCTCGAGTTTCAGTATCGAAAAGGTATATTTCTGTTGTTTGAGGAAGAAAACTTTGTAGAGGCAACTGAGATATTTGCTCAACTGGCAGAGAAAAACTATGAAGGCGCTGAAGACATGAAAAACGAAGCACAGTATCTTTGGGCGTGTTCACTCTTGGAGGAAAAAAACTTTGTAGAGGCGACTGAGATATTTACTCAACTGGCAAAGATAAACTATGACGGCGCTGAAGACATGCTAAAAGAATCACAGTATCTTTGGGCATGTTCACTTGTTGAAGCCGGGGATTATGTTGGCGCATATAAAAAGCTTGAAGGAATCAAGGGTTATTTAGATGTTAACAATGTGCTGTTTGAACTGGAAGAAGTCATCTATGCCGAAGGTCAGTCATTGTATCATATAGGAAAATACGATAAGGCAAGAGAATACTTCTCATGCATTCCTGGTTATGCTGATAGTGGAGAATATACTGTTTTGATAGCCGCTCGAGATGCAATATGGACATATCCAGAAGGTGCGGCAAAAGTCCTAACAGATCTCTTCTATTTTGAAGATGCATCTGAATTGTTAGTTTCTAGTACAGATGTTGCATGCTATTTTCTTCTTGGCAACTGGACAACAAGCAATGGTAGTTACTATTTTAAGATAGAGTTTACCGAAGATAAAAGTAATTTTTGGAACACCTACAATCTTCCTTGGTATGGAGGTACGTTCAGTATCGTAGATGGAATCTATAGTGTAAGTAATGATTCCTATACGGATAAGCCACAATTTAGGATTACACTACTTACTCCTGATAGCATGGAAGTGTATTGCTATAAAAACGGAAGCACCTATACCCTTTATAGATAAGGTACGAAAATCACGAGAATGACTACACATCTGGGAGATCGAACTGAGGAAGAATAAAAACACATAGCAAAGGCCGGGGAATAATCCCCGGCCTTGTTATGCGTTTTATGGTAAATCTTTGTTTATCTCCAAAGCGACGGGTCGCTCGGCAATTGTATCTCCAACCCAATCAGTTCGAATTTCTAGATAGAAATCTAAAGTTTCGATACTGGTGATACCATACTCAGCCAAATCATCCAAATCAATTATTAAATCGAAATTGGGAGATGCGAGATATTTGCTGTTAGCAGGAATGGAAATGCCATTATTACTAAACCCAATAGAAAATTTGTTGATCTGTCCATCGCCCAAATAAAGATATATTTCGGAAGAGCGATTGTTTTCAACATAAAGGTTTATAATCCAAGATTGCGATGAATACTCAGAAATACCACGGAATTCTACATAAACATCATTTTCATCAAGAAGAATTTCACTCGATTGGGGAGCTGCAGGAGCAATATATTCTGAAGGTATTTTTTTGTTTACATTGAGGCTTACTGGTATATCACAGATAGTGTCACCAAACATATCTGTGCTAATATGTAAAACAAACTCTAAAGTTTCAATTTCGGTCACACCATACTCAGCCAACTCATCCAAATCAATTATCAAATCGAAATTTGGACCAGCAAGATATTTGCCGTTAGCAGGAACGGTAATACCGTTATTGCTAAACCCCATTGAGAATTTATTAATCAATCCATCACGCAGAGAAAAATAAATCTCTGAATCACGGTTGTTTTCAATATAGAGATTAACAATCCAAGATTGCGATGAATGCTCATAAATTCCACGAAATTCGGCATAAATGCCATCCTGGTCTAACAACATAACATTCGGGGCTGGTTCATCCACGTCATCCTCTTGAGCGTCTGAATCTTCCTGAGGCTCTGGGGACGGAGTTTCATCCTCTTGAGCCTTTGAATCTTCCTGAGGTTCCGGGGACGGAGCTTCATCCTCTTGAGCCTTTGAATCTTCCTGTGATTCTGTGGGCAGAACCACTTCTTCATTATCTGCTTCGTTTGTGTCAGCTATAGTATCATTGGGTTTAGTTGTATCAATAACTTCTTCACGGGATGGGGTAGAAGGAACATCCGTTCCTTGATCTCTTCCCAAAACTACAATCAAAACAACAATCAAAGCGATAATCAAAACTACCGCACCGGCAAGTCCGATGATTAAGCCTTTTGTAGCATTTTTCTTCTTAGGCTTCATAGCAGGCTGATTTTCAGCGCCTTTTATTTCCTGAATAGTAATAGTGGAATCTTCTGCCGAGATTGTATTCATTTTTTCGCCACAATGACGGCAGAATTTTGCATCATCATCTATTTTGCTTCCGCATTTACAACAAAACATAAGATTGACCTTTCTTCAAAAATTTTTTGATTACATCGGTAGCGGGCTTTGTAGAATCTGCTCACAAAATTTGGGGTTGTTTCAATAACCGTTAGCTTCAACACCATAGACTGCCTGATCATAGGTAAAGCCTTCGTATTCTAATTGGTCGATTAACTCAGAACGGGAGAACGAAGAGTAGGACAAATAATCCTTTGCACATTCTGCTGCCTGTTCATACCAATCAGCGCCACAGTCATCAACACCATATTTGGCCTCATCATAGGTGAAGCCCTCATATTCTAACTGATCAATTAATCCTGAGTAGGAGAAAGCGGTGTAAGATAAGTAATCTTTTGCACATTCTGCTGCCTGTTCGTACCAATCAGCGCCACAGTCATCAGCACCATATTTAGCTTCATCAGAAGTGAAACCTTCATATTCTAACTGATCAATTAATCCTGAGTAGGAGAAAGCAGTGTAAGATAAGTAATCTTTTGCACATTCTGCTGCCTGTTCGTACCAATCAGCACCACAGTTATCAACCGCATATATTGCATCTTCGGTGCTAAAACCTTCATACTCTAACTGTCCAATCAGACCAGAACGGGAAAATGCAGTAAAAGATAAATAATCTTTAGCAGAACCAAGAGCATTTTTCTGGCTCATCGTCATTGCAGGTTCTTCCGTTTTTTCTGGTTCCGGTGTAGATTCAGAGGGTTCTTCCGGAGTAGGAGGTGTTGAATTATTAGATTCAGAGGAATCTTCCGAAGAGGGTTGTGTTAGAGAAGATATTTTATCGTCAATATTGCCTAACAGAGATGATACTTCATCGTCAAAAACATCTAACAGAGAAGATATTTTATCGTCTGCCGAAGATGATGTTTCATCGTCATGATTGTCTGTCGAAGATGATATTTCTCCGCATGCACTCAATGAGAACACAAGAAGTAATGCCAAGACACACATGATATACTTTTTCATAGTATACCTCCTAATAAAATGTTATGCGTGGCTTTTTAACCACATTAAAGAATCTTTTCGGAAATCATTCTGCCAATTTCAGCAATGTTGGATGAACCAACAAACTCAAATTTGACTTTTCCAAGCCCGGAGAAATAAAGCTCCAGTTCGGCATCAAGATCAAGAACGCCTGCCGTTTCGATAGAAAATGCCTGAATCTTGGAATAAGGCAATGTGGTATAGTCCTTTTTCTTGCCCGTCAGACCTTGGACATTCACTGCAATGATGCGCTTGTTTGTGAATACGACAAAATCACGGATTGAGGAATATTCTGCAATAACAGTCTCGCCATTTGTCAGAATGGGGGTCAGTATGCTTGAGTGAGTGCCGATTTTATCGGGTCTCAATTTGAAAAGTACGCCATTCTTGAAGTCAATCATTTTTGTTTCTCCTTTAGTGTTTACAGTTAGACTATTTTGCACTATGTTGTTACAACTTTACTTTGCCACTACAAGATTTCTTATTTTGTCTGCTAATTCAATACATCATCGCTGTATCCATAAACAATAAAGTGTGATTGTTCTTTTTCCAAATCCAAATATCTAGTGTAAATAATGCTATGCTCAAGATCACTACTGGTTAATGCTTTTCCGCTTTGATAGGTGGCTTTGTCCTCGTCTGAACCGCCTGCCAGTGCAACCTCAGCAAGAATGTTTTCTGAGATTGGAAGTACAGCTTCGGGATTGTCATTATTATACAATTCGTACTGTATTGCACCAACAATGGAACTGATAACCAACCACCGATTCATGGTTAGTGTTTTGTCGGATGTAGCTACAGCCGGATAGATATATTCCATTCGTATTATGCGTTTTTCGTTTGTTACATCAACAGACAATGTTTCACCGTTCGGGAACAAATACTCAAGAGTATTCCCAGAGATATCCGCATCAATCACATAGCCGCTGTCTGGGGAACCTTCGGCAGCCAAGGTGTTGTATGAGCTAACAAAAGCTGACCACAAAATACCTGTCGATTCTTCAGGGATTGCCGCAGTTGATTCACCCCCACCTATACCCATGAGCCAGTCCTCGGTTTCTTCATCGAAAAAAACCGTTTCTCCATTAAGTGTCATGTAAGTGGTGTAAACCGTATTGCTATGTTCAGGTGCATAATAACAGCGGGCTGTTACTTTATGCGTGATTTTTTGCCCTAACGCATTTGTTGTTTCAAAGGCTGTGCGGATTAAATAATAGTGAGCAGTATATCCGTCGCTTGTTTCAAAATCTTGGATATAATCGTACACGGTATGTGCAACTTTGTAGTCGCTATAGTCTACACCGAAATAAGCACTTGCGCTTTCCCAAAATGCTTGCCACACAGGCACTTCATAATCTTCGCCGCTTTTATTTTTATCGTGTTTTTGCTCGGTGCTGTTTCCGTTGTTCTCTGCTTGGCTTTGATTGTTGCCTTCCACATTGGAACTCTCATTGTTGTTTGAGCCGATTTTTGCAATTAAAATAATTACGAGCGCTACCATTAAGATGCAAAGGAACCGAACACCGTTTTTATTTGAGGTGTTTTTTGGCATGGCGTTTTCCCCCTTGATAAAATTTGATAACATTTTAGGCACGATTTGCTGCTAAATCAATACATCCAAAAGCTTTTTGGCGACTTAACTAATAAGCAAGTAAACGATTTGTTTATTGTGACATAAGACAAATAACCACATATTTGCAATTTGACTTTTTATGCAATTTAATGTCATATATTTCCTTACGAGGATGTCGAAGACTACATTATAAATGCAAAAGCGGAATGCTAAATAATACACACATGGCAAAGGCCGGGGAATAATCCCCGGCTTTGTTTTTGTAATAATGATGGTGGAATATTCAGATATTTGTTGATATACTATGATACAGCAAATATCGCATGACGGAGCTTCCTGCTCATATGTTAGAGGTAGACTATGGCTTTATTTGAAATGGTAAAATACCATACCCAAACATATCCCGCTGACATTCCTTTGCGCTTTGAGGAGTGTCCGGCTCATTTTGATGTTACATCTGTTGATGCAAATTTGAGATGTTCTCTGCATACTGAATACAGCTACGGCAAACGCAGACTTAATTCTGAGCTGCTGTCTCGTTTTCCTTCTATCGTCGCAGCCAACAAAAACAGCGTGCCACAGCTTTGGAAAGATGAGCAGTGGGCTGCAGAGTTTGCACAGTTTATTATTTCGCTTGCAGGTGATGCTTTTCCGGCTGTTGTGGAAGTACACCCGCCTTTTACTGATTACACCGATTTTGACCGCTTTATTCACTGTTACCGCATCTTTGAGGAAACGCTCATTGAGAAATACCCGGAAATAGAATTGCTAATTGAAAACCGCTGCGGTTCGGTATATAAAGGTGGTCGTTTCTTGGTGTCCAAGACGCAAGAAGTAGAACAACTTTGCAATCTCATCGTGCAGAATAATCTCCGTTTGAAGATTGCCTATGATGTTCCGCAGATTTATACGGCACACAATGTAAAGAAACAAAGTCAATTTATTGATCTGCTTCAAAAGGCTCAGGACTTCCGGGCGCAAATAGGCGGTGTCCATCTTTGGGGAAAGAGAAGGTCAGAGACAGGCCGCAAGGTTGCGCACTGCGGTGACCTCACATCATACTTTGAAGATAATCAGGAACTGAAAGCTCTTTTCCTTGAGCAGTTCAATAAGACATTCGATGACGGCATTTGTAGAAAAATGGTGCTTGAAGTTAACAGCGGAAATGATGATCTTATATCCATAATCTCGGACTTGCGTAGCAATGGAGCTGTATTTGTATGATGATTACCACTACATAGAAACAAAAATAGAAAGGAGAACAAATATGGAAAAAGCTAAAATTTCATTATATCAATTGGAGCGAATTGATCATTCAAGCGCTTCTTCACTTAAGGAAGAATATGCTGAATATGAGATACAGGCGTTATCTTATAAGGATGGCGGAAGTTATATCCACTACTATAAATGTCCCTGTGGCAATGGCAGAGTCGTAGATGATAAAGATACTACTTCAGGGCATCGCAGTCATGAAATTATCATAGAGTGTAAAGAGTGCCGTGAAAAATATGAAATAGGCTAACAAAAAGCGGAGAGCTAAATACTCTCCGCTTTTCCTTGCTTGCCATATTTCAAAAATACATATAATGATGGTTCACGAAGCTTTCTCTGTGCTGTCACAATCAAAGCCCTTACTCTTTCTACACTTATTCCAAATTTCTCACCAATCTCTGCTAAGGTGCAGCTTTCTTCAAAACGCAACCTAAGAATCTCTTGATGTCGATCTGGCAGCAATGTAACAGCATGTAAAAGCCCGTCAAGCTTATCTTGCGTAATGTCCTCAACCGGAATGGGCATATGGAAACAGCCATTATGAACCGAGAGAAACAAATTCAGCGGATAAGGCTCTTTGTGTTTTAATTTAGCTTTAGACATTTTCTGTGTTTCTCCTACAGTGGAATCATGGAAGAATTATAGACGCAAATTGAAGCATATGCAATGAGGCACATCACAGCAAAAAGCGGAGAGCTGCACACTCTCCGCTTTTTACTGTTTCCAATTTTCTGACATCTGCTATATAATGTAATATAGAGGCAAATATCTGATTTGCAT
>JAEIGA010013646.1_pt1 | contig 12363 bp, 11 predicted proteins | sample 9270691 | NCBI WGS metagenome assembly JAEIGA01 (sample SAMN17057246, study PRJNA624740) | gut metagenome | biome: biome; isolation source: fecal sample | host: Bos grunniens | place: China: Xizang | collected 2019
ACCAGCCAAGATGCAAATGAATTGTGCGTTGAGGTAAACGGTTCGATTCCGTCTCAAGACATTGTTACCGTAATTGCAAATTACTCTCCTTCAAATCCGGCACCGGAATATGATTTTAAGAAAGAGAATAATATTACCGAAGAGAGTGCTGAACCGATAAAAGAAGTGTCGGAGTCACCGCTTATGTATGACGGAGCAAAAGAATTTAATGTTGTTCCTGAACCGACAAAAGCCGAAGTTGCCTATGAAGGAGAACCATCAGAAGCTACTGTTGAAGAAGAAAAAACGGAAGTTCAACCGGAAATAACAAAAACAGAAGAGCCGGATTTATACGGTGAGCAACCAAAAGCATTAGTATATATTGCTCCGGTTCAGTTTTATAATAACACTCACTCGTCAAAACCGATTAGTGTTTTAAAAGAGTTTTTTGTAAATGAGGATTTATATACTTTGTTAAAAAATCCTGATGGTGCAGATTACACTATCACATCAAAGGTTCTTAAAGCCAAAATAGATCCGATAAATGCTCAAACCAAAAGAATGCAGATGGTTGTATCCGTTGAACTTAAAATGAAAGATGCAGACGGTTCCATTAATGATCATCAAAACAGATTTGTTTTGTTTGAAAATGGCGAAAACGAACAAGTTGTTGCAATGAATTTGTTGAAAAAGCTTTTGCAAAAATCAGGAGAAAAGCTGATAATTCGCGTTGAGCAAAACGAAAACAAACGTCCCGACAGACCATTTTTAAGACCGGGCAGTTAAAAATAAAAAAGACAGGTTATTTCCTGTCTTTTATATTTTTGCATACAAAGTTCAAATTATATATTCGTTTTGCTCCGGCGGATAACAAATAGCCGTCTATTTTGCTGTCAATGAGCATTTTATATTTTTTCAGATTAAAGTCATAGTTGCTGAAATATAAAACAATCTCAATATCCGTAAACCCTCTGTCTGTATATGAGTTAAAATCATATCCGCAAATGAGTGAACCGAAGTTGTCGGCTATGATTTTCTGAATATTGGCAAAGTGCGTAGAATATTGTGTTCTGATATATGTGTCTGCAAATTGATTTAATGATTGAAGCAAAGCATTAGACGTATTGGTAGTTGCAATTCTTTTTAAGAGGGAAGCATTACCTATCATCAAGGCATAACGTATCATCTCCAACGGAAAAACTTTCATTCCGTCATTTATGTTTTCAAATTTCGGACGAATTAAGACGGTAGCCATATCTGTCATATGTAAATTGATTAAATCATCTAAATACATTTTTTCAAACATCAAGCTTATATTGCCGCCTAATTCCCATACTCTGTTTGCAATCGCACGAGCTTTTTGTTCTTGAGAGTTCATGATTTGCAAGTGAGTTTGCAAAATCAACAATTCGGTATTATTACGATATTGTGCAGAAAGTCTTTCTGTTTCCGCAATCATACGCAAAACGGAAGTAGTGTCATTATATTTTATTTCTTTAACCTTGTAATATAAATCGTTAATTTGTTGTTGCAAAGTATCAAGCATAACTATTCCTCTTCTGTTTGTTCAAATTCCATAGATTGAGCATTTGTTTTTAATATAAGCTTGTTTTCTTTTACTGTGTATGTATCAACTTCGCTTAAAAACTTAAAATATGCAGCTTCCGTATTCATTAATTCTTCAGGAGCAGCCATCATTGTTGAACCGCCCAAAGAAAACTTGATGTTTTCTTTCTCGTTAGAATATGTTCCGAAATAATTATTTACGGCTTGTCCGTAAAAATCATTAGAGTTTTTATCAAAAACTAATGTAATTTCTAATCCCTTGTCATTAGTAACATATTTATTTCCTTTAATACTGTCATAGTTATTCGAGTTGCATCCGAATAACAAAGCACAAGTCATAGCCATAAACAATTTTTTCATATCATTCTCCAAAAAATAAAAACACTTACAATATATATTACAAATTTAATTTTTACCACAAAAAAACTCCCGAGCTAAACATCGGGAGCAAAAAATTTTTTTTAACGGGTTAATAATCATTTTCCATGTCACAAACGGCATCTTTCAAGATTTCGTTGATGATTTGGATTCTTGTTTTGTTTTCTTTTTCTTGTGAATATAAGCGACGTCTTTCTTCTCGTAGCTCTTCGCAAGAAAATGTGAGATAGTCTTCGCGGATTGCATCTACCTCTTCACACTCATCGTAATTGAATTTTGACATAATATATATTGTTAAGAATTGTTAAATTGTATGTATGCTAACATACTTATTATGTAAAAGTCTAGACAAAATTTTGCAAAAAAATAGGATTGGAATGAATATGATAAGAAAAGCAATGTTAACAGCCTGTATATTAAGCATAATTTCTGCTAATGCGTATTCGGGGGAGTGGCATTTTGAAGCTTTCGGTAAAGCGAAAACTCTCTATGGTTACAGTGATTTGGATTCCGATTCGTCACGTAGCGATTCGCATAATCATTTACCGACACGTTTATCTGCCAGTTTGATAGCACAATATCACTTTGCCGAAGATTATCAGTTAGGAGCTTATGTAGATTTATCTTACGGAATTGATCAGCAACTAAAAGACTATAATCATGGTAACTGGGGAGAGGAAGTTTACGGTATTTTCGATTCTCCTTACGGAAAATTGATTTTCGGACAAAGTTATAATGCGGCTTATCAGTTAGGTGTCAGTGCGCCGGATATCGGAGTGTTGGGAGTAAATCAGAGCGACGTTGTTAACTTTATTGCTAATCCTAATTGGCAAAGAAACAGTTTGGGAACAGGGTATCGTACATTAAATTCAACCGATATAAATACCGACGGGACAGCTCCGAAAATAACATATATATCTCCCGAATTTAATGACGGCACGATGATAGGGTTTACTTATGTACCTAATACATACAGTCGGGACGGGTTAGTAAATCGTCACGCATCATACAAATATAAATCAGGGTATATCGCTTCTGTGTATCATTCGGGAGAACTGGCAGATTTCAGTTTGTCAGGTTCTTTAGGTGCGGCATATTTTGATGATAACGATACCGAAGTTTCTGCCGGATTTAATATTTATCGTAAAGGTTGGACATTAGGCGGTGGTGTTCGTCGAACATGGGTAAATCATTATGATGAAAGCATAAATAAGCCGACAAGAGATGCGATAGAATATTTTGACGGTTATCGTGATGCTTGGGCATATAATGTTGGTTTAAGCTATGAGATAGGTCCGCTTAAAACCGCTTTGACATACTTTTATTCCAAAGCCGACGGACAAGATTATGAAGATGAAATAATTCAATTATCCGGTTCGTATCAATACAATCGTTACATTGATTTTTATACGGCAGTTGCACATGCCCGATTTGACGGTCAAACATCAGAGGACAGCAACAAAGGATATGCCTATATTGCCGGTGTCGGTATAAAATTTTAGGAGATTAAAATGGCTAATATATTATTTATTTCCAAATCGGAAGATTTCGCCCTTGATATTAAAGAACAACTGAAATTATATACCGAAGGCTTTGTTGTTTTTGACGAGTGGAGTGAAGACACAATTTTTGATATGGCCGTAGTTGACGAAGATATTGATGCGGTTAAAGATTTGCAAAATAAACTTCGTAAAAGCCCGATAATCTTTCTGGGTAATGCGGATAATGATTTCGGCGATTCTGTCGTGGTGGTTTCTAAACCTTTCCGATTAGAATATTTTTTGGATATGGTTTTGTCTTGCAGTAATTTATTTGCTCACAGTAGTGACGGACAGCTTGTTTTTGATAAATATGTTTTAGATACGGGCAAAAAAGAACTTTATAATACAATAAGCAACCATAATACCAAGTTAACCGAGCGAGAAGTTTCAATAATCAAATATTTATATAAGGCTCATGAAAAGATTGTATCCAAAAATGAACTTTTATCAGAAGTTTGGGGGTATAATCCGGAGGCAACAACTCATACGGTAGAAACGCATATTTATCGTCTTCGTCAAAAAATTGAAGAAGAAAATTCTGATGACAATATAATTATTACCGAAGATAACGGTTACAGATTAAATTTCTAATTCGGCAACTATGGGGACATGGTCGGAAGGACGTTCTTGTAAACGAAAATCTTTGAGGATTTTGACCTTACTTATTTTGGGCATAATATCAGGGCTGCACCAAATATGGTCAAGCCGACGCCCTTTGTTGTTGGTTTGCCAATTAGGGTTTCGATAACTCCACCACGAATATATTTTTTCGGGTTCGGGATATATACTGCGAACTACATCAATAAAATTACCGCAATTAAACCAATCGGTTACTTTTTCTGTCTCAACGGGAGTATGCGAAATTATTTTCAGCATTGCCTTATGATTCCAAACATCGTTGTCTAACGGGGCAACATTAAAATCACCGCAGATAATACGTTTCTTATTTTGTGTTTTGCTGAAAAACTCTTTCATTTCATCAATGAAATTAAGCTTATGCACAAAAGACGGGTTGCTGTCCGTATCCGGAATATCTCCGCCTGCCGGAACATAGATGTTATGTAATTCTAATCCGTTATTAAGTTCGATACTTATATGTCTGGCATCATCTTTTCCGACACGAGTATATTTTTGTTCATTTACAAACGATAATTTTGAAAGGATTGCAACTCCGTTATATCCCGGAATACTATACAGAGCGATATTATCGAATCCGAACTCTTTGATTTCATTAAAAGGAAAATCTTCTTCTTTTGCTTTTACTTCTTGCAAACAGATAATATCGGGATTTTCATCCTTAACCAGTTTATCCAAAAGATTTAGTCGGATTCGTATTGAATTTACGTTCCAAGTCGCAATTTTAATCATTAACGGCCTTTTTTCTTGCTTAACGGATTCGTTTTTTTACGGAATTGGAACAACGATTGGTCTAACTCATTATCGGTTTGGATTCCATATAAAGAAACAGATATTTCAACGCTTTGCGGGTCAACGATTTTCCATTGTTTCAACTCAAACGGCGAATTTCCGAAAGTTAAAGTTATCGGTCCCATATCGCCTTTTTCTTTATAATCAAGTCCGATAATCGTGGTGCCGCCATCTTTGTAAAAAGAATCGACTTTAATGTTTTTGCCGTCAATCTTTATATTGTTACCCAGAATCAATGATGCGGGAATATCTTCATAATCAATATTGCTGATTTGGTCTAAATCTTTATCATTATATACGATATAATCTCCGTTGCCGACAATTAATACATTGGTAGGAGCATCATACTCCATTCTTATCTTGTTGGGTTTTTCAATATATATAGTACCTTCGGCAACATTTCCGTTGCTTGCGTTTTGAACAAATCTGGCTTGCAAAGTTTTAACCGAGTTAAGATAGTTTTCGATTTTTTCAAGGTCGTTAGCGGTTTGAGCTAAGGCTGAAGATGTTCCGAGTAAAGTAAAAACAGTGCAAGTTGCAATAAATTTATTCATCATCATATTCCTATGTTTATTTCATAACTTTTGCCAATATAATCAATTTTGTGATGTAATACAACAATTAAACTTTTTTACGGATATTTTTATTAATAAAATAATCTGTTTAGAATCAATGTGTTAAATCTAACCATTTGATTTTGCATAAATAAAAAATAGTCCACAGCATAATTCGCTATTAAAAAAATTTTTTTTGCCGTTTTTATAATAGGGTAGGTGATTTAAAGCCTTTTTCTTTTCAAAATTAAGGAAATTGGTATTGCTGAAAAATGTAGTTTATAGCACTATGTACAAAGATTATTTTTCTTGCCGATTCAAAGCCGAAAGATAGAATTTAAAAAAGCTGTGAATACTATATATAGTTTATTTACTTTTTTTTAATACTATATATAGTACACAAAGAATTAAATGAGCAACCACTAAATAAAAGGAAAAAAAGTTAAAATGTCTAACCACGAATATGAAGCATCGAAGATAGCCAACAGCTCAAAAATCTCCAATGTTACCAAAAGAGATGGTACATTAGCTCCGTTTGATAGTGACAAAATTTTTAATGCTATCCGCAAAGCCGGAGAATCTACGGGAGAGTTTGGAGAACAGGAATGTTATCTCTTAACCGGACAGGTTTTAAAAGTTTTGGAGCATAAATTTACCGATTCTTTGCCGACAATTGAATGTATCCAAGATGTTGTTGAGCAAGTGTTGATTTCTGCAAACTATTTTGCTACTTCCAAAGCATATATTTTGTATAGAGACCAACGTTCTCGTGCTCGTAGCGATAAGAAAGTTGTGGTTGATGTTGAAAGTTCTATCAATGAATATCTGAACAGATTGGATTGGCGTGTAAATGCCAATGCTAACCAAGGTTATTCAAACGGTGGTCTTATTTTGAACGTTTCGGGTAAAGTTACCGCTAACTATTGGTTGAGTCACGTATATCCGGCAAATGTTGGTGAAGCTCATCGTAACGGAGATATCCATATTCACGATTTGGATATGTTGGCAGCTTATTGTGCGGGCTGGTCTTTGAAAAACTTGCTTCACGAAGGCTTTAACGGTGTTCCGGGTAAGGCTGAAGCCGGTCCTGCAAAACACTTGTCTGCTGCAATCGGTCAAATGGTTAACTTTATGGGAACCTTGCAAAACGAATGGGCCGGAGCTCAAGCATTTTCATCTGTTGACACATATTTAGCTCCGTATATCAGAGCTGATAACTTGAATTATGAACAAGTTGAACAATGCTTCCAAGAACTCATTTATAACTTGAATGTTCCTTCTCGTTGGGGTTCGCAAACTCCGTTTACAAACTTTACTTTTGACTGGGTATGTCCGGAAGATTTGCGTGACAAACATCCTTTGATTGCAGGTGTTGAACAGTCATTTACTTATGGCGAATTGCAAAAAGAAATGGATATGATTAACAAAGCATATATTACCGTTATGATGAAAGGTGATATTAAAGGTCGTCCGTTTACTTTCCCGATTCCTACATATAATATGACACCTGATTTTCCGTGGGAAGACGAAAACACCGTTTTGTTGTTTGAAATGACTGCAAAATACGGATTGCCTTACTTCCAAAACTTTATTAATTCGGTATTAAAACCGGGACAAATTCGTTCTATGTGTTGCCGTTTGCAATTAGACTTGCGTGAATTGTTGGCTAAAGGTAACGGATTGTTCGGTTCGGCCGAACAAACAGGTTCAATCGGTGTGGTTACATTTAACTGTGCGCGCTTGGGCTATGTATATAAAAACAACGAAGCCGGATTGTTTGCACGTGTTGACGAATTGTTGAATATTGCTCGTACATCTTTGGAATTGAAACGTAAAACAATTCAAGAATTGATTGATAAGGGTTTGTTCCCGTTCACAAAACGCTATTTGGGAACATTGAGAAATCACTTTTCTACTGTTGGTGTTAACGGTATCAATGAAATGATTGCTAACTATACCGACGGAAAACACGATATTGGTGATGAGTGGGGACGTGCGTTTGCTGAAAAATTCTTGGATTATATCCGTGCTCGTTTAGTGAAAATTCAAGAAGAAACCGGTCATATGTACAACCTCGAAGCTACTCCGGCCGAGAGTGCTACTTATCGTTTCGCTCGTGAAGATAAAAAACGCTTTATCGGCATTATTCAAGCCGGTACAGAAGAGAATCCGTACTATACAAACTCTTCACAATTACCGGTTGACTACACGGATGATCCGTTTGAAGCATTGGAATTGCAATCAAACTTGCAATCAAAATATACCGGAGGAACCGTTTTGCACCTCTATATGGGACAAAGCATATCTTCTCCGCAGGTTTGCCGTGACATTGTTCGTCGTGTGCTGACCAACTACAGATTACCGTACATTACAATTACTCCGACTTTCTCCGTTTGCCCGAAGCACGGTTATATTTCAGGAGAACACAAATTCTGTCCGAAATGTGATGAAGAACTTTTGGCAGAAAAAAGAAAGGCTGCCGCTTCTGTAGAAGTTGCATAACAAATGTTAATATGATAAAATAATTTATGGAGATAAAAATGACAGTTGTAAATTTTGAAGACATTAAATTAAACGATTCTGAAAGACAGCCTTGTGAAGTTTGGACCAGAGTTATGGGCTATTTGCGTCCGGTTTCTGAGTTCAACAAAGGTAAAAAGTCAGAGTTCTATTCACGCAAATGTTTTTCTGAAAGCAAAGCCGTAATCGGTTGCGGTTGTGAAAACATTTCAAGTATTGCTGCTGAATAATTTATGATGCAAGAACCTATTAGAGTCGGCGGTGTTGAAACTTTCAGCACCGTCGATTTTCCTGAAAAGATATGTGCGACTGTTTTTATGCAGGGATGTCCTTGGCGATGCCCGTTTTGTCATAATGCGATGTTGCAAAATATAAATGTTGATAACGGTTTTGTGTGGTCAAAATTTGTTGAATTTTTGAAAACCAGAACAAAGTTGCTGGATGCCGTTGTTTTCAGCGGAGGCGAACCTTTGGTTCAAAACGGGCTTGAAACAGCTATAAAACAGGTTAAAGATTTAGGTTTTAAAATCGGACTTCACACCGGAGGCTATCGCCCCGAACATCTTGAAAAAATTATGCCTTTGCTTGATTGGGTAGGGTTTGACATTAAAGCGCCGTTTGAAGTTGAAAAATATGGCAATGCTATCGGTATTAATGCCGAAACACAGCTTTCTGCCGTTCTGAAATCTTTGGACATGCTTTTGGCAAGCGGAATCGATTTTGAATGTCGCACTACTTGTGATCCGCGAATTTTGTCTATAAAAGATATTGATAATATAGCTGATTTCTTGGCAAAAAAAGGTGTAAAAAAGTACTTTTTGCAAAAGTATCGTCCGATTCCGTCAGATATGCAAACAAGCGATTCTGATTGCGAAAAATTCTTTACGGATAAAGAGTTTTTATCTTCATTGAAACAAAAGTTTGAAATATTTGCCGTTCGTAAATAATTTAACAAAAAATCCATATTTTTAATAAACAAAAAACTAGACAAAACGATATTTGCGTGCTATTCTGAACGCAATATGAATATTTGTACCCATTCAAACGGAGACTTAAAATGAGCGAAGAAGATAAAAAAATTGCAGAAAAATTAGCAGATTTAAATTTGCCGGAAGATTTTTTAGCTAGTGAAGGATTTAAAAGTTTAGATGTAAATGCTGATGTCGAATTGACTGATGAAATAAGAGCAAAAATCAGCAATGCTAAGGAAAAATGGGATGAAGAACAAAAAGCATCAGAAGGACACGGCGATGCACAGCCTGTTCAAGGTGAAATTAAAGATGGTGATCCTTTAGAAGGCGGAGATCAGAAACCTGCTGAAAAAACTGATGAACTGGCTGCTGATGAAATTCAGTTAGTAGGTAATGAGGGCGACGTAAATGTTGATCAAGATTGGGTTCAACGCTACGAAGCTATTATGAAGCAATATGCTGCCGACAATCAACAGGAATGGGTTCGTGAAGAAAAAAATGAAGAAGGTCAACCTCACGAAGGTCTAAAAGGTAAAATCGGCGAAGCCGAATATCACTTTACTGCACCGGATAAGGTAAAGTCTAATCTCGCCGGTATTGATGGCGTAGTTGCACTTGCAAAGGAAACAGGTCAAAGTCTTGCTTATAACGAAAAATGGAGTGATGAGTTTAAGGCTGAAGTATTGAAGTCTTGTCAAAAATATGGTGTTTCTATTGAGGGTATGCCGGAACAAGTAAAAGAAAATACAGAAGAAAAAGAAGAGCCCGCACCTGCACCTGTTGAAAAAGAAGAGCCTGAAAGTACATACAGATTAGACCCTAAAATAGCTGCCGCTAAAATGAAGGGACTTTATGTCAGAACGGATGATGCTGATGAAGGTAAAAAAGCTACAAAAGTAAAAGCATTAGAAACTGAAATTAAAAAACAAGAAGAGTTACTGGCCGGTAGAGCTTATCAGGTTACAGGAGAAGAAAAAGCCACTGCAGATTTGTTAATGCAAAAGTATGTTTTAGCTCAAAGACAAGGAAATCAGGAAATGGCAGATACTTGTGCGTTGGCTTTGCAACGTTATGGTGTTGACAAAATTGAACGAGATCCTAATAGTGACGAAGGCATAGTTAAAGTTACCGGTAAACCTTATTCTGAACGTACTGATGAAGAAAAAGGCAAAATTAATGAAGCTTTGGATAAAGCTTTGCCGAAGAAACAAGAGCAGTATAATCCGGAAGTCTTTCAGCAACTTGCTCAAGCTAAACAGGCCGGACAAGTACACTAAAAACATATCTCGTGTTGTTAATTATTAATAATTTGTAAAAAACGTACAAATTTGACAAAAAAGTGCTTGTCGCTATAATCTTTTTATGTTATAGTGCTTGCAAAATCAGGAATTAAACAGGAGACAAAACTATGGACGCAAAAAGAGCCGCCCAAATTATAAAGTCAGGAAACTTTGGTGCGAATGACTTTCAAGCATTATATACCGCATTAAACGGTAACGCAGAATTTGCAGAAGAATTTAACGAATTGCGTAAAGCAATGTTAAAGTCTTATGCCGATGGCGAAAGCATTGAAGTAAATCAATCCGGAAAAGTTGATCAACAGGATGTTATGGTTGTTGACCAAAATACCGGCGATTCCGTGAGCCAAGAAAAACAGTTGAAAGATGTTGAACCGTGGAAGATTCAACGTCGTCAAGAAATTATGCAATGGGCAGCCAAAAGTAAAAATAATGAAATCACAGAAATCAAGGCTAATAAAGACGGTTTGAGTACATCTTTCAAAGATGGAACTCAAGTTAACTTTGTTGCGGAAAATCGTGTTTCAGTTAAAACTCCTGATGAACCGAAAGCACAAAACTTTGATATGGTTGTTGCATTAGCTAAAAACAGCAACAAAAAAGTTAAGCTCGGCGAAAATATGTCTCCTGAATTTCGTGCAGCTTTGATTGAGGCTTGTGCAAAAGCAAATGTTCAAATCAGCAATTTGTCGATTGAAGATTTAGATACATATATGAAATTCTTGCCTAAGCAAGAAGAAAAGCAAGTATTGAATGTTGTTGAACAAAAAACACAAACTCAAACAGACCAAGTTCGTCAACAACAATCAGTTGCCGAAAAGCCGGCAGTTACTCCTGTTGCAGAGAAAAAAGGTAAAGAAACACCGGCAGTTGAAACAAAAACAGAAGTAACATCTGCTCCTAAAGATAACGGAATTGCACAAGTTGTTGCTGCCGTTGCCGCAAATGCTGCGGCTCGTGAAGCAGCTGCGGCTACTGTCACAACAGAACCGAAACCTGTTACCAAAAAAGCGGCTAAAGATAAGGGTAACGAGAGAATTGCAGAATTAGCTGCCGAAGCTGCTGCGATTGCTCGTGAAATACAGGAAATGGCCTCTAAGCAAGTTAAAAAAGAACAAGAACCTAAACCTGTAACAGAAAAACCTGTTGTTCAACAGCCTGCACAAGGCGGAAAAAAGGAAGAAGAAATTGCTTTCATTCCTGTCGCTCGTTCATTAGAAAAAGAATTAGAAGAACAACCTATTGAAGAACAAAAACCGGCAGAAAAAACAACACAAAAACCGCAAACTGTCGAAAAAGGCTCAAAAGGTAAAACAAAAGGTGGAGTTGTAGTTCCTGTGGTAACAGAAAAACCTGTTGCAGAACAAGAAAAAGGAACCGCTGAAACTCCCGTTAAAGATCAACCCGGTCCGCAGTCTCAAGGTGCTGTTAGTAGAACAACAGACACCGGAAACAAACAACCGGCACCAAAAACTACTGAGAAAAAACAAGAGCCGAAAAAAGAAGGTTTTTGGTCAAAATGGGGCAGAAAAATTAAGCATGCCGCAATTATTGCCGGCGTAGCTGTTGCTTCGTTCTTTGTTGGTCGTTGCAGCAGTACTCCGACAGAGCAAGGAACAGGCGGTAATGACGGCGGAAAAGCTCCAACAGAAGTTGTTGTAAAACCGACAGTTACTCCGATAGTTGCCGATACATTGCAAAATGACGGCAGTGAAAAAGATCTTCAAATCAGATTGGCTCCCACAAAATGGGATGCAAGCATGGGGATTACCGAAGCTCAATTTAATAATATGTACAATATTATTCACAAACATGATGCCGATGGTGAATTGTGGGGCAGAATGCACCTTAATGCACAGTTGCATGCGGCAGAGTTCAGTATGGATGCCTCCAATCCGATGACTGCAGAACAATTTATGTTCAAAACTCTTCGTATGGCAGCATGGACCAACAAGCTCAACGGAAAAATTTGTGAAACTCACAATGCGGAATGGGCATATAATTACAGCGGTGCATTTGGTCACGTTTTAGGCCCGACAATGGGAGTATTAAAATGTGGTGACCATATTGAGGCCGAAACATTGGAAAAAGCAAAAATTATGTTGAGTGCAGTAGGTAAAAACGGAAG
>JAEIGA010013647.1_pt1 | contig 12363 bp, 7 predicted proteins | sample 9270691 | NCBI WGS metagenome assembly JAEIGA01 (sample SAMN17057246, study PRJNA624740) | gut metagenome | biome: biome; isolation source: fecal sample | host: Bos grunniens | place: China: Xizang | collected 2019
ACCATCCGCCAATATGTACGGCATGCACGGAAAAGACATTACCCTATGCGAGAAATGCGCACGACCTAGCTGCCTACACCCCGCTATATGCAAAAATCTTAATCAGGACTTTGATCCACTCTTACACATCTACAAGCAGGTCAACCAACTACCATACATCAAAAAAGCCTTCGTGGGCAGCGGCATACGCTACGACCTCATGAGCGAGGAATACGGCAAACAACTCATCACCAACCATGTCTCGGGACGACTGAAAGTGGCACCCGAACACACTAGCAGCGATGTGCTCAAACTCATGCGCAAACCTGCATGGGAGGAGTATGAGAAATTCCATCGCTTCTTCGAGAAAATCAACCGCGAGGCAGGACTGCGACAGCAACTCATACCCTACTTCATCTCATCACACCCAGGCTGCCGCAACCAAGACATGCAAGACCTAGCAGAGAAATGCAAACGCCTCAACTACCGACCCGAGCAAGTACAGGACTTCACACCCACACCCATGACACTGGCCACTACCATGTTCTACACGGGATTGAACCCGTACACAATGGAGAAAGTGTATGTAGCACGAACAAAACAAGATAAAGACAAACAAAAAAGCTACTTCTTCTTTTGGAAGAAAAAATAGACACCCCTAACAGCCAAGCAATCTAAAAAACGAACATATGAAAGGAAAAAATACATACAAGATCAATCCTGAGACACTTGCCATGGAGCAAGTAAAACAAGGTTTGGGCTATTGGTTGCGCCAAACAGGTATTTACATCCTAGCGGGAATCATATTGGGAGTGTTGTTCCTATTCCTCTTCCTGACATTCTTCCCATCTCCACGCGAAAAACAACTACTGCGTGAGAAGGAATCCATGCAATCGCAACTGGAGATCCTCAACCAACAGGTGGACCAAATGCAAATCGTGATGACCGACCTACAACAACGCGACGACAACCTCTATCGCGTGCTCTTCGGCGCCGAACCTATCCCACTCAGCATTCGGCAAGGTACACAACACAAGATCGACTACTACGACAGCATCGCCAAGATGACCGACAATCAACTGGCAGCCGAACTCGCACAAAAAGTGGACATGCTAGCCAAAGAGCTCTATACACAAGCCAAATCCTACGACGAAGTGCTGGAGATGGCCAAAAACCAAGAAATACGCATGGAGAACATACCCGCTATCCAACCCGTCATGAACAAAGACCTCACACGCGTGGCATCCGGCTATGGCATGCGTATCGACCCTGTATATCATGTGCGTAAGTTCCACCAAGGCATGGACTTCTCTGCTCCTATCGGCACCGAAATCTATGCTACTGGTAATGCCAAAGTGAAATTCTCTGGATGGAAACAAGGCTACGGCAACACCGTCATACTAGACCACGGCTTTGGCTACGAGACACTGTATGCACACTTGTATAAGTCTTTGGTGCGCAAAGGACAAAAAGTACGACGCTCCGACATCATCGCACTCGTAGGTAATACCGGCAAATCTACCGGCCCACACTTGCACTACGAAGTGCGACTCAACGGCAAACCCGTTGACCCACGCAACTACTACTTCTACGACCTCTCACCCGAGGAGTATGACCAGATGTTGCAACTATCCAACAACTTCGGACAAATGCTAGATTAGGACGCGGCAAAGCCGCTATTGTTTAGTAGACGCTTCGCTACTGTTTAGAGGTTAAAGGCGAGAATATAAAACATGAAAAATATGAAAACAAACAAATGGATCTTGGCAGCAGTGCTGCTGATAAGTGCTATGACAACCATGGCACAAGTAAAAACTGGTATCGAGGTACTGCGCGAGCGCAACTTTGATATCCTACAAGGCAAACGCGTAGGACTATGCACCAACCCTACTGGCGTGGATCACAAATTAGTATCCACCATCGATATCCTCTGGCAAGCAGAGAATGTCAACCTAGTCGCACTCTACGGCCCAGAACATGGCGTGCGCGGCAATATCTACGCTGGTGACCATGTGGACAACGATGTAGATCCTAAGACGGGACTGAAGATGTACTCACTCTACGGCAAAACCAGCAAACCCACCCAAGAGATGATGGACGAGATCGATGTGATGGTATATGATATCCAAGATATCGGCTGCCGCAGCTATACCTATATCTCCACCATGGGCAACCTGATGGAGGCTTGCCAAACCTACGGCAAAGAACTAGTGGTACTGGACCGCCCTAACCCACTAGGTGGAGAGAAAATCGAAGGTTGCCTCGTAGAAGAGGGATTTGTATCCTTCGTGAGCCGATTTGCTATACCATACCTTTATGGTCAAACTCCAGGCGAACTAGCACTATACCTAAACGCCAAAGCTGAGAACCCTTGCCAACTGACCGTAGTGGAGATGCAGGGCTGGAAGCGCGACATGACCTGGGACGAGACCGGACTGGAGTGGATAGTGGCTTCACCACATGTACCACACGGACGAACAGCTATATACTACCCCGTGACCGGCATCTTTGGCGAATTCTACTACATCAATATCGGTGTGGGCTACACCATGCCATTCGAGGTGATGGGTGCACCATGGGTCAACGCCGACAGTCTGGCTACTGCGCTCAACGCACTAGAGCTGCCAGGCGTAATATTCCGTCCACTACACTACAAACCCTACTACAGCGTCTTCAAAGGCGAGAACATTCAGGGCGTGCAAGTGCACATAGTGGACTACCAGAAAGCGGCACTCAGCGAAATACAATTCTATGTCGTACAAGAGATGATGCGCCTGTGGCCAAAACATGACTGGTTCACACACTGCGATCAGAAACGCTTCGGCATGTTCAACAAAGTATGCGGTACAGATCAGATCAAAGAACTATTTGGCAAACGCTACCGTTGGGAAGACGCCAAGGCATATTGGGACAAGGATGTGGAAGCGTATCGCCAGGAGAGTAGCAAATATTATTTGTACAAATAAGGACTTTAAGAACCCTAAGGACCTTAAGGACTTTAACACGGTAAACAATGAAAAAATACATCGAACGATTAGCGTGGGGAACAGATGCGGGATTCTACCGCATGATTCCCGAAGAGGTATTGCACCCATCGACCGAAAAAGAGGTGCAAGCCATCTTAGCACGCGCACACAAAGAAGGCAAACATATCACTTTCCGTGCAGCAGGTACTAGCCTCAGCGGACAAGCCATCAGCGATAGCTTGCTAGTAGTCTGTGGCAAGAAATGGGAGAAGTACACCGTGCACGACGGAGGCAACAGCATCACACTACAACCCGGCATCGTGGGCCAACGCGTGAATGAGATACTCAAACCATATGGACGGTATTTCACACCCGACCCCGCGAGTCTGAAGTCGGCGATGGTGGGCGGTATCGTGATGAACAACGCATCTGGTATGTGCTGTGGCACACACGCCAACAGCTATCGAGTGCTGAAATCCGCGCGTATCATCCTAGCCGATGGTACGATACTAGACACAGGCGATCAGGAGAGTCGCTCTGCCTTCTTGATGTCGCACGCACCATTCATCCGCAAGATTGATGACCTGCGTATTCAGACCCAAAAGAACAAAGCCCTCTGCGAGTTGATTCGCAAGAAATACTCCATCAAGAATGTGACGGGATTGACCATCCTGCCATTCGTGGAGATGACCGATCCGTTTGACATCATTGCCCATCTGATGGTGGGTAGCGAGGGTACATTGGCTTTCCTATCAGAAGTGACGATGACCACTGGGCTTATACAACCATATAGTGCATCGGCCTTGCTACTCTTCCCTACCACAAAGACTGCGTGCCAAGCCATCATCGAAATGAAGCAGACAGGCTTGCTGTCAGCAGCAGAGTTCTTCGACCGCAAAGCCATGCGCACGGTGGAGAAAGACTTCCCCGAACTACAGGGACTGCCCGAGGATGCGGGTGCAGTGCTCGTTCGTACCGACGCCATGACCGAGAAGGATTTGGCCGACAAGAATAAGCAACTGCAAAAATTATTAACCCGCTACGAATTGTGCGAGCCAGCAGCCTTTACCTCCGACCCTGTTGTGACAGGCAAGTATTGGGCTATGCGCAGCGGCATCTTCCCCGCCGTAGGTGGTACACGCGAGATAGGAACCACCTGTCTGATTGAGGACATCGCCTTCCCTGTTGAGCATCTAGCAGAAGCTACCCTGGACTTGCAACAACTATTCCTTGACCACAACTACCCCGAAGCTGTGATCTATGGTCACGCCCTTGAGGGCAACTACCACTTTATCCTCAACCAACGATTCGATTCGCCATCAGCCATCAAGCAGTACGACGGCATGATGCGTGCGGTGGTAGACCTAGTGGTGGACAAATACCACGGCAGCCTGAAGGCCGAACACGGTACAGGACGCAACATGGCACCATTCGTTCGTCGCGAGTGGGGAAAAGAGGCATACGAACTCATGTGCGAGGTGAAACGCCTATTCGACCCTGAGAATATCATGAACCCAAGCGTCATCTTCAACGAAAACGAACATTCATATATCGAAAACATCAAGCCACTCCCTGAGGTGCATGAGATGATTGACCGCTGCATAGAGTGCGGCTTCTGTGAGGTAAACTGCGTGGCTTGCGGCTTTGCTTTGTCCAGTCGTCAGCGTATCATCGTACAACGCGAGATGGCGCGTCTGAGAGAGGCGATAAGGCAAGGAGGCAATGAGGCGAAAAAGGCGAAGAAACTGCTAAAGACTCTGGAGAAGGATTTCCGATACATAGGTCGAGACCTGTGTGCGGGTGACGGACTATGCTCTACTTCGTGTCCGATCAAGATCAATGTGGGCGAGTATATCCACCTAGTGCGTGAAAAAGACATGAGCAAGGGCGGCAAAGCATTGGGATATTGGGCAGGACAAAACTTAGCGGGTATAGGCACCGCACTGACAGGCATCCTAGAAGTAGCAAATGTGGCACATAGCGTACTAGGCGATAAGGCGACTAGGCTACTCGGAAAGGCAATGCACTATGGCTTAGGCGGAATGGTACCATTGTGGACTCCATCCTTGCCTAGACCAGTGAGAAAGAAAGAGAAGAAGACAGCCATAGAGTATGGAGCAGTGAACGGACTAAAGGGATTGCAGGACAAGCGCGTGGTGTATTTCCCATCGTGCTTGAACCAACGCTTAGGCTCGGGCAAGAAGCCGCTGATCAACGATATGACGGAGCTACTGAACAAAGCAGGATTCGAAGTGATCTTCCCTAAGAACATGGAGAACCTCTGCTGTGGTACCATCTGGGAGAGCAAGGGTATGCCTGACGAAGCAGCACGCAAAGCCGCCGAATTGGAGTTAGCATTGCTCAAGGCCAGTGATAATGGCCGTTGGCCAATATTATGCGACCAGAGTCCATGCTTGCACCGCATGCGCCATACCATGCAGCATATGAAATTGTACGAACCTGCGGAGTTTATCGATAAGTTCGTAATGAACGAATTGGACATCACTCCGCTGGACACCTGCGTGGCAGTGCATGTGACCTGTTCGACGCGTCAGATGGGCGTAGCAGATTCGATTATCCGTGTAGCGAAAGCGTGCGCGAAGAATGTGCTAGTGCCAGAGGAGATTGGATGCTGTGCGTTTGCGGGTGATAAGGGCTTCACCGAGCCCGAACTCAATGAATGGGCACTACGCAAACTCAAGCCACAAGTGGAGAAAGCCGGCGCGACGATGGGCGTGAGCAACTCGCGCACATGCGAGATTGGACTCAGCACACATTCGGGAATAGACTATTGCAGCATTGCGCACCTCGTAAATATCACTAGCAAGCGCAAATAGAACGCTGCGCTGTTGGATGTTAGACCGCTACGCTGTTGGATATGGAAATAGAACGCAAATATTTGGTACAAGGAGAGAGCTACAAGCAAATGGCTGTAGCTCACCACCATATATGTCAAGGTTATATATCCCGTGAGAAGACGGGTACAGTGCGAGTGCGCATCACCGACGACAAAGCCTATCTCACCATCAAGGGCAAGCCCGCAGCTGGGCACTTTGCTCGCTATGAATGGGAGAAAGAGATTGATGTGGCAGATGCACAGGAGTTGATGAAGCTATGTCAAGGAACCATTATTGACAAAACGAGATGGATCGTGCCCGCAAAGGAAGAAGGTCTGAAGTGGGAAGTAGATGAGTTTCATGGCAAACACGAGGGCTTGGTGGTGGCTGAGATTGAACTAGAGAGCGAAGAGCAGGTGGTAGAACTACCCGCATTTGTCAGCAAAGAGGTGACCAATGACCCACGATATTATAACGCAAACATGTAGATGAAGAGACTGGTTTGTACATATTTACTTGCAATAGCAAGCATGTTGACACTATGGGCGAAGACACCCCAGGTGCGCTTGTACGGCTATGTATTAGACACCGACAACCGCGGCATCGAACTAGCGAATGTGTATATAGAAGGCACTACCGTGGGTACCACAACCAATCAAAACGGCTATTACGATATCACAGTGGAGATGGGCGACACGATCGTGATGGTTTACTCGATGATTGGCTATGAGACGATTCGTCAGCAACTGTACACGAGAAACGATGTACTAGGAGTGAATGTGGTATTACCTACCAATGAGGAGATGCTGAGCGAGGTGACCGTGCGCGGTATTCAGCGTCAAACGGGCACCATGGATCGCACCGATGTGAGTGTAGCACGACTAATGCCCGACGCCACGGGTGGAGGTATAGAGAGTCTGCTGATCACCTTTGCCGGCGTAAGGCAAAACAACGAGATGAGTAGCCAATACAATGTGCGTGGCGGTACCTTTGACGAGAATTCGGTATATGTCAATGGTTTGGAAGTGCATCGTCCGCTGCTGATCAGAAGTGGTCAGCAAGAGGGACTGAGTTTCGTAAACACGGATATGGTGGAGAATGTGAACTTCTCAGCAGGTGGCTTTGATGCCAAATATGGTGACAAGATGTCATCGGTATTAGACATACGATACAAGCGTCCGACAGAGTTTGAATCACGATTGAATATCAGTTTGCTGGGAGCAAGTGCGTATGTGGGTTGGGGAGACAGCACACAGAGTCAGATGCACGGCATACGCTACAAGACATCGAAATATATGTTGGGTGCACTAGACACCAAAGGCAATTACAAGCCTAACTTCCTAGACTACCAAACGCAGATGACATGGAAGGTGGGAGCAAAGCATCGACAGTTGAAAGGACGCTCGCATGGCGAGCTACAGGACGCCGCAAGCGGCTATAGTGTAGAGGCGAAGGACTGGGAGATTCGATTGATGGGCAACTTCTCGCAGAACAGCTATGAGTTTATGCCCGACTCTGCCGTAAAAAACTGGGGAGGACTAGATGCTATAGAACAAAAGATAGAACACGAGGGCAAGGAAAAGGATATGTTTCGCACTGCTTTCGTAGCCTTGAGTGCAAGCGGAAAGCTGCACCCAGAGATAACGGTAGGCGCCGACCTCAATGGTTTCTATACCCATGAACAGGAGACATACGATATCCGTACGGCATATGTACTACGCCAAAAAGACATGAATAATGCGGAGCATACGGGAGGAGGTGATGTCCTCAACGACGAATTAGCCAACCCCGAGGGAAACAAGAACCTGCTAGGAAAAGGCGAATACCACGAGCATGCACGCAACACCCTGCAGTCAGGTATCATCACTCTGGCGCATCATGGGGAATGGGAGCGTGGTACGAATAGCCTGAAGTGGGGCGTGAGCGGACAAGTGGAGATGATCAAAGATCGTATCAGCGAATGGGAATGGCGCGATTCTCTGGGCTATAGTTTGCCCAATGCCGACAAAGAGATGGAACTATACTACGCCATGAAGGGTACGACTCACATGCTGAATGGACGCGTGCAAGCCTATGCGCAAAATACCCATCATTGGAATACCGACCATGGAAAAGTATATCTGACAGCCGGTATGCGACTCAACTGGTGGAGTTTCACTAATGAGGTGCTACCTTCGCCCCGCGTGAGCGTAGTATGGATGCCAGGATGGAAACGCGATTTCACCTTCCGCGTAGCCACAGGCATCTACTATCAAGCACCTTTCTACAAGGAATTACGCCAAACTCTGCAGGATGAAAATGGTGTGTATCGCATTCATCTGAACAATCAATTGAAAGCCCAACGCTCATACCAATTGGTACTGGGTTCAGACTACTATTTCCGAGCATGGGGACGCCCATTCAAGTTCACAGCTGAGGCATATGGCAAGTGGATCGACCGCATGGAAAGTTATACGGTGGACAATGTGCGCGTAAGGTATTCGGGTATGAATGATAGTGAGGGATATTCCATTGGACTAGATATGAAACTCATGGGTGAATTGGTACCTGGTGCCGATTCGTGGATTAGTTTCTCTACCATGCGTAGCAGAATGCGATTTGTGGATGACAAACATAATCTAGGTTGGATACCCACCCCACAAGAGCAACGGTATAATTTGACGATATATTTCCAAGACTATCTGCCACAGTTACCACAATATAAACTGCATTTGAAGTTCATTTGGAGCGAAGGTTTGCCCTTTGGTTATCCACGCAAAGAAAACATGCGCTATCTCGGTCATATGAGTGACTTCAAGCGTGTGGATATAGGTGCCAGTCGCACCTTCTCAGCAAAAACCGACAAGTGGATGAAGAAGGCGAAACATGTAGATAGTTGGAGCATACAATTTGATGTATTCAACCTCGTAGGGTGGAACAACGAAAATAGTTATTACTGGGTAACGGCCATCAATGGACTTCAACTGCCTTGCCCAAATTACCTCACAGGGCGGATGTTCAACTTGAAATTTGATGTAAAGATTAAGTAGTATAAAGATTAAAGTTTAAAGGCAAGGATATATGGGAAAAATTGATGCGTTAGAGACACCGATGATGAAGCAGTTTCGCGAGATTAAGGGCCAATACCCCGATGCGGTATTGCTGTTTCGCTGTGGCGACTTCTACGAGACATATGCAGAAGATGCAGTAAGAGCAAGCAAGATACTGAATATCACACTCACTCATCGCAGCAACGGAGCGAGCAAAGAGAGCAAAGCGTTGGAGATGGCGGGGTTCCCCTTCCACGCACTAGATACCTACTTGCCTAAACTAGTGCGCGCAGGATTACGCGTGGCAATTTGCGACCAGCTGGAAGATCCAAAATTGACGAAGAAACTAGTGAAGCGTGGTGTGACGGAATTGGTGACGCCAGGAGTGAGTTATTCGGACACCACTCTGCAACAGAAAGAGAACACTTGGTTAGCCTGTTTGAACTTCGGTAAGAGAGAAGTGGGTGTATCTTTTCTAGACATATCTACGGGTGAGTTTCTAGTGGCAGAAGGTACGGCAGATTATATCGATAAGTTGCTAGTGAACTTTGCGCCAAAAGAGGTACTGTATTTGCGAGGCAAGAAGCAGCTGGTAGAGGCGACTTTTGGCAATAAATACTTCACCTTTGAGTTAGATGACTGGATGATGACTCGCGATGCCGCAATGGACAGACTGACCAAACAATTTCAGGTGCAAAACCTGAAGGGATTTGGTGTGGATGGCTTGCCAGAGGGCGTGATAGCAGCGGGTGCGATATTGCATTACTTGGACGCCACTCAGCACTTGCAGAATGGGCATATCCAACACTTGAGCCGTATAGAGGAAGACAAGTTCGTATGGATGGACCGCTTTACGATTCGCAACTTGGAATTGCTGAGCGGTCAGCGAGAGAATAGCACCACGCTATACGATATCATAGACCGCACGACTACCCCAATGGGAGGACGATTGCTACATCGTTGGCTAGCCTTCCCTCTGAAGGATGTGCGTGCGATAAGGAATCGTCAGACAGTGGTGGAGTATCTGTTCAAGCATCCAGAAGAGCGTAGGATTATTCGTGAGAATTTAGAGCGTATAATGGACATGGAGCGCATCGTAGGTAAAATATCTACTGGTAGGATATCCCCTCGCGAGATGGTGCAACTGAGTGTAGCACTCAATTGTATCGCTCCTATCAAGCATATATGCGAGAGTGCAGATGATAATAGCTATCTGCGATTACTAGGCGAGCAGTTGAGTTTGTGCAGCGAGATATGTCAGCGTATTCAGCGAGAAATCACCCCCGATCCGCCAGCCGTACAAGGTCGTCCGAACACGATTGCTCGTGGAGTGAATGCCGAACTAGACGAACTGCGCGATATTCAAGCCAACGGCAAGGAGCACCTGCTGCGCATCCAGCAACGAGAGATTGAGAGCACAGGTATTCAGAGTCTGAAGATAGGATATAACAATGTGTTTGGCTATTATCTGGAGGTGCGTAACACCTACAAAGAGCAAGTGCCCGAGACCTGGATTCGCAAGCAGACACTCGTGAATGCTGAACGCTATATCACACAGGAACTGAAGGAATACGAAGACAAGATTCTCAATGCAGAAGGACAGATTCAGATCATCGAGACTCGCCTATACACCGAACTGATGTTAGCAATGACGGAGTATGTGCCTCAAATGCAGATGGATGCGAATGTGGTAGCACAACTAGACTGCTTGATGGGCTTTGCACATGTAGCAGTAGAAAATAGGTATGTATGTCCAGCTATCAACGATAGTCTCGTCATCGATATACGCCAAGGGCGTCACCCTGTGATTGAGAAGCAACTACCAATGGACGAAGAGTATGTGCCAAACGATGTATTGCTAGATAATAATGGTCAACAGATCATAATCATCACAGGTCCTAATATGGCAGGTAAGTCTGCCCTACTCCGCCAGACTGCCCTCATCGTATTGATGGCGCAGATGGGTAGTTTCGTGCCAGCAGAGAGTGCGAGTATCGGTGTGGTGGATAAGATCTTCACGCGCGTGGGCGCGAGTGATAATATATCATTAGGTGAGAGTACCTTCATGGTGGAGATGAACGAAGCGGCAAGCATCTTGAATAACCTGAGCGAGCGAAGTCTTGTGCTCTTTGACGAGTTAGGTCGTGGTACCAGCACCTATGATGGAATCTCTATTGCATGGGCAATTGTGGAGTATATCCACGAACAAAAAGGTCATGCTAAAACATTATTTGCGACACACTACCACGAGCTCAATGAGATGGAGGAGAGTTTCCAGCGCATACGCAACTATAATGTGTCGGTGCGTGAAGCCAACGGCAAGGTTATCTTCATGCGTAAACTGGTGCGCGGTGGTTCGGAACACAGTTTCGGTATTCATGTAGCGAAATTGGCAGGTATGCCGTCGTCGATAGTTCAACGTGCGAATCAAATATTGAAAGATCTGGAGCAAGGAGCAAGGAATCAAGAATCTGGAGCAAAAAGTCAAGAGAAGATCGGTGGAGGCAAGGCATCGGTAAGTGCCCCCAACGGCATGCAACTGAGTTTCTTCCAACTGGATGACCCTGTGCTAGAGCAGATACGCGACGAGGTCAAGAATATGGACATCAATAATCTAACTCCATTGGAGGCGCTCAACAAACTGAGCGAGATTAAGAAACTGGTGGGAGGTAAGTAAAAAAATCGCAGAGCAAAAGACTCTGCGATTTTTATTTCTGTTATGAGCGTTTTCTGATGGCATCAGACAGGAGGCGATAGAGTTGCCGTTTCTCCTCATCTAGCAAATCTAGGTGATGCGTCATCACATTCTCATCGCCACGGCGAGCTGGCCCCGTCTGTGCATCGCATGGACGGAGAGCGTGTATTTTGGTTGCTGTCTCATCAATCAGAGGCAAGAGAGCGGAGAATGGTATATGGGTGTTTTGGAGTAGCTCGGAGGCCATGGTGTACATGAGGTTGGTGAAATTGCAAGCATAGACTCCCGCCACATGTAGGCGTTCGCGGTCATGCTGAGTAGTCTCATAGACATGGTTCGTAATGCTCAATGCCAAGGAATATACCGCACTAATATCATCTATTCCCCGCGCTTCAAAGAAGACAGGTACCGTGGAAAAATCCTCAATCACACGCGCCTTGCTGAAGGTTTGAAAGGGATAGAAGATACCCGCATGAGGTTTGTCGGCTCCAAAGACGGAAATGGGCATACTACCTGAAGTATGCAGGTGCATGGCTTTCTCCTTTCCCTTTACCTGTGCTACTACCGCAGCTAGCGCCTCATCTTTGACCGCATATATATATACATTCGCCTGAGGCAGTTGATCTAGTCCCTGACGACTACTAACCATCTGACAAGCGACACCTCTTTTGGTGAAAGCATGGTGCAGATTGGTGGCCACATTACCCAGACCGATGATGATGATATTCATTGATTGTTTATAGTTTAAAGTTTATAGTTTAAAGGCAGGGATTTATAGAACTCAGTAACTGCCACGATGCCGTTTTCCCATACTTCAAGATCCATAGACTCGTTGGGCGAATGGATAGCATTCTTCT
>JAEIGA010013648.1_pt1 | contig 12362 bp, 10 predicted proteins | sample 9270691 | NCBI WGS metagenome assembly JAEIGA01 (sample SAMN17057246, study PRJNA624740) | gut metagenome | biome: biome; isolation source: fecal sample | host: Bos grunniens | place: China: Xizang | collected 2019
ATCTTGTGCAGCGCCTGATTGACGCTATGGAATCAGAGAAAGTCAAGCCCCTTGTCTTGTTCTCAAGTTCTACACATGAAATACGCGATACAGCATATGGAAAGGCAAAGTTGGAAGGGCGCAGAAGGTTTGAACAATGGGCAAAAAGAAATGACTCTTCCTTTGTTGGCTTTGTATTTCCAAATATATATGGTCCAGGGGCTAAGGTTCATTATGCGAGTTTTATTGCTAACTTTGCTTGGGAGTTAATGCATGGAAAGAAGCCGGAAGTTCATATAGATGCACCAATGGAGTTAAAGTATGTTGATGATCTTTGTGAATTTTTGGGGCAATATTTTTCTTACGCAGGTATCAAAAGAGTAGTAGTCCCATATGATATTAAGCTTAAAGTGTCAGATGTTTTAGATTTGTTTGAAATGTTTAAAGGGATGTTATACCTAGGGTTTGAACAAGGACCTACTTACGATAATAACCTTAAGAAGTTGTTCGCAACATTTATTTCTTATAAGTAGGGTGATACATAGAAATAGAAAGTGATTAATAATGAATCCATATTACAAGGCAATTAGGAAGTATCTTTTGTTTTTCTGTGCCATTGCTTTATGTGGGCGTTTTATTCACGAAAGCGTCTTAATTGCAGTGGCTCTTTATGGTGTAATCTGTGCAGGAAGCAGAAAGAGCGGAATGGCGATTGCGTGTTTCGTTTTTATGCCGTTCGCAGTTATGATGAATCCAGGATTGATATCTCGAACGGGAATGTTGATTATTAGTGCAAAAATCAGCTTGGTTATTATGATTTTTGGAATGATATTGCTAGCATCTCAGCGAAGAGGTTGGCATCGTTTGCCAATAGGAGGATTGTTCGTTTATCTTATTGTTGCAGTTGTTTCTTCTATTGATGGTTGGTTTCCAGTGATTAGCTTTTTAAAAATTGCACAATTTGCACTTTTCTTAAGTGCACTTTATTGTACGGCATTAGCTATGCAGGATTCGTATGAAACATTGCTTGATGTTCGCGCAGTTATGATGGCTTTAGCAATTATAACTATCATAGGTTCTTTATTTGTTTTGCCGTTCCCAGATCTCGCTTATTCTATGATGATTAAAAAGGCAGCAAGTTATGGTATTTATCTTACTGACGAGTCTATTGCATCATCGGACGGAATGACGCTATTTAATGGTGTATGTTATCATAGTCAAGCGCTTGCTCCTATTGCAGCCATTTTGTTCGCATGGGTATTGTGTGATATGCTTTTTGTTGAACGCCGAATGTGCTGGTTACATATGATTTTGATTGGATTAGCGCCTATCATACTTTATCTTACTCGCTCAAGAACAGCAATTGTTTCGCTTTTGGCATTGCTGATAGTGATTCAATTTTATGCTCTTTGTTTTATTGCAGTTCCTTCACGATTAAAAAGCCGGGTAAGAATTATTTCAACGTTACTCGTTGGGGGCGCAGTATTGGCAGCGGGGATCTTGGAGATGAGAGATGGAACGGTGTCTAAATGGCTCAGAAAAACAGATGAGGTTACGATGGATGAGCGAGGAACTATGGAGGCTGTTATGGAGAGTCGAATGGGATTGGTTGAGAGGAATATGTATGATTTCTCTCTTAATCCTGTGTTGGGTAAAGGTTTTCAGGTGATGCCAGAACATATGCAGTGGTATCAAGAAGGGCGTATTAACTTGTTATCTGCACCAATTGAAAAAGGTGTTTTGCCGACTATGATATTGGGTGAGACTGGTATTGTAGGCGGTATAGTCTTTTTAATATTCTTATTGCATTTTATTATAACATGTACTCAACGGCATTATATGAGTCTTCTCTCACTGTTTGCTGTTATTATTGCATCGAATATGGGAGAGGCTTCGTTCTTTTCTCCTGCAGGGCAAGGTGGGGTAATGTGGGTTGTTGTAGCGATAGGTGGATTTTGTTGTGATATGATGACTTTGGGTGGGCGACCTTTGCACGAATATGGTCTGTCAGAGCATAGTTAAGTAAGAGGCACTTGTAGCATTATGAATATTTAGGAGAATTTTATGAAGGTAATACATGTAGTTAAAACACTTTCTGAAGTATATGGTGGTCCTGCACGTTCCGTACAAGGGCTCGTTTCAGCTATTGAATCAAAAGGTGTGGAAGCCTGGCTAGTCAGTCTTGAAGATGGTGGAGCGCCGTGGATAAAAGGAATTTCAAATTACAGATGTTTTGGGCTCAAAGGTGCTAAGGGTGTTCGTCGAAAGATGGAAGAGTTAATTGATGAGGTTAAACCTGATATTATACAGACTCACGATTTATGGATGCCGAAGCTTCATGCGTGTTGCGTTGCAGCAAGGCGAAAGGGAGTTCCTTATATTATAACGCCTCGAGGATCGTTAGAGAAATGGAGCTTGAGGCAGAAATGGTGGAAGAAGTATCCCGCGTTGTGGACTTATCAAGGGTATGACATGCGTCATGCTCTAGCAATACATACAACCGCGGAAAGTGAAGCGAGTCAGGCTAAAAAGTTTTGTGGCAAGGTTCCTGTTTATATAAATACAAACGGATTGAGTTTTCCAGATAGTATACCAGCTATTAATAAAGATGAAGGTAGAAAAAGGAAAGCTCTATTTATTAGTAGAATTCATAAGAAAAAGGGGCTGCTTACCCTTGTCGAGGCTTGGGATAAGGTTCGTCCTAAAGGTTGGTTTTTTGAGGTGGTTGGTACGGATGCGGATGGGTATCAGAAAATTGTTCATGATGAAGTTGTTCGAAGAGGGTTGACTTCTGATTTTGTATTTAGTGGCCCAGTCAATGATAGAGATAAATGGCAAACATACGCAAGTGCCGATATGTTTGTGCTACCAACGCATTCCGAAAACTTTGGGATCGTTATTGCAGAGGCTCTTTATGCTGGACTTCCTGTGATAACGACTAAGGGTGCGCCGTGGGAGGATATAGCTAAGTCGCAGGCGGGATGGTGGATAGATGATGATGTTGATGCTTTAACTACAGCTTTAATAGAGGCTACTTCTAAAAGTGATGATGAAATGTATGAAATGGGTAAACGAGGTCATAAGCTTGTGGTTGAGAAGTATTCGTGGGAAGGTATAGCTAAAGATTTAATCAAGAAATATAAGAGTCTTCTTTTCAAATGTTAGAATAATACAGTAAAATGATATGCAGATAGTAAGTAGATTATTCCATAGATTACAAAGTCGAACGGTAATAAATATTACCGCGGCGATCTTAGCTTTTGGAATAGGCATACTTATTCGATTTATTTCAACGCCATACATAGTATCGAGATTAGGTACTGAGGCGTATGGCTTTGTTGGGGTTTCTGCGAATATAATTGGTATTATTTCACTTTTGACAGTTGCGGTTAATTCTTTAGCTAATCGATATATAGCTGTGGAATATCAGTCTGGTAGGATCGACGCTGCAAAATCATATTATTCAAGTCTGATTGTTTCGAATGTTGCGTTATCTGTTGTTTTATTGTTTCTATGTGTAGCCATAAGTCTCAATCTAGAGAAAATTATTAATATTTCAGGTGGAATGATTAATGAAGTTAAGATTCTTTTTGCGATACTTTCGGCAAATATGATTGTATTATTACTATCAAGCGCTTGGAGTGTCGGTGCATTTCTTCGCAATCGTCTTGATGTAATAAATGGGATACAAGTATTAGGTAATATTGTGCAAGGAATTGCACTAATTCTTCTTTTTGGTTTTGGGTTGGCACACATTTGGTATGTTGGTGTTGCGATTTTTGCAATGGGAGTAGTAGTTTCGCTTGGTAATTACATCGCCATGCGAAGCCTATTGCCAGAGCTTAGATTAGAGTGGTGCTTATTTTCTGTAAAAAGTGTTTTAAATTTGAGTAAAGCAGGCGCATGGAATTTAGTTTCAAAAATAAGTGATATTTTTGGACAAGGCTTGGATTTGCTTATTGCCAATGTTTATCTTGGTGCAACACTTGCAGGTGTGCTTGCAATTTCAAAGAATGTTCCATTCTTGGTGTTAGGCTTTTTTACAGCATTAGTAAGTGCCTTTGTGCCTATGTTGATAAAGAGATACGCTGAAAAGAGCCATTCCCAGTTTATGCTGATTATGTCTCGGGCAATTAAAGTATGTTGTTTTTTTGCTGCATTACCGATGGCTTTTTTAATAGTCTTTGGTGAAGATTTCTATTCGTTATGGTTACAAGGTCAAGATTCTCAATTATTAAATATACTTACGATGGTGGGGGCTGTTAATTTGATTTTTGCAATGCCGATTGAAATTATTTGGTCGGTATTCACTATTACAAATAAACTGAAATGGCCTACATTGTTTATGTTGGGTAATAGCATACTTGTGTTCGCTACGATGCTGTTAGGCTGTTATATTTTCGAGGACGCGTTTTACAAATTGTTAGTTGTAGCAGGCGCGAGAGCGGGGTGGGGAGTTATACGGAGTTTGACATTTTTGCCTCTATATGGAGCGAATGTTGCTCATATGCCAAGAAGTATATTCTATAATCCAATTGTCGGATGTGTAATTTTACTTATTCTAAATGTATCGTTCGGGATTGCGGCAAAAAGTATATTTGAAGTTCAATTATGGAGCGGATTTGTTTTTGCTGTTTTATTTTTTGTATCTTGTAGTTTTATATCCGGTTATGTGTTTATGCGAAGGAACTCAATTTTGAAGTTATTACCCATAATGCGATTTCGAAAGAGGATGATTCATTTTGTGCATAGGGTAGATAAGATGAATCCTGGAGATATGGCGTCATGTCCTATTCGGTATTTTCATTGGCCTTTATCTTGTAAAGAGCATGACATTGAGAATATGGACATGCGATGGATTAGGGAAAATGATGTGGTGATTATAGGAGGAGGCGGTCTTATAAATTGCAAGGATGAATGGAATCGCTTAATCAATGATATTCTTGCTAAATGTAAGTGTGTGGTGGCATGGGGTGTCGGATTTAATCAACATGTTAATTCAACTATAACTGCGACTATAGATTATAATCGATTTAGTATACTTTCGATTAGAGATATGGATCATCCGTCAGGGTTTGAATGGTTGCCATGTGTCAGTTGTATGGCGATTAGTGAAGAGTTTATATCATCAGAAGGTAAAGGCATAGGAGTCGTTTCGCACTGTGATAATATAATGCAGAGAGAAGGAGAGTCTATTGTTAGTAGTGACGGTTTTAATGCCATTATGAGATTAATCGCAAGGCATTCCGTGATTAAGACGAATTCTTATCATGCAGCGTATTGGGCGGAACTTCTGGGTCGGGATGTTTTGTTGGAAGGTGTTGATTATTCAGAAAAGTTTAAATGGATGTCAGAAATTCGGCTTGATTCAGCAAAGAGTATGAATAAAGCTTTTTATGAGCGAGTAATGAGGTTGGTGGGAAATGATACCTAAAAAAATACATTATTGCTGGCTTAGTGGAGAGGAGATGCCGCCTAAAATGATTCGATGTATGGAGTCGTGGCGTCGTACCTTGACAGACTATGAACTTGTGCATTGGGATATGGAAAAGGCGCGGACTATAAATGCGCCTTGGTTAAGGGCTGCGATTGCTAATAAGCAGTGGGCGTTCGCGTCGGATTATATTCGTATTTGGGCGCTTTATCATGAAGGTGGTATTTATCTTGATACTGATGTTGAGGTGGTAAAGGACGTTGCGCCGATTTTGGACCGTGATCTACTCATTGGTGAGGAGAATGGGACGGGAATGATAGAAGCCGCAGTATTGGGTTCTGTAGCAGGAAATGATATAATTAAGAGAGTGCTTGATAGTTTCGAGGATGAGCCAACAGGAGAGACATTGCCCGAGCGATTAAAGCGCGTTATGGGGGATGATGTTAGCTTATTGACGGCTAACACGTTAAGTCCTAAAAATTGGAAAACGGGAAAGGTTACTATTACAACAGAAACATATACAATACATCACTTCGCTGGATCCTGGCTTACTGCAAAGGAAAGGTGGGCGGCAAGGATGGGGCGATTACTCGGAGCGTGGGCCATTCCATATACAAGATGGATTTTTAATAAATTCGGGAAATGAAGCTTAGCGTTATAATACCAGTTTACAATGTTGAGAAGTACTTAATAAGGTGCCTCGACTCGGTTATTGCTTCGGTTGACGCAACGACGCAGTATTGTGAGGCGGAAATTATTTGTATAGACGACGGAAGTACGGATGATTCTTCACATATTTTGCTTGAATATGCTACGCGGGATTCTCGTTTTAAACTAATTACGCAAAAAAATATGGGTCTCTCTATGGCAAGGAATGCTGGGCTGGATGTTGCCACAGGAGATTGGATTTCATTTGTTGATAGTGATGATTGGATTGAGGAAGGTTATTTCTCGGCATTACTCGAGGCTGTTTCACGTACTGGATTTAAGATTGCTGCTGTTGAAACTAAAGATTCTGACGCTGTTAGTTATTGGTGTAAGAAAGGGTCGTCCCCAGCTGTTGCGTGGGGCAAGATATATAGTGCAGAGTTGTCTAACTTGTTACGTTTTCCTGAAGGTCGTTTACATGAGGACGAGTTTACGGTTCATAAAGCAGTGTTTGCGGCAGGTGGGATCGCTGGGGTGAAACGCGCTCTTTATCATTATACGGTTCGTGCTGATTCAATTATGGGTACAAAATCTGAAAAGAATCTTAGAGATTGGTTAGACGGATGTTCGGAACAGGCGGAATTTCTAAAGAAGGTGAGCGAAAAAGCTTATTCCGTTGCTCTTGCCAAAAAGATTCAAGTTGACCATTGGATTGGCAAAGTTAATAAGGATGATGTAGCAGAATATGCTCGAGTTATGAGGTGGAGGGTTGGAAGATATTTCTGGCCTGAACATTATAGACATCCTTGGTTTATAAACAAGTTTACATGGCAGATAATAAAAAGATGTTGCTTTCTGTAATAGTTCCTTCTTTGACAGGTGAAATGCCAAAGTCGTTGCCTACGGATTCAAGATTGGAAGTCGTAGTGGTAACGAATGTTCGTCCCGTTAGCGCTGCCCGCAATCAAGGATTATTAAAAGCGCATGGCGATTATATCGCCTGGGTGGATGCTGATGATGAGGTAACAAGCGATTGGCTGCCAGAGATCCTTAGTGCATTAGAAAGTCGTCCTGACATTTTAAGCTTTAATGCCCGCGTCAAATGGGTTGATTCAACGAGGAGGGAATATATTGTAGGTGGTGGAGCGCGAGCCAAGGATGTTATGGCAGAACGCATTAATGGACAATTGTGGAATAAGGTTATAAAACGCGAACTTTTTGCAGGAATCTCTTTTTCAGGCGCATCACACGAGGATTATAAGATGTTGTGTGAATTATTGCCAAAAGCTAAGTCTTTTAAACATATTGATAAAGTATTATATGTATACAAAAGAGGTGCGTCTGGATTGTCTCAGCACAAGGATATTGAGTCGGGGAGGAAAGCTGTTCTTGATCTTATTAATTTTTATGAAAAGAGTCCTATTGAATGGAAGGACGAAATTGGTAAAGGCGTCGCTCAGCGTGTGGCAGATTTTTGCAGAAATGGGGAATCTTCGTTAGAGTTGAGGAAGTTTCTTCGTAAGATGCTGTTTTCAATAATTTTAGACAAAAGTTTAACAGTTCGTATTAAAATGAAATGTTTATTAGCTAGTTTTGGAGTATAAGATTGTGCAGAAAAAAATTCTTCATATAATTCCAGGACTTGATGATCCTACATGTGGTATTGCAGTCGCGGCAAAAATGATTATACGAAAACAGATTGCAACTGGGGATAGTGTTGAATATGTCGATTTTAAAAAATGGACAAAGCAACAGATAGGCGCGGCTGATGAGGTGTGGGTACATTCTATGTGGACACCTAGTGTGATGTCGGCTGTTTTGACAGCAACGCGATTGAATAAAATAGTTGTTAGGATGCCGCATGGATGTATGGATCCAACTAAGGTTAAGCATCATTGGTATAAGAAGTGTTGGGTTGCTCCAATAGAGCGTTGGCTTTTTAGAAAAGTTAATCGCATTGTTGCTACATGTGCAAATGAAGTTGAGTGGGTGAGAAAGTTTGAGCCTAAAGTTAGGGAGGTAGAAGTCGTATCACTTGCTTCAGAAAGAGACTTTAAGTGTCAAAAAGAAGATAACGATTGTAAAGATGGGGAGGTGAAGTTTTTATATATTGGGAGATTGCATCCTCTTAAGGGAGTCGAATTTCTTTTGCAAGCAATGAATGAGTATCAAAGGTCTTTGCGACCTTTGCGTTCTTTGCGGCTAAAAATAATTGGAAAAGACGAGGGGGAAGGTGAAAAACTTAGAAGAATGACGACGGAGTTTGGTTTGAATGTGGAGTTTTGTGGTGTTGTTAGTGAAGAAGAAAAGGAACGAGCGTGGGATTGGTGTGATGTTCTAGTGTTGCCAACTTTAAGTGAAAACTTTGGATTAGTTGTCGCTGAAGCACTTGAGCGCGGCAAGCGCGTAATCACAACTGATGGAGCACCCGCGTGGGGAGATGGTAATGATTATGATGGGAGACTTGTGTATTTAAGAGGGTATGTGGAAGCTCAGAATGGGGAGAAAGTAAGATTTTTGAATGAGGCGTTGCAGAAGTTTTCGGCAAGGAAAGAATAGCGGTTGTTGGGAGATGCCGGAGCTTTATGTATACAGCTCGTTATCGGTAATTATGAAAATGAATATATATATAACAAATTTTTAATTAATAAGTGAAAGATGACAAAAGAATTTGAGTTTGAGGTATTGATAGATGAAGAACTTGTAACCTTTGCCGACCAAACAATAGAGGTGGTAGGGAATGAGAACCTGTTGAGCATTGTTAATGATTATGAAGAAGGGAAGTGGCGATATAGTAAGTTCGCAAAATTTATATGGAATAGTGCAAAGGAGGCTGCATTGACTGCGGCAGAGCGAGCTGCTAATTTTAAAGATGAGGCAACAATATTGTCAACAGTAGCAGAAAGACTACGGATATCAGATGATAATGGGAAGGGAAGTGAATTGGCTGAAATATTTTTATATGGAATTATGCGGCGTTATTATGGTGCATTACCTGTTGTTCCAAAGATATGGCATAAGCAGAATAGAAATGACAATGTAAAGGGTGCCGATAGTGTTCATATTATAATCAAAGATGGTGATGCATTCGAGTTGTGGCTAGGCGAAGCGAAATTTTATACAACTATTAAAACGTGTGATTTTGAGCATTTTATTGATTCGGTTGAGCAAACTTTGAATCGCGAGACTATTCGTAAGGAGAATTCATTTGTTATTGGGTTAAAAGATTTGGAACAGCTATTGAATGAGGAATATAAGGAAAGAAAAGAGGCGCTTCATAGGAACATTGTGCGTTGTCTTTCTGACAAGACCTCTTTGGATGAAATAAAGACTATTCTTCATATTCCTATATTGCTAATTGATAATTGTGCAATAACTAAGGAGGCTGTAACTATTGATAATGAATATAGGGAAGCTATCAAGCTTGAGCATAAAGAACGTGCAGTCAACTATTTTCAAAAGCAGATAGAGTTACTAAAGAACAAGATACATCATTATGACAAGATACATTTTCATCTTATATTGTTTCCAGTCCCAGACAAGAGTATAATCGTGGAACGATATCTTTCTTGTGCGAAAAATTTACGTCAAATGTAGTACTATGAATGATTTATTTGATAGATGTCGTCATATAGCTGAATTGCTTGAATTAGGTAAATTGAGCGAAGCTAGAGAGGCTTTGATTCTTCTCTTGGATGCGATGGAGGTTAAGCACGTAGAAAAAGATGCGATAGTAAACCATCTGATACGTGTTTCTGGCTTATATCCACAGATTGAAGAAAAAACTGCGACATTAGAAGATGCTTTTGTTAAATCACTTTTTTCTGTAGACGTTGGAAATAAAGAACCAGTGACTCTTCATCGGGATCAATCGGAATTGTTGAAAGCATTACTTGCAGGCAAAAGCCTTGTTGTAACAGCTCCTACAAGTTTTGGGAAAAGTTTTATTATTGATGCGTTGATTGCGTTGCAAAAACCGAAGAATGCTGTAATAATAGTGCCTACTATTGCATTGGCAGATGAAGTGAGGCGGCGGCTTACCAGTAAGTTTGCGAATTATTACAAGATAATAACAACAAGTGATGTTGCCCTTGCAGAAAGAAATTTGATAATTTGTCCTCAAGAAAGAGCGCTAAGTTATAAGGATAAAATAAAAGATGTGAGTTTGTTTATCGTTGATGAATTTTATAAGATTAGCCCACGATATGATGGATCTAGATATGTTCCTCTCATGAAGCTAATAATGCAGTTGAAATCTAAGGCAAAGCAATGTTATTTTCTTGCCCCTAATATTGATGAGGTGCGCGATAATGCTTTTACTAGTGGTATGCAAATTTTTTCTTTTGAATTAAAGACAGTTTATTTAAAATATCATCCAATTTATGAATTGCTTAAAGAAAAGAAATTGAAGAAAAGCGAATATTTACGAGATTTGCTTAAGATGATTTCAGGGCAGAAGACGCTCGTGTATGGGAAGTCTCCTAAGTCATTGGACAGGTTGGCAATTGCAATGATGCCCTTATTGTCTAGAATATCACAAGGTTCATCGCTTTATTATTTTTCAGAATGGTTCTCTGAGAATTATGTGTCAGATAGCCAATTTTCAAGAGCGGTAGAGCATGGCATCGTTCAACACCACGGTCGACTTCATAGACCAATCTCACAAATAGTTATCAGATTGTTTGAGAGAGAGTGTGATTGCAATCTTCTTTTAGCTACAAGTTCTTTGATTGAAGGAGTTAACACGTCAGCTAAGAATGTTGTTATCTGGGATAATAAAAAAGGGACTCGTCGGTTTGACACATTTACATACAAGAATATTTCTGGTCGCGCTGGACGAATGTTTCGGCATTTTGTTGGTAATGTTTATAATATGGAAAAGCCGCCAGAATTATATAAGCAAGCTTTTTTAGATGTTGAGATTCCAGAGAGTGAACTGTATTCTTTCGTGGACGAAAATAGTCAACCATATTTGTCTGATGAGCAGTTAAAAGCGATTAAACTTAAAGAGAATTCAATAGTAGATAAATACGGTGGTGCTTTTTATCGGAAAGTTTTTTGCGAGAATATACTCTCATATGTTAAAAATGATTCTATTGATAAAATTGTTAAAACGGTAAATATCCTTAATTCTTTGCAGTGCTATGAGAAGTTGTTACATGGTGCTTCCAGCGAATGGGAGATTCCATTAAATATAATCCTTAGGCACTTAGATGGTGAATTTATAAAGCGAGAAAATAGGCGTAAGTTACTGGCTTTTATACAGGTATTATCTAGAAGTTGGGAAAAATCGACTAGGGAAATTTTAAAAGATGCCAATAATATTGGAATTGGAATAGATGATTATTTTAAGTTTGAGCGTGTAGTGTCTTTTGATGTTGCTTCGTTAGTGTCGGATTTGAATATTATCGCGCAAGCGTATTGGGGTGGTGGAGCTGGATTTGACTTGACATCTTTTATTTCAAGGTTATCAAATGCTTTTTTGCCGCCTCGTGTATATGATTTGGAGGAATACGGATTGCCACGTATGATTTCTAGAAAAATCCATGATGCAAATATAATCAATTTTGAGTCGGATATGACTCTTGAGGAAGTCCTTGGTGAACTTAGTAAATTCGGAGCAAATGGATTAAAATCAAAATTGCCAGATTTACATTATTTTGATGAGTATATTATTGATTACTTTTATGAAGGGATAACGAAAGTGTAGGATTATTCACATATGTGCTGGGTGGCAGCATTGGAATGGCGCGGCAAATATCGCGCGGATGATTATGGATGTGCAGCGTCGGGAAGGACATGAGGTGTTCTTCGCAACGTGGGCGAAAATACGTGATTTGAAGGCTGCTGATGAGGTTTGGATTCATTGCGGATGGTTGCCGTGTTTGTGGTGGGCTGCGTTTTGGGCGAAGAATGCAAGGTGGATGCCTGAAGCGTGTTATGATCCGATTAGATTGAAATTTAGCGCATGGAAGAAGCGGTTGGCTGGTCCAATTGAGAGATGGTCATTAAGGCGTTGTAAGAAGCTCGTCGCGACGTGCAATGCGGAGAAGGAGTGGATTGAGGCGTATTTAGGGAAGAAGTGTCCGGAGATTGTGGTGGAGGATGTGAGGAGGTTTTTTGATTTGAAAGGGGAAAAGGGAAAAGGGAATTGGGAAGAGGGAAGAGAAAGAAGATTCAAATAATAAGAAGCTGAATGTTCTTTATTTGGGGCGGAGGCATCCGCTTAAAGGGGTTAAGTATCTTGAATTTGCTGTTGAGGAATTGAATTATTTTTGTATGTCGAGGGTTCCTGGGGGCG
>JAEIGA010013649.1_pt1 | contig 12362 bp, 7 predicted proteins | sample 9270691 | NCBI WGS metagenome assembly JAEIGA01 (sample SAMN17057246, study PRJNA624740) | gut metagenome | biome: biome; isolation source: fecal sample | host: Bos grunniens | place: China: Xizang | collected 2019
GCAACACCTTTTGCAACTTGCTTTTCAACAAGTTCGCCATTGTTGTTTTGATAAACTTTGCCGTCTTTTACGACAAGTCCGTTTTCTTTTATTTCTTTTGTAGCCTTTTCTACTGCATAGTTAGTACGTTCTTTTGTTGGCTGTGCTGGATAATCCATTTTGCCATCAATATGAGTGAACGCTTCTCTAATTTGGTCGGCAAGACTGCCTTTATCAGTAAATGGCTTATATGTCAAACTCTTACCGTGATACATACTTCCTTCAAGTGAAGGTGTACCAAGAGCCATTTCGGGGTGAGCAGTAAAATAATTATTGATATAATCTCCGTTCCAACCATCTAATCGTTGATAAGTTGACTCAAGAAAATCTACGCCACTATAATCTGTTCCAGGCTCTCTCTTTTTAAGCACAAGAATATCGGTGACAACTTCCGTTCCTGCATTACTCTTAAACGCTGTGTTAGGCAATCTAATTGCCCCCAACAAGTCAGCGTGTTTCATAATGTATCTACGAACAGTGCTATCTGAACTATTCATTGTGTAAGATGAAGTAATGAACATTACTATTCCACCCGGTCTAACCTTGTCTAACGATTTAGCAAAGAAATAGTTATGTATTGCACTTGTAACCTTTTTAGGATATGCTTTATCGTTAATTGCATAATTACCGAAAGGAACATTACTAATCGCAACGTCCATATAATTGTCAGGTATGTTTGCCTTTTCAAAACCTTGAATACGAACGTCAGCGTTTGGATATAGGTATTTAGCAATAAGACCTGTTATGCCGTCTAATTCTACCATAGTCCAACTCTTAACTTTTGCACTCATTTCAGTAGGCATAGCACCAACGAAATTACCTACACCAGAAGATGGCTCTAACATTCTACCACCATTAAAACCAAGTTTAGCAAGTCCGTCATACATTGCCTTTATAACTGAAATCTCGGTATAGTGAGCGTTTAATGTGCTACCCCTTGCAAGATTGTATTCTTCTTCCGTTAAAAGTTCTTTAAGTTCGGTATATTCCTTTGCCCAATCTGGCTTTCTTTGGTCAAAAGCATTTGCAAGTCCACCCCAACCAACATATTTAGATAATATTTGTTGTTCGGCTTCCGTTGCATATCTACCTTCTTTTTCAAGTTGTTTAACGAGTTTTATTGCTTCGATATTAGCCTTATATCTTGATTTTTCGCCATTAGGCAAGTCAAGACTATCGCCGATAACAAAATCTCTTCCTTTTGGCTTTTCGGTTGATTTTTCGGCAATTTGTTGCACTACTTCATTGTGTAGTTCTTCGGCTTTCTTTGTAGCTTCTTCTTCGGTTATTCCGTCTGGTCGTAAATCTCTGCTCTCGCTATCTCTTTCGCTTGGTCTTCGGCTAATCCGTTTCTCATCAACTCGATTATCATCTCGTCTAACCTCAACCCTTCCGTCATTAGATGTTGATACAGTTCTTCCGGTGTCTTCCACTCGTTGTATAGGCTTTTCTTCCAATTCATCCAGTAATCGTGTATCTCTTTCCCCATCACTGGTAGGCTTAGATATTGTTGAATTGTCAATCGACCTTTCATTTTCTGTGCCATTGTTTATCTCCTTTTCGCTTGTTTCACCAAGTAAATTGTTATTCTTTACTAACGCAAAAATTTCAGCTTTCGCTTCTTCTCTTGAATTATGCCTTTCAGTATAATAATTAAGACCTTTTGCGTTATATATAGGATAGCCTTTTTCACCAACGCTCGGCGCTTCTTGTACGTGTCCTACATACTTGCCACCGGGTAAAGGTGTAATATTAAATTCATAATTACCTAACTTAAACTTTGCATAACCTTCAAGTTTGTTTTCAAGTTCGGCATAAATACCACTATCAAGTTTAGTTTCTTGCTTTGTAGTAGTTTCAGCCTTTGAATTTAACCTTTCAGTTATAACTCTTTTTGCTTCTTTATTACCTATTACCGTTGTTTCTTCATACCCTTCCATAGTAAAGGTATAATAAGTTGTAGTGTTGCCTTCGCTATCAGTTTCCTTTGATATTGTCGTTTCAACACCTTCTATTTGTGTTCTTCCTACAACAACACGACCTTTGTTTGCAAAAGAATTAACGTTTGTAGCCTTTTCTTCCTTTTGTATCGGTTTTTCTTCTACCTTTGGTTTACTTTCGGCTTTTACTTCTTTTGCATAACCTACTTCATACACAGGTTTGGCCTTGCCACCGTGAGTATGAACGGGACATAAAATAGCATCTCCGTTTTCGCCTTTGATATATAAAAAACTCGTTCCGTCATCTTTTGTAAGATAAACTTGTGGATTTACCAAACTATCCATTATCTTGCTAACAAGTGCTATTTGATATTGAGTATTATCCCCTATTTGTATTAGGTTTTGCATCCAATCGGCTTTTTTAGAAGGCACTAATGCTCTAATATCGTTAAGGTCAATATCTTCTATTCTCTTGTTGCTATCGATTGTGCTATTCGCATCAAAAATAGTATCAAGTTTAGGATATGTGTCAGCAGAAACTTCCGTCAAGTCTTGCATTATATCATTGTATCTTACTGCAAAAATACCATCACTTATATATTGCTTGCCATTTATAACACAAGCGCCACGCATAGACTCTCTTGCGTTACGTTTTTCCATAACAAGTTTAAAAAGTGCTTTTCTTGCAGTTTCAAGTTTAGGAGATTTCTTTGTAGGCTTGGCAATTTCTTTGTGTTCTTGAATATTTTCTTTGCTTTCGCCAAGATTTTCTACAACTTCATCAACGGCAATAGTCATTTGATAGTTTTCCACTGCACCTTTTGAAGCCTTATCAAAAAGTTCCACAATGTTATCAACATAACTAACAACTTCGCCTATTTGTTGTTGCATTGCCTTTGCTTCTTTTGGCAAGTTTTTATTGATTTTAGCAAAGTACGCTTTAATGCTTGCGACAAACTCTTTTAACTTTTCAAATAACTTTTCAAATAAAGTCTTGTGATTTTCGGCAAGGTCGTTGACAAACTTAGAGTCGGGCAATACGTCAGTCATTGCTTGTGCAACAACTTCTCTACTTGCCTTATCATAAGATAGGTTTCCAGCTTCCATTTCATTATTGATAAGAACGTCAACATTTTCGCCTTTCTCGGCAAGCCTATCAAATACTGCTTTTCTTAACTCATTATAGCATCTTGGATTCCATTTTTCAACAAAATGGACAAATTCGTGGGAGAAAGTTCGCAAAATTGTATAGTTTGCAAGTTCCCCAACGTCTCTTAAATCCTTTAAGCCTGCGTTTAGGTCTAAATAAATAGTTCCTGCATCATTTCTATTATACTTGCCTTGCGCTTCCGTAAATTTCCCGTCAGCGTTTGCTTGCGACTTATAAAGAACGATATCAATACCCGTTCCACCTGAAATTCCCGATAGCACCTTATAAGCAATATTTTGCGTATCGTTAAAACTCGTTTTAAGGTCATTGATAGAAACGCCGTCCCCACGAACAACACCTTCCTTATGCCCTTTTTTGCCGTTTACAAGTGCTTTATTGCTCGCTTCAAGGCTTTCAACTTCTTTTTGCGCTGCATATTCGCCCGTTTCATAAGCTAATTCGATTTGATTTTCCGTTAAATACGAAACACTTTCAAGTTTTTTAACGCCTTCAAGTCGCATCGTGCCACTTTTCCCATAGTTAAATACTTGTTCATAAGCAGCATCGTACTTTTCTACGTCTTGATTTGGTAGAATTGTATGCGCCATTGCCCCTGCTTGTTCGCCGTATTTTTTAGATACTTCTTCAATGGTCGGTTTCTTTTCAACGGTTTCGTTTACATTTTCAACACTATCGTTTACAACATTGTCAATTTTCCCACTTTCAACGCTGTCAATTTCTTCAACACTTTGAATAGTTGGCTTAATTTCTTTTGTGGCTTTGATTTCTTGTGCTTGTGGCGTGTTTTTAACTTCTTCGAGTGTTTGGTCGGCTACTGTGCCTTGCGCCGTTATGGGCTCATTTTCGGCTTGCTTAACAAGACTACTATATTCTTCATAGTTTATTCTATCAGTGTTAATCTTTTGCGCCCACTCGCTTGAATATCCACCCGTTTTAATATTGTCGGTGTTTAATTCGTTAGCAACTCTTTGACCGTATTTGCTTTCACTAATAAGAGCCTTTTCGCTTCTGCTTAAACTCTCGCCCATTGCTTGCTTTGTTAAAGCCTTTGCGAGTGCTTCTACATTGTTTGTTTCGCCAAGTTCGGTAAGGCGTTGCGTTGTTGCCTTTTCAATACTTGCCCTATCTTGTGAAAAGATTGCCTTTTCGTTTTGTTGTATAAGGTTAGCAATTTGATTGCCTGTAATGTTTTTGCCTTTATTAAGGCTATTTTGTACCTTTTGAGCGTACTTATTGTTTGGATTTATTTCAAGTGCTTCGTTGACATATTCTTTTCCACTATGAGTATAATCTTTATAACTGATATTATTACCTATGGTGTTGATTACTGCTCCACCACCAGCCATAACACCACCAGACAATGCTCCACCGATAAAGTCAAGAGCAAATTCCTTAATTGTATCTTTTATCAGCTTGCTTTTTGCTTCTTCTTCGGTCAAACCACTTGAAATATAATTATTATAAGTAATTATCCACTTGCTTTTATCTTTATTTATCGCATAATCAATTGCTTCTGCTGTAGTGTTTATTAGGTCCGTGCCAAGTTCTTCAAAACCTTCGGTTAAACTGTTCTTGATAATATTTTTTATTACACCCTTTTCCCAATCAGCCTTAAACAAAGCGTCAAAAGAAAATTTCTCCATCACAATTTCTGCTGTACCTGCAACTGCACCAAACCAAAATGCTTGGTCATCTGATAGCCCCATATCTTTAGACATAACAACAGTATCGGCTGCAGCACCTGTTCCCATAATTCCTAACGCCATAGCAGGGTTACCACCAGAAATAGCCGAAGTGGTTAAGAAATCAGCCATACTCATACCTGTATTATATAAAAACCTACCAAATTCGCTAAAGTCCTTTGATACAGTGTTTCGGATTGTACTATTCATCTGTACAACCGAATTGTAAGATGCGTTTTGGTCTATTTTTCCGTCATCTAGATAATCAGCAACTTGTCCAACATAACTAACAGCTTTAAGTGGTGCAGTAATTACACTAAATATTGAAGAACCAAACGGAGAGTCTTCTGCATATTTTCTCCAATATTCTTCCTCTTTCACCCTTTGACGAGCATTAAGAGAAGTTGTCAATTCGTTAATATATTGACCTGCAGCATCGCTTCCTTGTGTCTTATAAATATAGTTAAACAGTGCTATTTCTTCATTAGTCATTCTTTGCAAGTATTCGTGACTATTGCCTGTTAATTTACCACCGAAACTAACATCACTTGCCATACCAGCACCTAAAGCATCTTCATTACGATTTATATAATCATATTGCCAATCTCCAAACATATCATTCAATGCAAAGTAAGCCATTGAATTTCCCGACCAAATATGCTTGTTGGCTGCTTCTTCCCACGAAATGCCTGTTGCCGTGCTTTCATACTTGCTATTTTCGTCAAAGTCTTCACTCTCTTTATAATGACCCCAATTTTCATAAAAGTCTTTTGCTGTTTTCATATCGGTATCATAGGCAGCTTTGTTTTTCCATTGCCCCCAATACTTGACATCTTGTTCAGAAGCATTTTTTATATGTTGATAAAAACTTGTACCATCTTCAAGTTTATCACTCTTATCAAGTGCATCGTAAATGCTATTTACAAAGTCTTCGTTAAAATAGTCGGCGTATTGACCGAAATAAGAGCGAATACTTTCTCTTTCCGTTTCAAGTCCTTTCACTCGGTTAGTGACATTAGTTAGCCAATTAGCAGAATCAGACACATACTCATCTTCGTATGTGCCTTTTCTATTGCTAAAACGATTATTGCTTTCGGTTAGTAAGCTTGAATTTGAGTTAATAAAATAGTTCGTTCTATTGATGATATTGTTTGCGATTTCTTCGCCGTGGTCATAGACTTCCCATTCAAAATAAGAAGAAAAAGAGTTTTTAGTTTTTGGCTTGTTTTTGTTTTCTTCTTTTTGCTTTTTTTCATACGCTTTATATTCTTCGTAAGAGTTGAATTTCATAACAATCTCCTTTAATTAGGTCTAAACTTGTTCCACATTTTGTCTGCTTGTGATTGACTTGCAAAATATTTATTAAACTCTAGTCTGTCATTATTTAGTAACGCATCCCACGCACCTTTTATTTCGCTTTCAGTATATCTATTACTATACCCTAATTTGAAATTACTCGGTGGTGTGGTTGGTAAATCATTGCTTTCACTGTGCCAAATTCTTCCGAACGCATCCCACGCTTCAGCAGTTCCACCTGCTGCGATAACAACTGCTTCTGCTTCTTCCATTGTTGTAGCACCTAATAAAAGGTCTGCAAATTCTTTGCCCGACATATCACCAAATGAAGAACTTTCAATAGATGTAGCAGCTTTGCTAATAGCATCGTATTGTTCTCTTGTTAAGCCTGCCGAACTTAATTCGCTATCAGTTGGCTTATAATCCGTTCCAATGAAAGATATTGCCTTGTTATATGCATTTGCTCTGTTAGTATCTTCCCTATTAAGCGCATTTTGTTCTTTAGTATAGTCGAAACTATCTTGCCATTGTTTATTACCAATAGCATCTTGTTCTTTGGTGTAGTTAAACACTTTATCTTGATATTCTCTATCAAGAGTATCCTGTTCTTTTTGATACTCCCACTGCTCGCCATATCTTTGGTCTTCAATTGCTTCTCTCTCTAAAGCGTGTTGAACTTCATAATCATACCTTGCATCGTCAATAGAATCTCTATTGCTTGTATAACCCCTATTATATGCAGTATCAACGTCTTTTCTTGCCATATCCAACCTTGTATAGTAGTCCGACATACTATCCCTATACTTCATATACTCATCATCTGCCATATCTCCCAACATAGCATATTGATTGAGCATATCTTGACCTTCTTGATTATATTTCGCCAACGCTCTATCATACAATTCGGGAACTCTATCATTTAATTGTTGCAAATAGCCTTGATATGCTTGTTGCCCCACGCCTTGCGCATAAGAACTACCATAACCACCCGTGAGCGCTGCTGCTTGCCCCATAGTGTCTTGCATTGCCATTTTGCCTTGTTGCACGTATTGGTCTTTGTATTGTTGATAAAGTGCATCTGAATTTACGTCATAGGAAAACTTGTCCCTATTTACAATTTGGTTGTACAAGTCTTGTAATTGACCACTAAAGCTGTCTTTATATGTAGGCGCAGTAGTTTGAACTTGTTGTAAAGTAGCAAGTGCTTGCATATAGGCTTCGTCTTGTTGTGGGTTATATACAGAAGCAGACGGTTGTTTGCTTGTGATTTCTTGCGCAATAGTATCACTACCCGACTTGCTTGTATCTACCTTTGCCGAGTTAGGCTTTTCGGTATATAGTTCTTTGGAAGCTTCGGAAGTAGTGTCAAACATTCCACCCCAAGTTTCTGGACCGACAATTCCGTCGACCTTCCACTTGTTGTCACCTTGCGCTTGTCTTATTGCCGACTCGGTTTTTGCGCCCAATACGCCGTCAACACCTGTCTTGCCAATGTCATAGCCGTTATCAACAAGCCAAGTTTGTACTTTTTTTACATTGTCTCCTTGACTACCCCTTTTTAGATTTGCAAATGCCATAATTTTATTCTCCTTCGTGTATGTCATTTAGCCAACCATAAAATGGTGGGTATTTAACAACATCTACAATTTCCCCTGTGTTTTCATCGAAAGACTTTTCAGTGTAAGGCTGAGTTGCTTTCTTATAAATGGTTTCTCTATCGTGAATTTTTCTATCAGATTTGAAATATATCTTTTTTGTTTCATAAGGCTTTACTGATGGGTCTAACACAAGTTCTCTATTTCTATGAATCCCTATTGTGGCTACACCCATATCATTTTCACCGATTGAAATCGTGCGGATTACCGCATATGCTTCAGGCAAAATCTCCTTCATCGACTCTACATAATAATTAGTTGTTTTTAATCCCATAATTTTTCTCCTTTAATTAAAGTTCAATAATAGTTTCTGCTCTAGTCATAGCGAGCATATCATAACTGTTTTTGGCTCTTACTATATCCCCAGTTGTACCAGTTAAAAAAACTTCAAAAAATTCTGGATTTTTTGCAAATGGATTCGCCACAGAAATAATATTGCATTGCTTGTATGTGCCAGTAATGTGAGAATATTCAGTATACGATTTAGACTGACTAAACTCCCAACCATCTTGATTTGTTCCATTAAGCAAACTTATAAGTGTGTCATTCGCATATTCTGAACTATCTACGAGTGGGGTATTTGTTTTAGAAGTCTTTGTAAACACCAAATAAATATTTCCTTCAAGACCTGAACTATCATCACTGATTATTTCTTGTGGAAAAAAACTAAACTCTAATCTGTGTTCGTAATATTTCCCACCCGAATTTGCTTCAAGGTATTCTTTGTTTATACAGTCTTTGGCTTCAGTTGGTGTATCCGTTTGTAATGTTTTTCTATCGTTATAACAAGGTATCAATCTTGCTCGTGGTTGTTGTGCTATTGCTTGCCTTACAACTGTACCGTCAGTTCTTCTAGCATATACTGCGTCTATAAATGCACCCGTTTGTTTTGTTGCATTAACATCAACCTTTGTATCGGCATTCCAAGTTTCTTGGGCAACTCCGCCTACGGTTACTTGTGTTCCGCTATCACACTTTAACGATGCGAGCCATTCTTCTTCCGTTCCTTCAAAGCCGTGTTTTTTTGCTATTGCGTAAGCAGTTATTGCCCCTAAATTTAATCTACTCATATATAATCACTAATTCCCCTTGCTCGTTTAATTCAAAAGTAATTTCTTCGCTTGTGTTTAAGTCTATATATAACTCTCCATCAACGATTTCAGCGTTTATATACGCCATTAAACCTTGTTCGCCTTGTATCCCTTCGGCTTTTACATTAGTATTTGTTTGTCCTATATACCAATAGCCGTCTTGTATATGTGGTGTTAAGCCATTAGTTCCGTTAGTACCGTCTTTTCCGTCTTCACCTTGTAAACTAAAAAGCCACTCTATTTCGCTCCCTTCAAAGCCATTATCTACGGCTATTTGATAGGCTGATTTGCCACCACCAGTTACGCCTTCGTCTCTTTTCTTTGCTTGCCTACTCGCCATCAAAATATTTTGCACTTCTGCCAATATTTTACTACTATCAAGATTAGTTCCACCACTGCTTTGTTTGGATAACTCGTTCTCTAATTCGTCTGCTAACTGAAAAAGATATGACCTTATTTGTTTAAGTTGCTCTAATGGTGTAGGCGCATCTATTTTCGGTTTTCTTATACTCATACATCACTACCTACTTCCATACTTTTTGTTATAGAATAGATTTTTGAATAACCATAACCCGATATTCTCAATCTAAAGTGGTCGCACCTATGTGGTCTAATAGGCACGTTCAAAGTCCTTAAATTTTTTCCACCCATTGTGCTTATATGTTCCCACGTTCCCGAAGAATCGTACTGAATAAAGAAATACACTCGTGCGCCAAATTCCATTGACAACCTTACCGATATATGCGAAATATACTTCTTGTCGGGCGAATCAAAGCCAATTACACCCGTCTCAACATTCCACTCTATATTGTTGCCTTCTTCCGTTCCACTGCCAAATATCGTTTTAATTTGACCATAAGAATTATCAATGTAATACATTTCGTTCTTAAACGAACAAAAATCCATAACTTGTGTGTTATCTTCCCTGTGCCACATACCTTTTAAGGCATCATATACAAACAAGTGATATTTCTCGTTGTTGTCAGCCATAGAAATATAGTATTTATTTCCGTATGAGCCAGCTATAGCGTTAAAATAATCATTTTCGCCCAATGCTGATGATATTTCGTTAGGTAATGAGCCGTCATAAGCACAAATTCCGTGCCTTGACTTGTAATAAAGCACTTCGTTTACTATTGCAAGGCTCTTTTCACTACCTTTTTGCACGCCCCTGCAAGGCGTATCTTGTATTCTATATGGTGGATAATCTCCATAAACCTTGTGCATACACCCTTCTTTGAAAAATATAGGGTAGCCTAAATGAGTGATAGCACCTGTAAATTCTCCATTTGTACCGAGTGATGCGACATAACTATCCGTTGATATACCTAAAAAGCAATTCCAATTCTTAAAATCGCCTAATTTAGATGCGTATATCTCGTTTACAGTGTTGCCTTTCTTGTCCGTACCATATCTACAACCCCATAACCTATTGCCGGATTCTATAATAAAATCCATAATAGGCATTGTTCTTGATACAGTTATCGCACTCGTTTGTGTTATTGCTTCATCTAAAATTCCTTGTACAACGATATAACCATCGTCTCTATCATATATAATCACGCTACCATTTAAGTCTGATAGCTTGCTATCTTCTATTCCACTAATATCTACACCATCATAGACATTAAAGTATTTTCCTATGTTTAATGCGCTTATTTTAATATAAGTTGATGCAATAGCCACCCACATATCACTTGTTGAAGAATATTGCTTTAATGAGTTAGGCACTGATGACGTATCTATCCAATATGCTCCGTCCATAGGATTGCTTGGCTCTGTTGCTTGCTTATATGTAACACTATATTCTTCTCCGTCAATACGGCAAAGCGCAAATGAAACTTCCGTTGACGTTGTAATACTCGCTTCTATATCTCCGTGTGTTAGGTCGTTTGTGTTTACCCATTTCTTGTCTGGCATAATAATAACGTAAGCACCCATTGATATAAGAGATTTTTTCTCTGCATTTAGTTGCATTGCCACTCTTTGCTCAACAAGTTGTCCGTTTTGCATTTCAGCCTTAACAAAGTCTGCACCAGATACATAACAAAGTTTATCCTTTGCAATCATTCCCGTTAGGGCAGTAGGCGCAGCGAAAGTACCCCTTTTTCTTCTTGGAGACAATAAAGGATAATAATCTGAAGTCATATTTTGCATATCATAAAATTCCCCGTCAGATATACGGAGATTATGATTATATCCACGAAAGACATCTATAACTTGTCTTGTGGTATTTTGTTCTGGTAAGATAGGATATTTCATTTAATCACCCCTTAAAACAAAAATCTTTTCTTCCCTTGTGTCATTGGCATATGTGTGCGATTATAATGTTTCGCATAATCTTCCCACTCGGTATTAAACATTGTGATTTCGGCATTATATTTGTTATATTCGCCGTTCGCAAGGTCAATTTGTGCCATAAGCCAATGTATATACATTTCATCATAAGGCGCTGGCACTAAAAGTTCGGTATATTTGTCAATATCAACGTTATACCCATTAAAACTTGTTTCGTTTGCACCTTCGTGAGTATCTATAATTTCGTTTTTTACTCTTAAATCGAGATTAGAAAGCCAACCTACTTTATGCTCTTCGTCATACCTATTAGGTTTAAGGTCATCAACTTTACTAATAGCATCTATTATTTTCATAGTTAGTTCTCCAATTGCAAATAGGGAGACATAAGTCTCCCCTTGTTATTCGTTTTCTTTGTTTGCTTGTTCTTTTAATTTATCAACAGTCTCATCATATCTTTCTTGCGCTCTTTGAGACCTTTTGATTTCATAAGCCACCTCTGGTAGCACTTTAGAAGTCTTGCCTTTTGGTAAAAGGTAGTTTTTTCCGTTTACGCTAACAAATAAATTAGGCTCATCTTGAGCATTGCCCTTTGGAATAAATACTTCTTCCAATTTTTTAGTAGTGTTTGCAGTTTCTGACATAGTTTTTCTCCTATAATTTAATTAAAGGGGCAGGGTTATTCCCCACCCCTTCATTGTTTTTAGTTAGCAGTGTCAATAGCGCTGTATGAAGAACAACTCATTACACGAACAAATCTTTCTGAATAAAGAATCGTTACACCGTTGGTTTCAAACTTATAACCGATAGTGCTGAATTGTTCAAGCGGACCACCGACTTCGCCTTTGTTCTTGACAATCATTTGTAATGCGCCACCTTCTGGGTCAATGATACCAAAAGCATCTTTACCAAAGAAGTAAGTAGCATAAGTCACAGTACCTGCCTTATTCTTGTAGTCATTGCCATCGAGAACAGGTGCAAATACGTTTTCAATGAATCTAACACCGTGCAATTCGCCGATTTCACCATTGTAGATTTCTTCGGGAGATGCATATTTGTGTGCTTCAATCCATTCTTTGCTCTTTCTTAAATCTTCTGCTACTGATGGGTGGATAACTGCATAGTATTTACCATTGATTCTAGGAACTCTGTCCTTTTTCATCTTGGTAACTACTTTGTTTACCATAGCAGGA
>JAEIGA010013650.1_pt1 | contig 12362 bp, 11 predicted proteins | sample 9270691 | NCBI WGS metagenome assembly JAEIGA01 (sample SAMN17057246, study PRJNA624740) | gut metagenome | biome: biome; isolation source: fecal sample | host: Bos grunniens | place: China: Xizang | collected 2019
CAAATAATATAATTTTCCATCTTCTTCATATGAGCCGTTAACCTTTCCTTTTGTTGAAATAAAAATAGTTTTAGCATTTGTGTCTTCAGCAAAACCCTTTACTATTTCATCATCATAATTTAATATGGCAAACTCACTTGATGTTTGATTTTGAATAATACGTTTTTTTAAAAATACGTAATTTTCCATTGTAAAATGCCTTTTAAGATGGTCTGGGGTTATATTTAATACGCACGCTATATGCGGACAAATTTTTGTTGCGGTTTCTAGTTGATAACTAGAAATCTCCGCAAGACATATTTCACTATTTTTTAACATTAGAGTTTTATCACATATAGGCTCTCCAATGTTTCCACATACAACGTAACTTTTTTTGCTTTTTTCTAATATACTGTCAATTAAATACGTCGTCGTCGTTTTTCCGTTTGTGCCTGTTATTGCAACAAACGTTGGATTTGTAGAACTTAAACCTAGTTCAAACTCACCTATTATTCTAATCCCCCTTTTTCTTGCGCTAACCGCAACTTCGTGACTTATCGCCACACCGGGACTTATAACCAAAACGTCAATTTTGTCTAGATACTCGTATACGTTATCCTTTTGAAGCCTAATTCCACCCAAAGAGAGTATATAATTAACGTTATCATCTATCTTTTTATTTGAATATTCTTCATAAAAATAACACTTTCCACCATTTGAAATTATATATTTGCATGCCGAAAAACCACTTTTCGATAAACCCAAAACTAAAAACGTTTGACTACTAATTTGCATTTTTCACCTCACAAATACACCAAAATTAAAAGACACCCTAAAGTGCCGGTTATTGCCATATAGATATAGGATATTTTTGATTCTTTTAGCCCCTTTTTTTCTAAATGGTGATGAAATGGTGCCATTAAAAAAATTCTTTTTTTCGTCTTTTTATAATATAAAACCTGCATTATAACTGATATGCTTGTAAACACAAACATTATTCCTAAAACTGGAATAATTAAGGTGTTTAGTGAAAAAACGCTTATTCCTCCTAAAAGCCCACCGAGTGCTAAAGAGCCCGTATCCCCCATAAAAACACTTGCTTTTGCGGTGTTAAAAACTAGAAAGGCAAAAATTCCACCCAAAACCGAACAAGCAAGCATCATTAACATATAATATTCTTCGTCACTTTGATAAAAGTTCGTAGGCATTGATATTTGAAAACCTATAAGCACCATCATAAAAAATAAATATATGCTACAAGTTCCACCTGCAAGTCCATCTAAACCATCAGTTAAATTTACACTATTAGTAATTGCAATAAAAACCAATGAGATTAATGGAAAACTAAATATTCCAAGGTCAACGAAATTTCTAGAAAAAGGAAGATAAAAAACCGTAAGTCCCCTAGTGTATGCAAAAAGGCCGGCAAAAAAACTTATTACTAGTTGAAATATAATTTTTTGATATGCCTTTAACCCTTGGTTTTGACTAGATTTTATTTTAATAAAATCATCTAAAAATCCAACTATTAAAAACGCTAGGGCTATTATGCTACATACTAAAGAAACCCTATAACTTCCACCGCCAAACACGAAGAAAATTATAATTGACGGCAAAACAAAAAACAGACCACCCATTGTTGGTGTTCCGCTTTTGTTTTTGTGTTCTTCTACGTATTTTAAAATTGGTTGTCCTGCTTTTTTTGCCTTTAATAATTTTATTCCAAAAAAAAGGCAAACTAGACAAACGAAAAAAGAAATTATATTTACTATAAATAAAGTTTTCAAGTTTTTATACACTCACAAGTTGTTTAATAATATCTTTGTCATTAAATGGGTGTTTTATACCAAATACCTCTTGATACATTTCACTTCCCTTGCCCGCTATTAAAATTACGTCCCCTTTTCTTGCATAATTTATTGCATACTTTATTGCCTCTTTTCTATTTTCTACAATAACGTAATTTTTAGTTTTTTTGCAAAGTCCTGACTCTACCGAAAAAATTATGTCCATAGGTTCTTCAAACCTTGGATTGTCTGACGTTAATATTGTAAAATCTGCATACCTTCCACTTATCTCGCCCATTAACGGTCTTTTTGTTTTATCTCGGTTGCCACCACAACCAAACACACAAATAAGTCTTCCTTTTTTATTCTTTTTTAGGGCTTTGATGGAATTTTTAAGTCCGTCTGGCGTGTGTGCATAATCTATAAATATTTTTATCTCTTTATCGTAAACTTTTTCTAACCTTCCGTTTACACTTTCCGTGTTGTTTATACCTAAAATAATGTCATTAACCTTAACCCCTATTAGTGCGCAGGCGGTTGCAGAAGCTAGTACGTTATATACGTTAAACTCACCTATTAATGATGTCTTAACGTTGTATACCGCATCAAATAAGTTTATTACAAAAGAAGTTTTATCATTATTTTGCCTTACGTTAATTGCAAAAATATCGCTTGGATTTTTAAGACCATAACTAACTGAAAAATCTAATTCTTTTATTAATTTTCTGCCAAAACTATCGTCGGAATTTATTACGCTATATCTCGTCATTTCTTTTTTGAATAATTTTGATTTCGCAAGTTTATAATTTTGCATATTCTTAAAATAATCCAAATGGTCCTGTGTTACGTTAGTAAGTATGCTAACGTCAAAGTAAATATTATCGACCTTATGTAAATCTAAAGCGTGGGCGGAAACTTCCATTACAACAACGCTAACGCCATCTTTTTTCATTAAATAAAATAATCTATGTAATTCTAGTGGGTCTGGTGTGGTTAACGAAAGTTCTTCCTTTTTATCTAGCCAAAACGCACCTAGTGTACCTATTACTCCGCATTTAATATTTGCACTATCCAAAATTGATTTTATTATAAACGTTGTTGTAGTTTTACCATTTGTTCCCGTTACGCCAATCAGTTTTAAGTCTTTAGATGGATTATTATAAAAATTACTAGCAATTTTTGACATTGCTATTCTTGTGTTTTTTACAATAATTTGAACTAAATTTGTTTGAACCTCTTTTTCAACCACAACAGCCTTTGCTCCGTAGTATTCTGCTTCTTTTACGTAATTGTGTCCGTCTTCCACCGTACCGTTTATACATATAAACAGACAATTATCAGATACGCTTCCGCTATCTATCTTTATTTCACTTATTTCTACGTCGGTTTTTCCTATTACTTTTACTACTTCTAGTCCTTCAATTATTTTGTCTAATTTCATTCTAATCACACCTTGGAATATTTTTAAGGTCTATAATCCCCTCAAACACTTCTTTTGCATATGGACTTGCAACCGTGCTTCCATAATACTGCCCCTCTGGTTCGTTTATAACCACAAGCGCTAAATACTTTGGACTATTTGCAGGAAAATACCCTACAAATGAAGAAATATATTTGCCAGATGCAATAACTCCGTTTTCGTATTTTTGTGCCGTACCTGTTTTTCCCGCAACTCTATACCCATCTATGTATGCATTTTTGCCAGAGCCCTCGCTTACCACCTTTTCTAATAAACTATTTAATATGCTTGACGCTTCTTCACTTATTACTCTGTTTTTTAACGTTTTTGAAAACTCGCTTAATACTATGCCCTCTTTAGAATATATTTGTTTTATTAGCCTTGGCATAAAGTAGTATCCACCATTTATTGCGGATGCTGTTGCAGATGCTAATTGCAAACCCGTTACCGCTATTGTTTGACCAAAAGCTATTCTCGCAAGGTCAACGTTTTGCACTGCCGTTATAGGAAGAACCATTCCAGATGATTCACCCAAAAAGTCTACTCCCGTTGCTTTTCCATAATTAAACAGGTCTATATATTTATACATTGTTTCCTTGCCAAGCGACATAGCAATATCAACAAAAATTGGATTGCAACTATTATTAAGTGCTCCCTCTAAGGTTAACCCTTGATGCTTTCCGTTTTTATGGTCACTCCAACACCTTACCCTTTGACCATCAATGTACCTATATCTAGAAGAACTATAAACGTGGTTTACGTTATATGCATTTTTGTTTCCTTTAAGACTTTCTTCTATATTGGCAGCAGCAGTTAGTATCTTAAAAGTTGAACCCGGCTCGTAAACGTCGCTTATTAAGGTGTTTCTAGAAAGCTTGTTAAGAGAGTCTAAGTCGTCTCTTGGAAGGTCGTTTAGATTAAGCGACGGTAGGTTCGCAAGTGCTAATATTTCGCCTGAGTTAGGGTCTAAAACTAGCATAGATGCGCTTTTGCACTTGTGCATTTGCATTGCCTTTGCCATTGCGCTTTCAACTAGCATTTGAATATCAAAATCTATAGTCAATTTTATATTCAATCCGTCAATTGCTGGAATATAACTTGCCTTTTTATCTTCAAGTTCTTTGCCTACAATGTCTGTTTCGTATAAAATCTCTCCGTTTTTACCCTCTAAATATTTATTGTAGTATAATTCTATTCCCGCTTGCCCTTTGCTGTCATTTGATGTAAATCCTAAAACAGATGCAAGCATTTCATTATACGGATAAACCCTTGTATTATCTCTAGAATAGTAAACCCCACTAAAATTATATTTTTGCAAAGACTGAATTTGACTTTTGCTTACTTGCTTTTTTATAGTAACTTCACTAGATATAGTTTTAGTTAATCTACTTAAAACGTAACTATAATCCATATCTAATATGCTTGACAGAGCCGTTGCAACTTCTTCAATATTTTTAACACCGCTTTTTCTAACAAAAACTGAATACGTGTCTTGATTGTCTGCTAGAATTGTTCCGTTTCTATCCGTTATTATTCCTCTCGGCGCAATTATTGGAATCTCTCTTGTCCACTGGTCGATTGCCTTTTCTTGCAAATCCTTGCCCCAAACTATTTGAACGTAAAATAATCTTCCTATAACGAATAAAAATAAAAAGGTTACTGCAATTAGTATTGCAAATAACCTCTTTCGTAACAATGAAATTGAATAATTATTTTTAATATATTTTTTCCTCCAATGCTTTACTTTAATATATTAGCATTTAAGGTTTTTTATTACTTTATCATTCCCATTTTTTCCGCTTCACTAATGATATGTTCTTCTGTCGACATAGAGTGTATTTCCCCTCTTATATCATTTAACTCTTGCTCAATACTTGTCATTTGTGATTGCGCACTTGCATTTCTTGTTTTTAGGTTTGCAAGAACCCCTGTGTTTAACATAATTAGTGCTAGTATTACAACTACTGCTAGCGCATATAGTGATACCAAAAGTTTACCCCTTGCATTGAGTTTGTAAGAAACTTTTTCCTCACGTTTTGTTTGATTTATTTCAGTTTCTATTTCCTCTTTATATTCACTACTAAATTGCATAGTTGTTGAAGATGGAATACTGTCTTCCGTTGTTGCAGATACAAAATTTGCTTGCTCTACAACCTCTTCAACTGGTGCTACACTCGCTACGTCTAATGCCTTATCTTCTACTACTGTAGAATATCTATCATAATTAAGAAGTTTTTCTAGATTTTTTTGCATTTTTATTCTTGCATCATTTAGTTCTTCGTTTGTAGCGACGTTTGTTGAACATTCTAAAACAGGCCTTTCTAATAAGCCTACGTTTGAATTACCTTTTTCTTGCCCAAATGACACGTTTGCACCATCTATTGCTCTTCTAGTTGTAATCATAATCGTCCCCATCCTTTCTAAATAATTTTTTCGGCTATTCTTAATTTAGCACTCTTTGCCCTAGCATTTGCAATAAGTTCCTCTTCTGTAGCCGTTATCGGGTGTTTTGTAATGATTTCTATTTCTTTTTTCTTTCCACACACGCAAACTGGAATTGATTTATCGCATATGCAATCCATTTCTAATTCCTTAAACGTCTGTTTTACAATTCTGTCTTCTAACGAATGAAAGGTTATTATGGCGATTCTTCCGCCCTTTTTTAATCCTCTCACCATATCGATTATGGCTTGTTTAAGCCCTTTTAGTTCTGAATTAACTTCTATTCTTAGTGCCTGAAAGGTCTTTTTTGATGGATGTCCGTTTATTTGGCACTTTTTTGGTATTGTTTCTACTATTATTTTATTGAGTTCGCCAACAGTTTCTATCTTTTTTGTTTTTCTTGCATTTACTATGTTTTTTGCTAATACCCCGGCAAACTTTTCTTCGCCAAACTCTTTAAGAATGTATTTTATATCCTGCTCGCTATACTCGTTTACTATATATTCTGCCGTAAGTGGATTTTCTTTTGACATTCTCATATCAAGTTTAACACTATCTGCCATATAAGAAAAACCACGACTTCTATCATCTAACTGAAAGCTTGATACACCTAAATCTAATAAAACCCCATCAAAGCCATCTATATTTAGGTCGTTTTTTATGTCTGCAAAGTTCTTAAAATTTGACTTTACAATACTTATTCTATCTAAATAATCACAAAGTTTTTCCTTTGCTTTCTCTATTGCATAACTATCTAAATCAGTTGCTACAAGTTTTCCGTTTGGGGAAGATTTTTTAAGTATTTCTAAAGAATGTCCCCCACCACCTAGTGTGCCGTCGAAATAAGTTCCGCCACTTTTTATATCAAGACCATCTATCGCCTCTTTTAGTAGCACTGGTATATGAACAAAATTATCCATTATTCTTTAGCGATTCAAACGCATCTGCAAGCCCAGAGAAAGTGATGTTAGCAAAATATTCGTTCCATACTTCCTCACCCCAAATTTCTATTGATGATGGACCTTGAAAAACTATTACGTTTTTTTGTATTTTCGCATATTTTCTTAGGTTTTCTGGAAGAAGTATTCTACCTTGCTTGTCCTCTTCTGCGTCCCAAGTGTTAAATAGAATAAACCTTGCAGCCTTTACTTGCTCTTCTCTATAAGGGTTAACTTTTTTAAGGGTGTCTTTTAACTCTTTCATTTGCTCTTTTGAATAAACACAAAGACAACCACCAGCGCCAACGGTTACAGAATAGTCGGCACCTAGTTTTTCACGCAATTTTGCTGGAATACGCATTCTGTTTTTTGCATCTAATTGATGAACATAATTCTTACCAGCCATTTGCGGAATACCCCCTTTGTTCCTAGTTTTGTAAATTGATTGTAGCACACATTTTGCCCACTGTCAACCACTTTTTTAAATTTTTTTATTAGTTTTTTTGCAAATTTTATGTAAGAAAAAATTAATTAACCACATTGTAAAAAAACTTTTTATTTTTATCTTTGCACTCGCCAATGAAAATCACCTGTGATTTTCTATCGAAATTATACGTTTTATTATTTTTTATATACTCTTTAACTTTTTCTATCGTGCATTCTATTCCGCTAGTGATTTCGTGTGGACAAAAGTGGCTAAAAAGTTGGCTTTTTATCCTTTCAAAATGCGTACAACCTAGTACTACGTGGTCAAAATTGTATATGCTTATATTTTCATCTTTTAAGTGGTCGTAAACGTTTACGTTTTTATTTTGTTCAATTTGAAAAACTAGGTCTTTTAGTCCCACGCTTGTAAGCTCTTTTACATTTTGAAAATATTTCGAAGTTATAGGTGTGGCAAGTAAAATAGTTTTTTTATTTTTTATAATTTGTTTTTCAATCGGTGGAAAAACTCCAAAAACTTTAACGTTTGCAAACTGCTTAATTTTGCTTAAAACTGAAACGCTTAATGTATTACAAGCAACTACTATAATGTCGACTTTATTAGACTCTAAAGTAGTAATATTTTTTATAAAAAGACTTGATAATTCCTCTTTTGATTTTTGCCCGTATGGTGCGTTGTTATTGTCGCCAAGATAATAGTACGTTGCATTTATATTAGATTCTATTGCTGACTTTACGAAGTATAATCCCCCGTAGCCACTATCATAAACACCTATTTTTAAGTTTTTCATACCTTAATATATGAAAAAAATTAAAAAAAAGTTGTTATTAAAAGTTTTTTAGAAAATTATGCTATAAATGTAGTTGCATTTATATTTTTTTTATGATAAAATAATTAGCGATATAAAAATGTTTTTAAGGAGCGCATGTAAAATGCCTAATATTAAATCTGCAAAAAAAAGAGTACTTGTTAACACAAAAAAAACTGAACAAAACAAATCTATCCGTTCTGAAGTTAAAACAGAAATCAAAAAGGTAGATGCACTTATTAAGGCTGGCAACTTCGAAGATGCTAAAAAAGCTTTATCTAATGCTTTTTCTGTAATAGATTCTGCTTGTTCAAAAAACATTATGCACGCTAATAATGCTGCAAACAAAAAATCTCGTCTTGCTAAAAGGCTTTCTGACGCAGAAGCTAACAAAGCAGAATAATTTTTTGTTAAGTTAATAAAAAATAAAATTAACGCCAAGGCTAAGCCTTGGCGTTTTTCGTTATAATTTATTTTTCGATATTTTATTTATCCTTCGAACTGACTTTTAAGTTCTGCTTGCATAAAATCATCAACAGAATACTCTAATACTTCCCACTTGCCATTTTTATAAACGGCTGTAGAATACGACGCATTTGTTGCCCAAGGGTAATCATCAATTTTGTCTGGGAACAAACCCATAATTCCCCCAAAAAACACCCTTATAACACAGGCATGCGTTCCAAATAAAATGCTTTTTCCTTTGTTTTCCTTTGCTATTTTTTCGGCAAAGGCAGTTATTCTATTATAAAGCATTGTAGTACTTTCACCATCATGCGCATAGAACTTGCCAAAATCTTTTTTCCACACGACAGTATATTCTTGCCCAAACGTAGATATTATGTCTTCTATAGACATCCCCTCCCATTTGCCAAGATTTAGTTCTCTTAAATTTTTGTCTTTTATTATTTCCTTTCCTTGAAGGTCGGCGATATATTTTGTAGTGTCATATGCCCTAGATAAATCACTTGAATACACTTTATCAAAATGCCTGTTTTTAAGGGCTTTTGCAAGCATTTTTCCTTGCTTGTGCCCTTTCTCTGTAAGCGGTGTATCCAAATGCCCAGAAACAGTATTTTCTACGTTGGTTTGGCTTTGACCATGCCTTGCAAACGTTAATATAGTTGTTTCACTATCTACGTTTAGAAAATCCATCATATTAAATATTCCTTAATTTTTCTATCATTTCCTTTCTATCCGGTGCCTTAAAAATAGTATTTCCGGCAACGATGACGTTTGCGCCAGCCTTTTTTATATCTTCTATATTTTCTAGGTTTACTCCGCCATCTATTTCAAGTAATATATCCTTGCCTGTGGAATCTATAAGCGCTTTTGCCTCTTTTAGTTTGTCTAATACTTCTGGAATAAACTTTTGCCCGCCAAATCCTGGAAATACACTCATTAATAAAAGCATATCGCATTCTTCAATTACGTCTTTTATTGCTTCAACCGGTGTGTCTGGATTAATTACAACACCACATTTCACGCCTAGATTTTTAATTTCAATTAAAGTCTGTTTTAATCTATCCTTGCATGCCTCATAATGCACGGTGATAAAATCTGCACCAGCCTTTGCAAATCTATCTATATATTTCCAAGGCTCTACAATCATTAAATGGGCATCAAAAATCGCATTTGAAACTCCCCTTACGTCTTCAATTAGTTTTGGACCAAACGTAATGTTTTTTACAAATACTCCATCCATAACGTCTAGGTGAATAACGTCTGCGCCAAGAGCTGTAATTTCCTTTATTTCTTCCCCCATTTTTGAAAAATCTGCCGATAACACAGATGGGGCTATTAATATTTTTTTCATATTAAATTTCCTTTAATTTTTCTATAATTATATGATTTTAGCAAATTGTTGTCAAGAAAATATCTAGGTTTTAAGTTGAATGCCAATTTACGAATAAAATCTATCTGCAATTTCCTCTCCATTTGCATTTAATATATATTTGTCTGCGTCTATTAACGCTTTTTTTATGCTCTCATACGTAAAATTTATTCCGCATAATTTTTCCTCTAACTCTTCAATAGGTCTAATCGAAAAGAAATCGCCAGTTATTTTTGGGTTTTCAATTTTACCTTTAATTAAATCAAAATCAATGGTTAAAATTCCAAAATTAAACTTATAAGTAAAGGTATTGGTGCATTTTGGGGATTCGCCCACGTTCCAACTATAAGAAGAATATTTTTCGCGCGATAACTTGTTTATATTTTCTAAATCTTCCTGCGAAAAGACGTATTCTTTATACGACTTTTTAAGATAACTGATAAGAAGTTTCATAAATTTTTCGCAAGTAAAATCTTTATTTAGATAAGATTTTATATTCGTTACCCTTGCCCTTACAGATTTTATTCCTTTACTTTCTATTTTTAGTTTGTTTTCCTTTAAGGCATCAGTTAAAACGTTTAGACTTGTATCAAACAGTAGCGTGCCATGGTGCATTACCCTATCTTTGTATACCGTTTGAGCATTTCCAGAAATCTTCTTTCCATCTATTGTGATATCGTTTCTGCCTGAAAATTCCGCATTTATACCCAGACTTCTTAAAAAGTCAATAATTGGCCTTGTCCACTTAATAAATGCATTTTCTTCCCTTTTATACGGCGCAATAATAGTGTAACATATATTGTTAAGGTCGTGATAAACAGCTCCGCCACCAGTAAGTCTTCTAACAACTTTTATTTTATTATCGTTAGTATATTTTAAATTTACTTCCCTTATTGTGTTTTGATTAATACCAACTATAACCGCAGGTTCGTTTCGCCATATGTAAACGTAATATCCCCCTTTTTGTTTAAGAAGATATTCTTCACTTGCTATATTAAATTCTGGCAACGTTGTGTCGTGTGAAATAAATAAAAAATCGTTCATTTTAATACCTCCTTATAAAAAATAAAAGAATCACTCTTTTATCTTTTATAAAAAAAGGGGCGATTGCTCGCCCCTAATTTTTTAATTATACACCTTTTTTAGACTTTCTTAGCATTTCTGCATCAGAAGTGTTTATTGTGGATACGTGTCCCTTTAGAGGCATAATTTTGTCATTGATATAGTCAATAATCCAATCTGCTTGTGGGAAGAAGTCTGCGTCGAATTCAAATGGAGGAGTAATCCAGTTTTGTGCACCGCAAACAACTGGTGGAGCATCTAGATAATCGAAACATAATTCTGTTATGTTTCTAGCAAAGTCGTTAAGGATTGAACCCCTAGCGCATGCATCAGATGCAAGAATAATTCTGCCTGTCTTTTTAACAGATTCAACAACTTTTTCGTAGTTGAATGGAACAATACTTCTAGCATCAATAACTTCTGCTTCTACACCATATTTTTCACTTAAAGTCTTAGCAGCGTCCATAGCACGATATAAAGTAGCACCGATTGTTAAAATTGTAATATCAGAACCTACACGTTTAATATCTGGTTCGCCTAGAGGAATTTCGTAGTATTCTTGTGGAACACCCTCTTTCCTAAATTCTTCACCTTTATCGTATATTCTTTGACTTTCAAAGAAGATAACTGGGTCTGTGCCGTTTAGTGATGCATTCATTAAGCCCTTAGCGTCGTATGGAGTTACTGGGAAGCAAACTTTTAGACCTGGAACGTGTGCTGGAAGAGCAACCCAGTCTTGTGAGTGTTGCGCACCGTATTTGCTACCTACTGATACACGAAGTACTACTGGCATCTTCAAAATTCCTGAAGACATTGCTTGCCATTTAGCAAGTTGGTTAAATATTTCGTCACCTGCTCTGCCCATAAAGTCAGCATACATAAGTTCTACTATAACTCTACCACCGCATAGGCCATAACCTACTGCAGATGATACGATTGCTGCTTCTGAAATTGGAGAGTTAAACAATCTGTGATATGGAAGTGCTTCTGTTAGTCCTTTATAAACTGCAAACGCACCGCCCCAGTCACGTACGTCTTCACCATAAGAAGTAAGTGTTGGGTCTTTATAATATCTATCAATAATTGCTTCGAATAAACCATCACGAATATTGAAACGTTTCATGTTAGAAACAAGAGCACCCTTTTCATCAAATGCGTAACGTGTTTTTCCAGCAATTTGTTTAACCCTTGGGTTTTCTTCCATTGGCATATTTACGTCTCTGCCAACTTCTACTGGTCTGTCACCCATACTTTCTACCTTGCCGTTAGAGAACATTAAATCTTCTACATAGTAAGGGTCTTTCTTAAAGTCAAGATATGGAGATTCGTTTGTATCTGCAGCAATTTTGCAAAGTTTAAGCATTCTTTCAGAAATACTACCAAGAATATCATCAAATTTGCTGTCATTTGCAACCTTAGCATCAACAAGCGCCTTTCTATAAGTAACGATTGGGTCGTATTCTTGCCAAGCAGAAACTTCTTCTTGTGTTCTATAACTCATAGCATCTGATGGAGAGTGACCACCAAAACGATAAGTTACAACGTCAAGCATTGCTGGACCTTTGCCTTCAAGAAGTAATTTCTTCTTTCTGCCTACTGCATCTATAA
>JAEIGA010013651.1_pt1 | contig 12361 bp, 3 predicted proteins | sample 9270691 | NCBI WGS metagenome assembly JAEIGA01 (sample SAMN17057246, study PRJNA624740) | gut metagenome | biome: biome; isolation source: fecal sample | host: Bos grunniens | place: China: Xizang | collected 2019
CATTACGAATGGGCGATTCATCCTGGTCGCCAAGATCCTCGACCACCCGGTCGAAAACCCGTACCCCGACACGACACCGCACACGGTGCGTCAGGGCATTGACACCGCAAAAGTAACTGCACGCATTGGAAAGTACAGCGTGCAGACATGGATATTGATCCTGTTGTTATTGATCCTTCTTGTACTGTTAGCGTACATTGCGAGTAACTACTGGTACAGGAAAAAGCTCGAAAGAGAGAATGGGGAGAACGCTAATGACCAACATGAAGAAAACACTTAAAGGTCTCATAGCTATGCTCGTGGCACTGGCAATGACAGTGGCGCTTGGCGTTAGCATGTTCGCTTCTGCAGCCGACACGGCTACGGAGACGGTCGTGGTGACCCAGGTCATCGAGAAAGGCACGGTGCCTCAGCGGAACAGCTATACTTATGTGCTGACTCCGAAACGGGCTGAGAACCCGATGCCGGAAGGCACGAAGGATGGTAAGTACACCTTGCCTGTTATTACCGGTGAAACGACGGACCAGACGGCTCCGACGTTCACCATTGAAATCGACATTTCAAAGCCCGGCGTATACGAATATATTCTTCAGAAACAGGAGACCACTCCGAACGGTGACACCTTCTCCCCGGAAAGTCACATCTTCGGTTATAAGGTCGAAGTGGATGAAAAGACCGGCGAACTGGTTGCGATTCCTTACATCTGCCAGAGCGGCACCCCGATTTTCTCAGACCCGGATGAGAACGGTTACCCGACTAAACTTACTCTGGTGAATAACATTAAAGGAAAACCGACTACAACTACCGCAAAATCCACAACTACCGCAAAAGGCGCACCGACCAATGGAACGACTACTTACCGCGGTGGCACGAACTACACAACAACCAACACGAGAGCTCGCTGGGTCAACACCGGCGACCCGCACAGCCTGATCTTATGGGTGGCTGTCTTGGGTGTTGCAGCTCTCGGACTGATCCTGCTGATCATCGTCCGAAGGAGAAAAGAAGACGATGATGAACAAGACTTTTGAGAAAGGAGGCGTCTAGAATGAAGAACTTCGAGAGAAAAGACAAAAATGAGAGAAGACGCGTCCTTTTAAGTAAAAACAACGAATTAAGTTATTCTTATCGTAAGGAAAAGTTACTGCAGGATGATGAGGCTGTTCGGGAGAACGGCCCTGGAGTCATGGCAAAAATGGGTGTTCTTACCCAGAAACAGCTGCGTGCAATCATTGCTATCCTTGTGGCGATTTGTGTTGTGCTGCCAGGGATGTTCTTCTTCGCTCTGCATGGCAAAGCAGCTGGCTCTTTGGAAAATGGCAACAAAATAGTTTTCTCCGGCAACCGATTTGACGTTCCTGAAGAAGGTTTAGAAGCTGGCTCATATCTGGCCGAGTGGAACGGGAAAGACTGGACCTACAACTTAGAACGCGATTATACATATGGCGATTATCTAACAATGGATTCTTCTTCCGGGAGAATTACCGTTCATCACAATCCGGGAACTAATAATCAATTAGAGCTAATTACAGATCATGTCAACGCAACTAATATTGATCCTACGGGAGATACGATTGATATTACGTTAGGGGAAGGCGAGTCGTTGGCTCCTGACACATTATATAAATATACTTATAACGATAAGTATTACATTTTTAGTTTTCCCAACGAAGTGATTGGCTGGGTAGCGGGTGATCAGTATAACGATAGTCATGCTTCAGACGTCAGACAGCATTCCGACCCTGAGCAAAATGATAAAGTAACCATCCAAATCGATAAGGAAACAGGAGTTGCTACATATTCTTCTGATAGTTCCGGTTATGATCGGAGAACGATTTATCACGAAGTCGACAACTTTGAAGAAGACGGCGTTTATCTTATAACTCTGATTCAGGGAACGATAGGCGAAGAGGATTATGATGAATACATCATGTCTTATGGTTGGGAAGCTTTGAGCGGAAGCAAAAAAACCGCATATTCAACAAGAAGAAGCAATACTTTGGGGAACATTCAAATTGGTGGCAATAGTAGCTTTGCACATACAGCATACTCTTTGATTGCAGAAGAAGCATTTCCTTCTTCTTTTGCAGATGCCCCAAAGTTTTATGATGTTACTTATGCTGAAAAAACCTATTCTCAAGATAAGTTTTACTATGATAATACGGATGCCTCCATTCAGGAATTAATGCTGAATGACTCGAGAGCTCTTCCTGAATTTCAGGCAAAAGCAACGGGATCTTACTGGCAGCTTCGGGGGCTTATCACGTCAAGCAATGGTGAGACATATTCAGCCAATAAAACTTTTGGCAGTCTGTATAACAAAGATTTTTCTATTATCAGTAGTCTTGCAGACTATAATGAGGACTTATATTATTCCTTCTTTCTTTTTGATGTTGATTTAATAACCCAAGGCACTAATGGCACGTATTTTTTGTGGGAAGACAATACGTTCTCCTCAGACGTGTTCCTCGAAAATGTCAATTTGAAGGATGGTACTTATTGGGAATACTCGGATGGAAAACTTGTCAACAATCCTTATGCATTGAACAGCAAAAATGGGCAAGCTAAATATTTAGGTGTTGTTGAACCCTCCGAAAATGACGAAAACCCTTTCACTGGGATTGCCAGAGATGCTACAGGTAACGCTAACAAGCTTTACAAGATGGAAGATGTCTATGTTAAAACCACACTTCCTTCTTTGACCGGATATAGAGATGCTGAGAGTGATGATTATTACGATCCCTCTATCATTTCTTACACTGACAGTTCTCAGAGTGTCGAAGGCTTAAAAACGAATAAGACAGTTTCTACAACGAGTGATCCAGACATCTTCCACGTCAAACTGGAAGGCTATATGACGGAACAGACAATTAAGCTTCCGACAACAGACATCGTTCTCACATTGGATCTCTCCGGACGAATGAATGATACCCTTTACAATCGTGAGTATAAGAATCTTAAAACACAAGCCTTGTTTAATGAAGTCAAGCTGTCCGATGTTACACACGACAGTTTGTTTGACCCAAAGAACGGGAGAAACAGTGGGCAGTGGTCTATTGCAAGTGGAGAACGAACTTATACAGATAACAAGTATATTGAAGATCCGAATTCTCCGGGAACCTACGTATATCTAGCGCAGACTTATGTCCGGGACGGTAGAAACTATTATCAGTACTCTTTTACAAGTTTGAATGGCACCGTTTATAAATCGCCAAAATATTCTAGAAGTATTTGGGCTTCTGTTATTAACAAAGTAGAATCAATTACATTTACCAGAGTTGGCAACAACCAAAATGCCATTCGTTCCATCACAATCGATAGTTTCTATGAGAGAAGTGGCGTTAATGCCGATAGCACTTTAACAGATCAGAGAACATCAGATAATAGTAATACCAGCTTGTATGACTATTCCGTAAGTGATGGCGGACTTTGGTATAAGCATACCGACGGTTCTTACCACCAGGTCACAGTTACAAGAAAAGACCTTGACAAACCGAGACCCAACGATTCAAGCTACGATTATTACAAAAACTACGAGTATTCCGTTGAAGTTGAAGGAAAAACATATACTGTTACTTACGGGAACGAGCTTTATGGTGCAAAAAACTCTGTATTCCAGGGTTTCAAAAAGTATACAACCGACGACAACGGAAAACTGATTGTCAATCAAGAAGAAAGCTTACCTGGAAAAACGCTTTATACCTATGTGGGAAGTGATTCGGAAGGCAAAGGCAACTCTGAAGTCACACGCATGGATGCCATGAAAGAAAGCATTGAGAGCCTTCTTCTCCAACTTAACGCAGATGCATTGGAAAGCGGCGGAAACGTCCGCGTTGCTGTAACATGTTTCTCCAGATTGACGTCCGATGACACTCGTTACCATTTAGGGGATGTGGATATTGCTGATACACGAGATGTTGATGCAATGATTAGTGACATCTATTCATACACTCCAGTAAAAAGGGTAATTAGTATTCTTGGTGATACCAAAAATGCTCGTATTGATGTGGGAACTGCTGCAGCAAATAATGAGTTTGAAGCAAATAGCCCAGATGGCAATAAGCGTTACGAATTAGTCTATACCGCAGGTGTCCCAACAAAGAGCTTTGATGGATCTCTTGACCTGTCTGTAGCCGACTCTGCAATCAGTAATGCATATACAACAAAGACCCAATACGGTGCTACCGTTTACAGCGTCGGTTTGTTCTACTATGCAGACGAAGACCATTTGAATGGTGACTATTTCTACTACAATAGCCACCCTTGGTACAAGTGTACCGGTGAGGTAGGTTCTACATGGGGCAAATCGACAGGCTACAGTTGGTTTGGTAGCCGAGACATCGACCCAATGGATGCGGACGTAACTAACCGCATGCTGAACTATATTTCCTCGAACTTTGCGGATGCAACGCAAGCTGGTCTTTCCTATAGTGGACTGTACAATCCTGGGTTTATGCAAGACCCCGTTAAATGGTTCATGGCCACTCACGGACCTGGATACCGCATCAATCGAAACTTTTCCAGAACTGCAACCGGCTATTATTATGGTATTTCTCCGGTCGTCAGAACTGCAACAGCCGATGAAGAAGGAAATAACGGCACAGAGACCGAGGACGAATTGTCCGCTGAAGCTCTCGAAGCAAGGTTCCGCACGGTGTTTAGTAACATCGCAACTGGTATGAAGGCACCGTTGCAAAAACTGGAATCAGAAACCATGTTGGTTGACGGTATTACAGATTACTATAATCTGAACGGCGATGTTACTAATATCGATGCGTATGCTGCTAATATCAATACTGGAGCCAGATTAAGCAACGTCGATGACAACATTTCAGTTGATCTCTCCACTGACAAAAAGACGATCACAGTCACCGGCTTCGATTATTCAGGTCATTATATAGCTGGTTCTTCTCCTGCAAAGTTGGTTGTTGAATTTGACATTAAGCGGACCGATGATTTCATAGGCGGTAACCGAGTTCCTACAAACACCGCAAACTCTGCGATTTTGGATAAAAACGGTCGCCTTGAAGAACGGTTCCGTATTCCTGCCATCGACCTTTACATCGATAAGGGTGACAATCTTGGCAAAGATCAAAGTGTCTATTATTCCTGCGAGGCTGATTTGGCTAAAGCATTCAACCTTGATGATGCTAATGGTAGGAACAATGCATATTCCGACTTGGTGTACGAAATCTACGACAATGAAGCGATGACAGGAAGCCCGATTGGCACTTACACCGTTCTCCACGGTGACTCGGTCGGAACCTGGTCAGATGCTGAACACCCATTCAACCCGAGTAGCGACTCTATTTCAGACGCTGAACTAAACCAGATGTATCCTCAGATTAGAGAGGATAAAACTTACTATGTGAAGTGTACGGTAGAGCCTTGGCTGGACGGCACCATCGATGATACGCCTATCTCTTCCGAGAAAAATGTATCTCACGTATATGTTTTTAAGCCTCAGTTGACAGCATCAGACTTACGTATTTCGGAAGCTGGAGATGTTTATGTTGATGAACTTGTCAACACAACAAATGGGCAGTCGGACCGATATGATGTGTTAAGCAAAAAGGTCATTGAGTGGAAGCACGATGGCGAAACAGAAGTCCCGAATCCAACAACCGCCCCCCCTGCAATCGAATACAAACTGAAGGATTTGACTCATAGTGGAAACCCGGTTTACGACCCATTCGAGGTTGATGATAGCACAGGCGAAATCAAAGATTTGCCAGCAATCAACATAACTGAAACCACTGATTTCCAGATTGTTGATCTTAAGATTGCAGAACGGACATTCGAATATGAAGTCCGCAGATGGATCGAAGAAGATGTGACGTATACTGATGAAGAGACGAATGAGTCCTTCACAGAACATTACGAATACTGGGGAGATGTCTCAGGGACAAAGGAACGTTCCGCTGAAAGTATAACGTTTGAAGGTACTACTCCCTCGGCGTACTATGCTAACGATAAAGACTTGAACAATGATAGCGGTAAGCTTTCGGAAGATGCTGCCAGACCCAACGGTAAGTTCACCATTCTTCTTTCGAAACCTTTCACACTGAAAGTACAGAAAGAATTCAAAGGCGACTATGCTGTCGCTGGCCCTGTGACTATCCAAGTCAAAGATTCAGACGGAATCCTTGTAGCAACAAAATCTTTTGCGGAAGCAGACTTCACACCGCTCAAATCCGAAGTAGCGGAGGTCGTCCTTGAGGCAGGAAAGACACTCGAAAGTGGTGATTTTTACACCGTCAGTGAAACTGGTGTCGACACGGAATTCTATAAGGTATCTTATGCAGGTACTAGCGCACAGGGTGCATTAACAGCAAATTACAATGATCAGACAGATACCACGTATACGTTTAAGACTGATACGGAAGACGATGTCGTAACTGTTGTTGTTACGAACACTTGGAAGACCGAAAAGAATCCTCCCATTACTGGATTCAATAGCGACTCCAAGTTCAACCCCTTCTTCATTGCAGCAGCTATTATTGCCGCACTTGGTGGAACCGGTACTTGGTACATGGTGAAGCGCAAGAAAGAAACCGAGTAACCCTATGTCCCCTGCTCGGGGTAAAGAGCGAACAGCAATAGTCAAGCACCTCGACACAAACGTGTCGGGGTGCTTTGTCCTATGCAAACAAACCGATTACTATCTGAGTGATTCCACTATAGCCTTCAAAGTGCTATAGTGGGACTGGAAGAAATACGGCTGAGATCGATTGGAAAGGAGAATGACCATGAAAAAGAACAGTAAGGTTGGCGATGTGCGAATTGCAGATTCGTACGACATCGTCATTGTCGGCGCATCCAGTTCCGGCGCATACTTCGCAAGAAAGATGGCCGAGCAGGGCTACTCCGTGCTCGCTATTGAGAAGAGCAGTGCGGAGAAACTAAGCACCGGGTATGACATTTTCCATATCGCCGAAGCGGACATGAAGGCACACGGACTGCCTATGCCTCAGAAGGGTGACGGCATCTGGTCCTTCGAGTTCGCGGACATGGCGCACTTCTCCCCCTACAACCATTACGAGAAACCGTACCAGGTGAAGACTATCGGCCTGCACAAGCACCCCTACATGCTGATGCTTTGTGACTGGGCAGAAGAAGCCGGCGCCACCATCCTCTTCGATGCACCGTTTGAGAGCGCCATTGTGAAGGGCAAAGCCGTGAAAGGCATCACGTTCCGGTATGGCGGAAAACAGTACTCCGTGAAAGCGAAGCTCGTGGTAGACGCGTCCGGCCAGCCCGCCGTGGTGCGCACGTCCCTGCCAAAGAAAGTCGGCATGGAGACCTTCAAGCTTTCCAACAAAGACGTGTTCTTCGTGCGGCTTCGTTACATCCAGTTTGAAGAGCGGAAACGATGGATGCAGAACTGGGTGTGGATCGCCTACAAAATGTGGCTTGCCCCCAGCAACAGCGAGTACGATGCTATTCTCGGCATTGGTTCCTGCCTGAGCTTCGACCAGGGCGAGACCTTCTACGAGGGCTTCTGCAAGAACGTCGCGCCTGAACTGCCGCCCTACAAGGTCGCGAAGATCGAAGACATGCCCACCCCCTACAAGCGCTCCCTCTACTCCTATGTGGCGGACGGGTTCGTTGCTGTTGGCGGAGCCGGATTGGTTAACCGGGCAGACAACGGTGAAGGCGTAACAGAGGCGATGAACCACATCGACATCGTCGTTGAGCGCGTTTCTAAACTGTTGAAGAAAGGCAAGCCGCTAACCCGGAAGAACCTCTGGAAGATCAACAAGAAATACAATAGCGGTCAGGGCAGAGATTATGCCATGCTTTATGCTGTCATGCAGAAAGCACTCATGTTGTCCCCGGACACCATGGAGTACATGTTCGAGAAAGACTGCATCCTGTCCCAGTCCATTCTTGCAGAACTGGGCGAGACACTGACACCTCTGGACCTGGCACGTCAGTTGAACGAGCTGGTGAAAGGTTTGCGTTCCGGCGTCATCCCGAAAGCTGAGTTCGGTACCGTCGGAGCCGGCGTCCTTAAAGCCGGTGCTGCAATCGTGCTGTACACGCTATATCCCCGCACTCCGCGCGGCTACAAACTCTGGTGCCGTTGCGCACAGAAGCTCTGGGATAGTGTGGGCCAGATGGCGGACCTGTACGAGTGAGTTTAATAAAACGTCAGAGAAAACCCCGACACGAAATGTGCCGGGGTTCTCGTCTGTGTGTGGCATATTGCCTTCTGGCTAGTTTGTGTTTAGCGTTCGGATTACTCCGTCATTTGACTTTTGCGTCTCACAAAGTAGGCAATCCATGCGCTACCAATCATGGCAAGCACGCCTGCAGCGATGAGGAAGGGGTTAGCGTTGAAATGAGATTCCTCGCTCACACCAGTGATAGCAGGGGTTTCTTTTGCATCGTCATTTTTGATGGCAAGGAAGACACTTGTCGGATCCGTGTCATCAGAAACTGTGAAGGCAAACTGGCCAATGTCGTCAGTGGTATCTGTGTCATTGATGGCGGTATAGTCACCTGTGCCAATTTTGAGTTTTGCACTTGTGTCATAATACGCGTCTAATGTGTCCTGATTGACGAACCCCTCTGTCACGGTGTATGTGACGCCTGTGTTGAAGTCAATGCCTTCTGTGTCGTTTTCGTTTGCAACTACTAGAATGTCATCAGACTTCAAATGGTTAATCATTTCTTCGGTAATGGTTAGAGAATTAGATGAACCGTCTGATCCAGCAATTGTGAAAGTCACGTCTTCAGGAATGACATACTCACCGGCAAACTCTTTGGAAATGTAGAGCTTGTAAGTACTTCCGACATAGACTGTGAAGTTACCTTTAGTATGGTTTTCTGTCTTGGTTGCCTGATCACCTTCGTTGCCGTTCAAACCGTAGTTGTAATACGAAACGCCTTCGGTTGTGGAGCGAGCAGGAATGGTTTGTGGAGTAGAAATGATAGTGGTTTCATAGACGTAATGCGTTACCTCTTGTCCTTGATCGTTGGTTGTAGTGTAGGTAACATATTCTTCGCTCTCTCTACCATCACTATCATAAACCGTCATGGTAACTCTCTTCAACTCGGGATAAACTTGAGTGTCATCAATTGGGTAAGCAGATTTAAGAACAGTTGTTCCATCTGTTTTGACGTAGTATTCCAAGTCAGTCTCATATTGATAAGGATCACCTGTAACAGTTGCCACTACTCTATAATTGGTGGTTTCAGTCAAACGCACAGGGTTTGTGATATTATCTTCTGCTTCATAAGGTTCTTCGAAGAATTCATAACTAATTGTTGGTTCACCATCTGATGGAGCAGGTTCGTTTGTGCCTTCTGCTGTCCACGTGAGTGAGGTTATGTTCTCGTTGAGATAGACCTGCTGAGCTTCTGAAATTGTTTTTTCTGTATCTTGCAAGCTAATTACAGGTTTGTAGACATATACATGTGCGTTCCCATTTTCACCTGCAGTTTGAGCATCTTTGGTTCCTTGATAAATTGGAGATACAATACATTCTATGGTATAGGCCGTTGTATCATTTAAATCAGATGGAAATCTTCTGGCTTTATCTTCACCATTAATGCTATACTCACCGTCAGCATCATTGTTCCATATGGTGCCAGCATCAACGGAATAAGTGAATACAATATCGTTTCCTTTTTTGACAACATATGTAACATCAACATAGTCATTCTTTGTGCCGTTTAGTGTATTGCCGGAAACATCGAATAAATCGCGCAGATCCGGAACTTGAGTTAAGTAGATGTATAGGTCTTCTGTGGTGATGTCAGCCTTAGGAAGAATATCCACTTTAGGTACATCGAAATTCTCGACAAGAGTTTGGTTCTTGTCATAGACCCCAGATGTGCCTTCGTTAGTAGGTACTTGGTTGCCGCCCAAGAAACCTGAAATTGGTTCAACGGTAAATTTGACGACCATCTGTCTACCGTTGCTACCATTTTCATAAGAATAGTCAGAGTAGTTCAATCCAGAAGCAACCACACCGTCACCTTCATCAGTAGGTGCTACAGCGATTGGAATGCTTGTATCGGGATTGCCGTTCCTATCTGCGGCATATGCTTCAATACTACCATCAACTAAAGTGAAATACTCAGTGATGTAGTCCTGCAACTCGGTTTCTTCATCTAAATCGCTTAACGGGAGTTCAATGGCATCAGAGATTGCCACAAAAGCGTTATCGAGATCTGCTCCGGTTGTTGCGGCATAATAGTATCCATCATTAGACCATGCACCTTCAGGCGTTTTTTCAATAATATTGTAGCCATAGCCGCCGGTGCTCAAACCGTAATCAAAAATGTTAGGAATGATATAATCTTGGCCCGTGATTCCCAAATTGAAACCTTCAATTGAGTCGGGTAATATTCCCCAATAAGGCCAAACACCATAATAGTACCCCCTGAACTCGGACGAAAAGGGATTGATATCGTAAGGATTATAAACACCTGTGCCAAATGAACCAGTATAGTTTGAAGATAGGTAATTTAAGAAACGGTTTGTTGCAGCTGCGTCCGCAGGGGACATATCCGGGTTGGTCCAAGATGAAAAGATAGTGCCACCCCAATACTGCCCTTCTTCGCCCTCACAGGGAATAGCTCCGCCGAGCAATCTTCTAAAAGAATCTCCATACAATTCATCAGAATTGGAGCCTTCATACAACCCAATAGAGTAGAATTTCGCAGAGGGATATGCGGTTTCGATGATTTGTTTTCTGGAAAGCGCATTGTCTGCTATAATCATTTCGAAATCATTATTAAGTTCTCTATAGGATGGGTTACCCGCCGTGAAAGACACCACATTGATTTTTCTGCCAGTTGAATGCCCGTTGTCAAGGGCTGTTTTGGCGTATTGCAAACCCGTGTCGATTCGTCTGCGTCCATCAGCCTCGAAATTGTAAACGGTTCGAATCATTTTATATGCTTGGTCCTCGGAATTAACGTCTGTTAATTGATAATCAATTTGAGTATCATCTGCATCACTATAAGAGACAATGCCTATTCTTTGATATCCATCCGGCAAGTTGCTTAAATGAGTATTTTGATAGGTTCTTAAAATAAAATCTTCGACAGATTCTTTTAAAGCTGTTAATCGAGTTACTTCTTCAGTTTTGTTGCTATAGAGAGATTTGTGAAGAAGGCTATTCTCTTCGTCAATCGTTCCGTCAGGATTATATGCTTTAAAACCTTGAAAGACGGAGAGGTCTGTTCCATATTCTGGGTTCCCATAGTATGCTTCATAAGTCTTATTATTTTTTTCATCGTAAGCAGTATACTTATAATATGAATAGACCCTAATTCCATTAACAGTCTTATACGGCCCTACTTCCATATCGACACGGCACCAATCACCATAATCGTTTTTTATCCACAGGGCGCCTGTATTGGTGTATTCTTCGTATAATCTTGAGTTTAATGCATGCGTATCTGTCTCTTCTCTCACGTAAATAGTCTTCACATTAAACTGGGATTTTACTCCGTCCCCGGGAGTTCTTTCTCCATTCGGCCCATGATCGAAGTAAAACGTTATCCCGTCATTTAATCTTGTAGTTGGAAGGATTTCGCCAATTCCTGTCGAAACCATTAACTGACGATATGGCTCTCCTTTTTGACCATCACCAGAAATATACACATTGCCATTGGTATCCGTAATATAATATGTATAATTATTTCGCGTTAATGGAACAAAGAGTACAGTTTGTCTATCTTGCACATCTCTTTGAGCCAAATAAATATAAACACCTGGTGTGTTAGGATCTTCAATAAACTTCCGATCCGCATATTGCGAAAGGGAATCACTTGACCAGTAGTTCATCCTGTTTTCAGGATTACCAGCATCGAATAAATCATGATGGGTCAAGGAACTGGTTTGTACAGGAGTAAAGGTGGCATATGTACCCAAATTTGTGCGATTCGGCCTTTCAAACAACATATTATTCATATCTAGAGATCGTTCTAAAACAAGAACGGTATCTGTCTTGTCTGCATCACTAATTGTAGAAGGATGCTCAAGATAGGAAGTCAGCGTAATATCATATGTGTCTGGCCGACCATCGTTGTTTGCATCGGGTCCAGGCGTAACTTGTTTATCCGTGATTAAATTAGCATTATCCTTCTTGACAGTTCCGGTTCCGCCTGAGCGAGAGTCAGCGGCCTGTGAATGGATGATACCTACTGCCAAGAGTGAGAGAACCATCGCCACAGCGAGCACAATTGCCAGCACTCTCCGATTCATCCCCTGCAACTTCGCCAGGACAGCAGAGGTCGCAGCGGCACCTGTGGAGTCACTGTGATTTAATCTGTCAGAATAATCTATGTTAATTCTATCTTTAGATAATGTCTGATTTACATTGTTTTTACTTAAAACTAC
>JAEIGA010013652.1_pt1 | contig 12361 bp, 17 predicted proteins | sample 9270691 | NCBI WGS metagenome assembly JAEIGA01 (sample SAMN17057246, study PRJNA624740) | gut metagenome | biome: biome; isolation source: fecal sample | host: Bos grunniens | place: China: Xizang | collected 2019
CGCCAAGATCGCAGTCAATGTATGTCGGGCTTCCGAGCACCGACTTCGTGGAATCTACAACGACTGATTTGAATTTGAGCTCCCTCTCGACCAGTTCAAGGTCTGGCGTGAGGTATATGTACTGAGCGCCCAACGTGACCGTGTCAGCTGTGGCGTCATACGATATCGCCGGGATGACTTTGATCGTCGTGGTTTCCACATTAGAGGACCCGGAGGGTATATACTTAACTTCATACTCCGCATAGGAACTAGTGACCGCATCAGTTGTCCCCTTCTCAAATTCTACGGTAGCGTTGATTTTAAAGAATACACGATCCAGCAAGAATGTGATGTAACAGCTTGCTGTCCCGATTGCCGGTTGGCTAGAGACGTCAGTGTTCACATACCTTACTCCCCTAACACCTCCGCCAATGTATGTGATGTCAAAGTCTACCGTTATTGTGTCTCCGTCCTCTGATACATTTGCGGCGCCGATCGGTTCGGTAATCGCGCGGATCGAGTTGCTTGTGACGTTCTGCAGAAGAGTTATATTCCCCATCAGGGCGTTTTCAATCTCAATCTGCTGGTCCTCTATGGAGATGACACCATACCCGCCAATCTTGATTAACGGATTACTATCGTACAGTGTCGGATTGTAGATGCTAGTTGCAGCCGGAACGTCAATGTCAGCCTCGCCACTCGTCAGCCATCTCTGTGGCTTGCAGTTGAACTCAAGCGTGAACTCGGCGCCTGAGTTATACTTCACGGGTGAAACATCCATCCCATCTACAAATGTTGCCATTCGATATTCCTGCGGATGGAACGTGTCCATAAGCCTCGTATATCCCATCTTGGATGCCACTGCGTTCCGGAATGCATCAATAGCATCGATGAATGTCGCATAATCGCTTTTGTAAAGAAATGCTGGATATTTGACGGTCACGTTCTCGTACCTCCCCTGGTCGATTATTATGTCACCATTTCTTCCAGGTACGTGTACCGCTTCTACCGCACGCTTTGGCGCGTCAAACACTCCCTCACCGCTTATGTATATTCCATAATCAGAAGACTTCACACCGCCGAAAATAATGTAATTTACCATGCGAGCCTCCTCTGCTTCGTTTCGCGAATCAACGCACGTTTGACCTCTTCTGCTATCTCTTTGGCGCTCTGACCTTCCGCACCGTTTACGATAATTGTCACATTGCTTGCACCTGATGCTTCCGCGATGCTATCCATCTTGTCCCAGAATTTCTTCAATGGGATCACTGCCTCCGGGCCGGCTTCGCCCACGCCCTGAAGAATCGTCGGGCGTGTGAAGATCGCACCATCTGCGTTCCAACTGACACTGAAGTGCGGGAGTGAACCTTTCCCACCGATTCCGAACGGCGCTTTTCCACCACTTACAGAGATGTGTGGGAGTTGCAGTCCGCTGAAAATCCTTCCAATATGCAAAGGGAAGAACCCTTTTAGCTTGTCTACAATGCCCTTAACTTTGTTCTTTGCTTTTTCAATTGGATCTGTGATCGCGGATTTGATGCGGTTCGCTGCAGATTTTACAGCAGACAACGCCGCACCGCCCAATCCTTTTGCAAGGCTCTTGATAGCAGATGCCCCCGCCGAAAGAAGCTTCGGTGCGAGTCTGATAATCGCTGACAGTATCGTTTTGGTCAATCTTCCGACAGCCGATACTATCGCCGGCAGATTCCTTATAAGCCCCGCCGCAAGCTGTTTGACCAGCTTCACGCCCTCTTTCTGTATAGTCGGGAGATTGGCTTCGATGAATTTGACGATGCGGTTGATCAGAGTGGAAATTCCGTTAATAAACGTCGGGAGCTTTGCCAGGAATCCTGTGCATAGCTTTACCAGCATTTCTCTTCCCTTCGCAATGATGGTCGGGAAGTTGCTCGTCATCCCTTTCCCAATTCCGTTTATAAGGCTCTTTGCCGAACTCATCAAAACCGGCATACCCGACTTTATTGCTGTGCGAATAACGCTCGGAAGCGCTTTTACGATGTTCCCCACCATTGGCAGGAGGTTCTTGAACAAGAACGTGCCCGCAGTGGTAATCATATTTTGAAGTGGCGTCTTGATATCCTCCCCAAGTGCAAGCGCACCGAGGAAGTTCTTTGCCGCCGCCTTCATAGCCTCAAAGGATCCTGTAAACGTTTCGTTCGCTTCCGCAGCTGCCACGCCCGTTAAGCCAAGCTCCCCCTGGATGACATGGATCGCCTCATAAACGTCCCCGAGGTTGTCGATATCATATTCCACTCCGGTGAGCTTTTGAGCATCGGCAAGCAACCGTTGCATTTCTGTCTTTGTTCCACCATAGCCCAGTTTGAGGTTGTCCAGCATTGTGTAGTTCTGTTTCGCAAACCCCTGATATGCGTCTTGAATGCGTTCAATGGGCGTTCCCATTTTCGCCGCATTATCGGTCATATCCATGATGGCAGTATTCGCAGCTTTGACCGCTTTTTTACCATCACCTCCAAAGGCTTGCTTTAAGCTCGCCCCGAAGCTGACCGCCTGTTCCGCATAGTCATTTGCGCTTATACCGGCCTTGTATGCCTCTGCCGCAAATTGCTTTGCTGCCCCGGCGCTTTTGCCGTAAATCGTTTCTAATCCGCCGTATGATTGCTGGAGCTTTCCACCTTCGCTTATTGCGCTTTTGAGTACCATTCCGATGGTTGCACCGATGCCTGCAGCCACGAGTGCTCCCTTGATCTTTGACGCAAGAGTCGATCCGGTCGCGGTTCCGGCGCTTGATGCCTCTCCCGATAGCGTTTTAGTGATACTGCCCTTAATCCCTTGTGCGGATGGCACAATCTGGACATATGCTTGTCCCAATGATGTCGACATTACGCACCTCTGATTCTGGCCAATGCCTCTTCAAATTCTTCAGCCGTTTTGAATGTCATATAGCCGCTTTCCTTCTTTTTCTCTCCACCGGTCAGAGACTCCACGATAGATTCCGGTTTATTCTTCCCCTTTCTGGCGTCTTCCGTGAATCCGTAGCGGAACGCCTCCACACTGTCGATCAGCGCTGCAAGGAATATTTGATCCGGTGGAGCTTTCATTCCACTTGCCTTCATGCGTATCCTGGATGAATCCCTCAAGCCAGCCGCCAAGGTCGCAACCAGTTTTACCGGCAGCGACCTATAGTCAAAAATGTGATACGTTTCCGCAAAATCGCATATCAATGCATCTTCGTCAAGCCGTATCATGCTGGCGAGGGTCAGGAGTTTTTTGCTTCACCTACGGACTCCATAAGTTCCTGAAGCGCATTGATCATGGCCGTTGCAGGAACGCGCTTCCCATCTCCGCGCAAGTGTGCTTTCAGTTTTGAAAGTTCGTCATCGCCGAGAAGCAGCTTCGCGACCCGCACAATGGCCCCGCCATTACCGGTGTCCACCTCGTCCAAGAGCTCCAGGAACTCCCAGTCGTCAAGGCACTCGTCGTTGATGATTGCCTCATATCCGTCCTTCAGTTTGGCTATCATACTTCCTCCTTATTCCACGTTTAGGTGCTGCTCCCAGAAGACATGGTCTGGAGATACTCGTAGTGAGTGTTTCCGGAGCTATCTGGGATGCACGTGATAGTGATCTCGTATCCTACTGCGTCGGTATCGGAATAGTTGATATCGCCCAGTTCCGAAATTTTGCCGTGCGGGATCACGATTCTTTTTGCTGTTTTGCCAGTCAGGATCATATCAATGACCCATACTCCCTCTTCCGGTTCCTTGGCATTCGCATTGACCGTAAGGCCAGTGGCAAGAGCGCCGGTAACGTTTGTGCTTCCGTATACTGCCTTGAGGACCTCGTCATTAAGGCACTCAATAAGAGTGAGCTGGAATGTATCTTCTTTGGACTCCTGGATAACCAGAACCTCATCACCACCCCATGCCTTGATGGAAGTCATCGAAGGCGAATTGGAATTGACCGTTCCGTCCTCGCTACAGTATCCCAGCGCCTTGAATGCCGTCCCCAGAGAACTGTTCGCGGCTGTCGGTGCTTCGGTTCCCTGTACGGCTCTGAATACCGCTCCGGCAACTGCGGGTTTGCCCGCACTTACATTTGATGCTGTTGGCATTTAAATCCCTCCTAAATAATGAGTGATTTCGAACACGGATTGCCAGCGATATTGCTTTGTCTCCGTGTTCGTAAAGTTATAATCCGATTCAAGGCGAACGGCAGAAACGTCCGGATCGTTCACAAACTCCATCATCGCGGCTTTCACGGACTCATTCAGGGTAATTGCATTATCCAATGTTTCCCCGTAAGACTGGATCGCGATAGTTGTTGTCATGATGTGATTCGCATTTGCACTGCCCGTCTGGTCAAGCAGGACATATCCAGTTGTCGCCTCCGGAGCCCGAACCCCGACATATACATCGAGTTCATCCCCCAGATATCCAATCAGTTTTGATAAAATCATGCCCCGCCTCCTAAAGCCTTAAGCAATGTGTTGTTTTCATAGTTGTCGCGCATGGCCTCTGGTGTTGCCGTGTAGATATTCGCATATACACGATTTGCGCCTGTTTTGACCGATACGTCGTAACCGACGCCCGCCCTGCTTCTGACACGGCTTGCACGCTCTGAGCAAATCGCCGCCATATTAGGTGACTTCAGCAGCTCACGAACGCCTGCACGGTTCAACTCAAATTTAACCTTGCTCATATTTTTCGACCCGAACTTTCTTGTTCCACGATAGCGGAATCAATTCTTCAATGCCCTCTTCAGGCGCTCCGATGATCCGCCACGTCTGCCCAAAGAACTCGACCGTTTTACCGGCGGTCCATTCATGGGTATCTCCTTTCGGAATCCCGAGCTGATAAACCGCTTTTCGCCCTGTTAATGTGTACGTCTGAAGCACTTCCTCCGATGACATCGGCGCCACAAGGACGTTTTCAACATTCACGGCTGTGGTGGTATAAATCGGCTCATTCAACTGATTTACGTCTGTTTCCGTCCTATCGTATAGTGTGACCGTGATGCCTTTCATGAAAGTGCCTCCAACGTATCCGGAACGAGTTCTTCAACCGGGCTATATGACCCGATCAGTTCTCCCATTCCGAGCAATTTCTTTTCAAGCTTACTGATATAGAGCTCACCAGTTGTTCCGGCGTTTATCGTCCAACTCTGTGAGTAGCCGAGCGCCGACATACTGCCCTGTGTTGCTCCAATCGGTGTCACTTGTTCGCCTCCGCTGCCGATCGCGCGAATGGCCATTCTGCACGAAACGACCTGTTTCGCTGCTGTGGTGGCCTGGTTGTTATAAGCGTCGATGATGACCGCTGCATCGTCCAGGAGCTTCGCACAAACGCTCTGCTCATCTGATGTCATGGTCCTTGTCATTCTCTCCTGAACGTCTGATACTGTCGCATATGCCATCAGACCACCTCATTTCTTCGTGGTTTTCCTGCGCTTCGGTGCCGGCTTCTTTTCAGGGACAAGAGCAACGGCGAGCCGATGGCCCGCCGCTTTATACTCTTCAACACGGTCCTCCGCGACCCACATTACTGTTCCTGTGAATCTGTTGATGAACTTGACCATGTTTCCTCCTTTACTCGAACTGATAGTATCGTGCCAGATGTCCGCATTTGACGCGCGGATCCATCCAAACATCAAGTCCCCATGCCCTTGCATTCTGACAGAAGTAAAAATCTTCTCCGAACGTGCTCCAGTCGGAGTTCGTCACGTACTGGAACCAAGGATAGTCAAGATGATTGAACACGCTTGCCTTGACAAGCGCACACGCGAACCCGCCTCCTTTGACCATTGTTCTTTCCTTCGGGAGCTCGTTATAATAGTAACTGCAATAATACCCATCTGAATCCAGCTTGATCATCGCTGATTTCCCGTCTTTCGTATTCTTTCTCGGACATACGCCAAGGCAGATATCAACAGGCGGGTCCAGCATCAATCGAAGAGTATCTGTTGGTATCATCGTGTCACTGTCCACCATGAGAACGTAATCATAATGATCCGCAATGGTCAGCTTCCCGATCTCATTCCTCGCAATGGCGCAATCATGCCCACGGACATAGTCAAAATGGACATCATGCCCGCACGGGTCAAGATTATAAATCGCCTTGAACACTTCAGGCTGAATATTTTCGAACGTTGGCACGGCTACCAGTATTTTCATAGCGCTCCTTTATGCATGAGTTCTTGTGATTCTGTTGAATGCAGAAGTGTCCGCAACGAATCCGAGTTCCACCTCCGCTCTTACTGCAAACATGTTGCGCTCCCAAAGATTCACAATGGAACTGTTGATGGTCAGAGATGCCTGGTCGCTGATGGTGATCTCTACGCCCTCGACCATTCCGTAGACTGCCTGATCCCAGTCTCCCGCAACTCCAATAAGATCCGGCTTCGGAGTCGTGGTATTTCCTGCAGTATACAGTCCCTTGGAATATGCGACAGGCTGACCGATCAGCCTCGGGATCGCTCCTTCTGCAACGCTGTTGACGAAGATCGGTCTTCCATCCTTGTCCAGCGCAGACAGCATTTCGCCTCTTGCCTGCGGGGACATTGCAAAACCGTTCAGGTCATATCCGCCGGACGCGATGTCGATGTCTGCTGCCACGATTGCGGAATAGAACCCTCCAACTCCGCTCGCGTTGACGTCGATGCTCTGCGCTGTGCAAGCAGACAGGACATCAAAGCCAGTTCCAGGAGCAGTGCCGCCGAAAACGGTCGCATCGAATTTCTTACCCAGTGCTGCCGGAAGTCCCTTGATCAGTTCATCATACAGGCTCTGTGCGTCACGCGCGAACTGCTTTGAGAACGGCACGATGACCGCCAGAGTGTATGGCGTCATGGTTTTGCTGCTTACTCCCGGATTAGATACCGGCTTCTTATCGGTTTCTACGACCCAATTGGCCTCCGGATCGCTTGTGATCATGCCGATCGTGGTTCCTCTTCCCGGAAGAGCGATGCTGCGTGCAAGCCGCATGATAGCGGATTCGCCCTGGGTCTTCTCGAGGATCTCTGCGGATACGTCTGCCGGCAGAGTGATGTTTGTTCTGTTGGTGCTAATTCCAGACATGTTAGTTACCTCCTAATGTCTCATTGAACCAGTTTGCGAACTGGTCTCGTGTTTGGCCGGGCACATTGGCGTGAGCTTCCCCACCGTCCTTTACAGATGGGTACGACTTTGGCTTTGCAAAGTTTAGGATGCTCTGAGCTTGTGCTTCGCATTCCTCTGCAGTGCTGCCGTTCAGCAACGATGCTGGAACTCCGAACTTTTCCGACGCTCCTTCTCTGATTTTCCGAATAGACTCGGCCTGCTTCATTCCATCGATTTCCTTCTGGAGCGCGTCCGCTCTTTCTGTCGCTTTCTGGAGCTCTGTCTTCGCCTCGTCCTCGATTCGGTCAAACTTCTGGGCTTTCTCTTTCAATTCCTCATAATCTCCGTACTTTGCCTTCACCTCTCCGATGCGCTGCTGCACGATGGCGTTGAGTTCCGCCTGTGAAAAAGTCCGCTCTTCCGTCTGCTTTGTTTCCTGAATGTTTTCAGTGTTTTCCATCGTTTTACCTCCTGATGTTTGAGTGATATCCCCGTTTGTGGCACGGGTTGCCAATAAAAAAGCACCGTTTTGGCCGGTGCTGAATTACCGTATATGCATCTGTATTTTTCTGATATCCTCCGGTTTGTCAATGTCACAAGTATAGTCATTGATTGCTTTGTAGCTTGTGTAGTCGATTATACTCGGATCACCTCCCGTGATTGCAGACCACAGCTCCCACATGATCGGTTTCCTCCAGTACCAGCCTTCTTTTTCCAGCCTTTTGACTTCCTCGATTCCCGACCATAGCCAGTCCGGGTTCTGGACCTTGAGTGCAAATGGCTCTGCCCACGGTTTTGAATATTCCGGTGCAAATGGCGGGGCCGAAGCGAAAAACTGAACGCTGTCTGTTTTTGCCTCAACGATAGTCCTTATCGCTTCCGGAGAGAACACAACATCTCCGAAGATATAGCACACAGGCTCCGCTACTGGATAAAACGCTTCGAACCAGTTGCCTGCTGTGATATAGTCCCCTGCCGTTTCATATCCATTGTCATGCTTCAGCACCGGAATACCGAATTGCTCAAAAATCGGATTGTTGGAGCTGATTGAGATGTCCTCCACTCCACACTCTCTCAGCAGCCTGATGGTCCTCTCAATGACCGTCTCGCCATTGATTTCCGTTAAGTGACGAGGCCGTTCCCATGACCGATACGTTCCTCCGCACATTATAATGTACTTCATACGTCAGCCTCCTCCGCTTCTGAACTATCCAGCTCTCTCCTTCTCGCATATGCAGACCGCTTCTGCGCGTTGATCCGTTCGCGGTTCTTTGCATAAAATTCCCGGCGCATCGCGTTTATTCTGGCGTCCGGTGTCGACTCGTCGGTCCCATAGTACATATCCAGATACTTTTCCGGATCATACCCTTCGACATCAAGGTTGTCGTTGAACCTCACCGCATAAGTACAGTCGCAATTCGAATGAATGTGCTCTGCGTGTCCGTTTTTTATGGCCTTCTTTGATGCTTTTTGCCATCCCCTCGATGCAAGCGTGATACAGAATGCGCAAGTATCGCCGTTCGGGATCCATGCCCATTCAGCACCATCCCGTATTGCGTTTTGTTGCATCGTGTCAGCACTGACAAGCTTTACAAGGCGACTAACACCTGCAGCAACCATTTCGTCATTGCTGCTTTGAAGCCGTATTCCATAGACAGTTTTGGCTGTTTCTCCATATGTTGCCGTAGAAGCCGGAACCGCAGGAGGGACAGCTGCCCCCTGCAGCCGCGCAACGGCGTCATACATCTCACATGCGAGCGCTCCACCAGCTTCACCATATCTCGTTGCAACCGCATATGCATAGTCCACGATTTGCTGGTTGCCTTCGTCCATCGTGATGTTACCCGCATTGACTTCTGCACGTATTTTCGCAAGATAGCGTTTCATCTCATCAACCGAGGCGCGGTCAATCCGTGCAAGCGCATTTATATAGTTTTTCCATGCTTTTACTGTCAGTTTCATACCGTTTCAATGCTCAGTAGTGTGTCAATTCCCCGCTGCCTCACTTCTTGTGCTTTGATGCGTCTGATATCAGCCTGATCAAAGCCAATCATTTCCAGGAACGTGTCCGTTTCAGCGAATCCCTGCCGTGCCGATGCGATTTTGATTGCCGCGTCTGCGGTTACCGCAACTGATGGCATAGCCGGATTTTTGAAATGCGCCATGATGTTCCGCTGGCTCTCGGAGAGTTCCTCCAGAGTGATGTTGTTCTTAATGGCAATAGCCATCATGCCGATCGTGCGGAGCGCATCCCCGTTACTTGCGTTCAGCTGCTCTGCCATCACCACAAGGGTTTGCGACTGTGCAAGGATCGCGTCCGAGCTTGTCGGGTTCGCGTCGTTTATAACGCCTGTGTCAGTCACGGTCAGCCCTGTGGCTGCAGAAAACTGCGTGGCGAGAATACGGAGCATTTCGACATGAGGCGAGATGCTACCTTGCTGGAGCTGCCCGAATGTCGGCTTTTCTCCGGATTCTGGATTGGTCGTGGATGCCAGGATATTTCCGACATACTGCCGGAACTTCTGATTGACCACCGCATCAAACTGCTCATCAGTGACACCGAGCAGATACTTCTGTGGGGCCGTGGAAAATTCCAGCCCGATCGTCGCGTTTGCGATGGTCCTGACATATCCCTGGATGAGTCTACGAACAGGTTCTTTGATGCGCGACTGACCAAACGGCTTTGAAGATGTCGGGTTGTAAATGATGGGTTCCATCAATGGCCTTCCCATCTTGTGCGGTTTTTTCTCTGCAAACCATTCCGACGCCACTCGCCTTATGACCCATATGGCGTCATCCGTATACATGTTGACCAGTGAAGGAACGAAAGTCTTTTGTGTTTCGTCCTTTACCGTATCGATAATGGCAAGCCCGCAGTCAATCCGTCCTTTCTCGCCATTCCACAAAGCCGAAGCGGTCTGCGCTGAATGGAACCGGATCTTGCATCCGATTTCTTCGTCACCTGATAGAGTTGCAAATGCGCAGCCGATTTTCAGCTCGTCTCTGCAAGCTTTCGGGTACTCTGCAATCAGATTGTTATCTCTGACAATGTCGGCAAGGTCCGTGTTTTCTGCACCGTTTGTATCTACGAACCCGTCAAACATGGACCGTCCCGCAAGAACATCCACGGTCTTCGCTCCCCAAGCACAACCGATTTCAAGACCGCTCATTCCCTCCGGAAGAGCGATCCCAAGATTCACTTCTCCCAGCGTTACCTTTCCCTCATAGTAACGATCCTTAAGTCTGTTCTTTCCTTCGTGCCTCTTCAATGCGTCGACCAGCTCTTTCAGCTGAATCTTCTCTGCATCTCCCATTCCGCGTACGTTGTTTGCATTCAATGTTAAATTCATTAGCCCACCCTCATCCTCTTATTAGGATCACGTTTGCTGTTTTTCGCTCCCCACAGCGCGAGCGCTGCCGCTTCAATCGGGATCGGATTATCTCCTCCGAATCCCCAGCCGCCTCCGATCGGTCTTTTAACCGAGGTCACAGCGCTGTCTCTTAGAGTTTCGTGCTTTTTATACCAGGTTACCGTCTTTTCGTTGAGCGCATTTGTCAGTACCCCTACAGATGCGATCACATCCTTTGTCGATGCTTTTACTACTGACCCTTTTGCCTTCCAGGTGTCCGAAATCTTATCTATCAGGACATCGACTCCGTTTCTTCCGTCAATCACGACACATGATGCTTTTCCGTATCTCTTGTTAAGCCAATCAGCAAGCCATTGCGTCCCTCGGACTGTGAACTCTTTTTTTATAAACGAGATTCTTGCCGGTCCTTTTTCCGGAATGACTGCTCCGCAGAGGCAAACTTCCGAAGCATCGGCCGAGAACTTTACTCCGTATGCCGTTTTTCCTTCCGGCTTTCGCTTTAACGATGCGCATGCATCCCAGAGCGCTGCCGGAATCGCGACATCCGCTTTGTTTGTCAGCGCTGGCGCCCACCATCCAAGCCGCTCCCTGGCGAATCCATCTTTTGTCATCGTCCGCAGCTCTTCTTCTGTGAACTCTTCTGTCAGATGATAGCCGAGCGCAGGGTTTGTCATATACCACAGATTAACGTCCTCCAAGTTGATCTCGTCGATGTTGTTCGCCTGCACACTCCATTCGTGCCACGCATCATGCGTCCCCGGCGCCTCCATACTTACAACTCTGCGTCTTCGAAACACGTCTCCCGGGCATCCCGGATATGGCGGCGTCCCTGTGTAAATGATCTGACGCTGCCCTGTGGCTGACGCCGAAAGAGTCGCCATCAACGCCTCTACCTGATCATCCGTCAGCTCCTGCGCCTCGTCATACACAAGCAGCGATATTCCATCGAAACCTCTGGCTGCCTGTCTTGATCTAGCTGAGTATTCTATCGAGCCTCCGTTATCCAGCTCAATCGACTCTTCCCCGTTCGTATATCGGATTTGCTTTACGATGTCCAGGATCTCCGGATGCCTTTTGTCCGTGAACATCGCCGCCAGGCGTCGGAATGATTTCTTTGCCGTACGGACCTGGTGCGCCGTATGCAGGATCTTTTCTCCCTCCACGACCATCCCATAGAACTCCCGCGCCTCCAGGCAGATGTTTTTTCCGTTCTGCCTCGGCATGGCCAGTCCGGCCGATGTCACGGTATAATTCCCCTCTTCATCGATGCCGAGCCAGCATGACACGACGTCATCCTGCCACGGATCCAGCTTCTGTCCATATGCGGCCATCAGCATTGCTGCTGATTCTCCTTCCGTCGATTTCCGCTTCGGCTCGATCCTGATTCTCGGTTCCTGAGATCCTCTCATGCGCTGTCTTTCTTCTTATCACGGACGAGATCAAGCACCGTCTGTGGCTTGACTTGCTCCGTCCCGTCAGCCAATTCCTGCCTCTGCTCCTCCGGAATTATGCTCAAAATCTTGTCCATTCCGAGCATGTAAGACTTCCAAAGTGCTTCGTATGCTTTAAAAATCGGGTTCTCCCGGATGCCTTTTTGGCCTCCTCCGTTGTCATACTCGATCGTTATTGCCTCGTGCTTTACCTGGTCCCTTGCCTCGTCCAGCTTCACTTTCATGAACGCAACATTCATGACGACCGGTTCAATGACCTTCATTTTATGCTCGGATATTTTCGCCTTCTTGATCTCCCGTGTGATCTTCCGCTGTTCCTTTTTCACCAGCTCTTCGAAAGTATAATTCTTCAAGGGATAATTTTCCTTTCTGACCACCCGGTCTCTCGCGCACGCGCGATACTATATTATATAAGGTTAAAGCTGTTAAAGTTATGAATAAATTATAAAAAAATCAAATTGGCGCGCAATTGGTGTATAAACGCTGAAA
>JAEIGA010013653.1_pt1 | contig 12360 bp, 7 predicted proteins | sample 9270691 | NCBI WGS metagenome assembly JAEIGA01 (sample SAMN17057246, study PRJNA624740) | gut metagenome | biome: biome; isolation source: fecal sample | host: Bos grunniens | place: China: Xizang | collected 2019
AATACCAGGGTCTTAACGGTCTTACCGGTGCCGTTGGGAAGTACAACAGCGCCACGAACCTGCTGGTCAGCGTGACGGGAGTCAACACCCAGACGAACGTGAACCTCAATGGTCTCGTCGAACTTAGCCTTGGAAGTCTGGCATACCAGCTCCATAGCCTCAACTACGTCGTATGCCTTGGTCTTTTCGATCAGCTTTGCGCTGTCGGTATATTTCTTACCCATTTTTGCCATTTTCGTTACCCTCCTTAGTCCTCAACGGTAACGCCCATGGAACGTGCGGTACCTGCGATCATGCTCATCGCCGTCTCAATGTTTGCCGCATTCAGGTCGGGCATCTTGGTTTCGGCAATCTTCTTTACCTGTTCCTTAGTCAGCTTTGCAACCTTGGTCTTGTTGGGAGCTGCGGAACCCGACTCAATGCCGGCTGCCTTCTTAATCAGAACGGGAGCGGGAGGAGTCTTGGTGATAAAGGTGAAGGAACGGTCTGCGTAAACGGTAATAACAACGGGAATGATCAGACCAATGTCATTCTTGGTTCTCTCGTTAAATTCCTTGGTGAATACGGGAATAGCAACACCGTACTGACCGAGTGCCGGACCTACAGGGGGCTGAGGAGTTGCTTTACCGGCGGGCAACTGCAACTTGATATAACCCAAAATTTTCTTTGCCATGATTAAAATTACCTCCAAATGTGGTTTGATGCGGAAGAATTAAAAAGTAAAAATTTTCTTCCTCCCACGTGCAACCGGTGGGTTGCTTGTTAGATTTGTGATCCTGCCATCTTGACCTCGTTGACCGAGAGCTCTACGGGCATATCACGGGTTCCGCGCTTGATGAGCACGGTAACGTTTTTCAGATCCTCGGAAATATCCTGAACGATACCGCTGTATCCTTCAAAGAGACCGCCAACCACCGTGACGCTATCGCCAACGGCAAAGGAGAGCTTAACCTGCTGGGTCTGCTCGATGCAGAGCGCAGCAACCTCTTCCTCACTCAAGGGAGTGGGACGGGATCCGGGACCTACAAAGCCGGTAACGCCGGTGATGTTTCGAACGGCATGCCAGCTTTCCTCGTTCATAACCATCTTAATGTAAACGTAGCAGGGGAAGGTTTTGATCTCCACTTCCTTCTCGGTATCGCCATTTTTTTCAATCACGATCTCGGTGGGAATGCGGATATCAAAGATCATGTGGCCCAGACCACGGTTTTCGATGATCTTCTCGAGATTTGCTTTTACTTTGTTTTCGTAGCCGGAATAAGTGTGCGCCACATACCATCTCGGGCCTACGTTCATTTCATTGATATCACTCATGATCGGTTATTATTTGAACAGATTGATGAATGCGATAAAGCCCCGGGAGAGTCCCAAGTCGATCAAGCAGATCGCAACGGCGCAAACCACCAGAACCACCAGAACCACCAGAGTGGACTTCTTGGTCTGATTCCAGGTCAGCCAAACGATCTTCTTGGATTCGCTCTTGTAAACACGCAGGAACTTGCCAACCTTCTCACGGAAGATGATGCACAGAACAACCGCTGCAACCAGGATAACTCCAAAGATTGCTACCAGAATGATGGTTTCGGTCTTGGTGAACAGAGAAGTGTCTGTAGAATGATCGTGACCGTGGTCATCATCTGCCAGTACAGGAATCGCAAAGAGTGAGATCATCATCAGGACGGAGAGAAAAACAACCGCCCATTTCTTTAACAGGGTACCTGTTTTCATGCTTTGATCCTAATTCCTTTCTTTAGATAGATGCAAGGATTATTTGGTTTCCTTGTGAAGCGTGTGTTTGCGGCAGAATTTGCAGTACTTCATGAGCTCCAATCTGTCGGGGTCATTTTTCTTGTTTTTCTTTGTGTCATAGTTTCTCTGCTTGCACTCGGTGCATGCGAGAGTGATCTTGACGCGAGACTCATTAGCCATATAGCGGCACCTCCTATTTGATTTTATTTGACGAAGTAAAGTCTTCGTCCGTGTACCTCCCTCTGAAAGGTGCCCATCAAACCCTATTCAGGTGGCGCAATGATAGGCGATCTGTGCTCAAAAAATGGGCACAAAGAAAAAACCCTTTTGCAGAGGTAGAACTATTATAGCACAATCCCGATGGCTTGTCAATAGGATTTTTTGCATTTCTTTAAAAAAATAAATTATTTTTTCTTCCTTATATATAGAGGCATCTTAAAAAAGAAAAAACACGTGCCCTTCTCTGAGCACAACCAAGCCCCCGCGACGCTGTCGCGGGGGCTTTTTGGGGATGGGATCTTTTTAGTTTCCGTTGGGATAGTAAATGTAGTTCTCACTGGAGAAGTGGATCTCCTTGAGATTATCCGCAAGGAATTTGTTTGCCGCCAACCGGTTATACAGGCTGGTGGTTACACTGCTTGCAGTGGGAAGGGGCCAGAGTGCAATGGTGGTATCGTATTCCTCGTTTACAATGTACTGATAGAATTCGAGCTGTCCATTGTAACCGTGGTGAATGATCTGCAAGAAATCCGAATCCAGCAGGGTTCCCGTCATCTTGTTACATTCCTTCTCTGCCGGCTCCTCCAGGTCACCCGCTACCAGGTAGGATTTTCCCGCATGGGTGATCTTATAAGCCGTGTTGGAGTTGTTAAAGTCTTTGATCGAGTTGGGATAGAAATCCTCATGGGTGAAGAGGATCTCGATGGTACAATCGGCAAACTGATATACCATGCCCGTGTGTGCCACCAGGTTGGGATACTTCTCCAGCAGTCGGTACATACGGGGGTAACGGATGGAATAGTAATCCACCTTCAGATTGCTTCCGGGTACCGAGCGAGCGTACTCGTAAGACGGGAAGTTGTACATATAGTTCTGAACCTCCAGCTCGCCGGGGTACATTCTTTCCATCTCCCAGGCCGCGTTCATGTGGTCGGAGTGTAAGTGAGTGAAGAGCCATGCCGCTACGACGACCTTGCCGTTGGGGGAGTTCTCCTTCATAAAGTTATAGAGATCACGAACCTCCTGAATGTCCTTGGCCTTGCCGTCGGTGAGCTGACCGCCGTCAACCACGATATAGCGTCCGTCGGACAAGCGATAGACCATGCAAAGTCCCTGGCCGTAGCTGGAGCCGGTGTTGCGCAGAGAGAACATAGGCTCGGTGACCTTCTCGTAAGAGCCGGCTTGTGCCTGAACGGCCTTATAGTCCTGATATTCTTTGATGTTCGCTACCACCACGCGCATGTTGGAATTGCCCTCGCAGAAGTAGGTGTGAACCATGAAGTCCTCGTTGGTGTAGGTGAAGAAATGATTCTTCAGCTCCCGACCGCCCAGGCGCTTGTAGTTGGCGGCATCAAAGGGCAGGAACTCGTAAGAGGTGGTGCGGGATTCCTGCAGGGTAAAGCCTGCCTCGGCCAGGATCTTATTGTAAGCCTGGAAGTACTCGAAGCTGGTGCCGTTGAGAACGTAGGTGCAGTTATCGTTGAAGTTTCCGTCGTACAGTACGGCGTTCTCGGGAACGGGAACCTCTGCCTTATTGGCCGTGGGTGCGCCCTTGACCACGTAGATGTCACGGATATGGAAAGTGGCGCTCTTGCTGATGCCGTTCTGATCGTAGGGAATACGGAAGGTGACCGAATGCTTGCCTGCGCTCAGATAGGTGCCGTAGCCCACCAGGTAGGCATTGCAATCCTTATCGTTATCCCGCAGGATCTCGTCCTGCACCACCACCGAGTAGGTCAGCTCGGTCTGTTGACCATAGGACTGATCGTCGATCTGAAGCAGGGCGTAGCGGGTCTCCTCATAGCCGGCCGTTCCCTTCAATCGGATGCGGAAGCAGAACTCGTAGTAGCCGTCTTCGGCCACCTCAAAGCTCCAGGTGTGGTAGGCCTCGTAGCGATCCAGGGTCTCGCCGTAGATGGTAGCGGCCACATCGGGATCTGCATAATAATGGAAGGGTGCGGTGTCGCTGATCTTGTACGCGGTGGTTCCGTTGGCCGTCCAGTCGCAATCTCCACCGCAGGTGCAATGGTTTTGCAGAGCATACTGATCGGGCTTCGAGCCTGTGGGAGTGGAATTGACGCAGGTCAGATTGGTGCCGGTGGCAAAGTCCATATTCTTTTGAGAGATGATACCGGCCACGTTGGCAAATTCCTTGGGAAGATTGGGGCTGAAATGCTTGCGGTGGAAGGCCAGGGAGTCGGGTTCCTGACCGTAATTCTGCAGACCGTAGCCGTAATTCTTCTCGGCGGAGGGATCCTGGGCGCTAAAGGGAACCACGTTCAGGAAGGTGCTCTTTACGTAAGCATAGGTGTAGCCATCCTTCTCAATCAGCTCAATCTGGGAGGCGGGGATATCCTGGATCGTGAGGGTGCAGAGATAATCCGAGAGGCACTCCCGGGCGGTGATGATCTGACCGCCTGCGTTGAGCGACTTATAAATATTGGGGCAATATACGGTTTTGGTGGTGGTGGTTACCTTAGTTCCCAGAGTGCGGGTGGTAACGTCAAAGCCGAGGAAGAGATCGTCGGCCGAGAGATTCTTGACACCAAACACGTAGCGCAGATCGTAGGTATCGTCCCAGGAGTTGCCCACACCGTCGGGACCCAGGTTCTTGCGGTACTGCACACCCACGGTGCGGAAAACGGCCTTCTGGTTGATGGGATCCAGGAAGTTCTCCACCGTGGGGATCTCGTTGTACCAGCGGTAGGTGACGTTATTGGCCTCGATCACCGAGGTCTTGTCCTGATTATAGCCCAGGGCCACGTTGAAGATATCGTCTTCCTCGCAATCGGTGCGGGTCATTTCCACGTCGATGGTGCAATCGTTCATCTTCACCGTGGTGGTGCGCAGAGCACCCAGGAAGGCACCCGTATAGGAGGGCATGCCGCCCAGATCCTGGGTGGTCTGCTTTGCCACCACCTGGCAGTTGTTCAGGGTAGCAACGTAGGTGGACATCTGGCTCTGGTTGCCCAGATTGATCATACCGATAAAGCCGCCCACGTAGGGGTTCTTGGCCGAATTGACCCGGAAATTCAGAGTAGCCTCCACGGTGCAGTTGGTGGCCGTGAAGATGCGGCAGGTTTGCACAAAGCCCAAAAGACCTCCCGAGGTACGGTTGGCCGTGAGGGTGCCGGTGCTATGGCAGTTGTTGAGGGTGATGGACTCGATGGTGCGACCCGTACCCACGAGATATCCGCCAATGCCGCCCATCCAGGAGCCGCCGCCTACCGTTCCCGTGTAGGTGATGTCACCGCTGTTGCGGCAACCGTCAAAGGAAAGGTATCCGCCGCCGGCATAGCGCGCGACGATACCTGCCGCCTGTCCCGTAGTGGAGGTGGGCAGCAGAGTGATATTACCGGTGTTGGTGCAGTTGAGGAAGTCGGCCTTGCCCGCAAAGACATCGAACATACCAACCATGCCCGCCACCTGCTCTGCGCCGGTAATGGCACCGGTGTTCTTGCAGGAACGGAAGTCGATCTTGGCCACGCCCTCAAATACACAACCAACCATGCCGCCCACGCGGGCGCCCGTGACGTTGATGGTGCCGCCGAACTCGCACAAGGTAAAGAGGACGTTTCCGCTTCCCTCTACCGCGCCGACAATGCCGCCCACGTTCTGATAGGCGCCGGCCTTATTTCCCACGCCAACCGTGACGTTGGAATAGATCTCCGAAAGGGTGGCGGTGAGACCCGCAAGGGTATTCACACGGGAAAAGACGGTGCCCAGATGGTTCTGTGCGTTGTCCGTTTCGGTGGTGTAGCCGGCGTCAACCACGGCAAGCTTCGAGACCTGGGCGCCGCCGTCCAGGGCACCCAAAAGCGCCTGGCTCGAAACGGTGCAGATCATTTTGAAGTTTCCAACGCTGTGTCCCTGTCCCAAAAGCGTTCCGGAAAACAGGGCGTTGGGGTTTGCGTTCGTAAGGGTAACGCCGCCCAGGTCGATGTTCGATTCCAGGGTGACGGTGGCTCCCTCAAAGGTGGTAGAGCCGTGAAGAAGGGCCAGGAAGCCAACAAAATCCGCGGCGTCCTTGAGGGTGAATTCGGTTTTGTCGGCGGCGTACCAGGAGGTATCGGCCCCGCTGACCGCGCCGGTGAGGATCAGGTTTCCGCCCGTCCACTTGGAGGCGGTCTTGGCCCAATCGGTCACGTAGCCTACGGTCGTAGAGGACTCCTCCTCGGCGGGATAAAAGGTGTAATCCAGAGGCGCCGCCGGGGCGTTGCCGCAGGATACGGCAGAGGTGAGAAGCATTGCCAAAAGCAGGAGGATGGAAAGATAGCGTTTCATCATAGGAAGGTCTCCTTTCTTTCAAGGATCCCCCCGAGGGAGAATCTGCTCGATCGGGGGGATAGGGGGAAAATCAATCGAAGTCGGTGAACACGTAGTTCTCTACGGCAAAGAAGATGTTATCGTTTGCCAGATCGTTCTCGTTACGGAACATATCTCTGAGCCACTGGTTGGCTATGGCACGAGCATTGGTGCCATCGTAATAACCCATGCTCTCACCCTTGGGAAGAGGCCATACCACGATGGTATCGGTGTTGAACTGACCGTTGGACTTGAGACCTACGATGTACTTGTAGAACTCGATCTGTCCGTTGCCGCCGTGGTGGGTCACCTGCAGGAAATCGGATTCCAGCAGAGTACCGCTCTGCTTGATGGCACGCTTTTGTCCGGGCTCCTCCAGGTCACCGGCCACCAGGAAGGTCTTGCCTGCCAAGGTGATCTTGAAGACGGTGGAAGAGTTGTTGTAGGAGAAGATCTTTTCGGGGTAGAAATCCTCGTGGGTGTGCAGGATATCAATGGTGCAATCGGCAAACTGGTAGGTAAAGCCGGTGTGGGCTACCAGGTTGTTGTTGCTGTGAATCGAGTGGGTAGTATTGGGATAGTAATAAGTGAAGTTGGAGTTACGGTAGTTGGAGCCGTACAGCGTGGAAACGTACTCGTAGGACGGGAAGTTATAGAGGTAGTTCTGAATCTCTGCCTTCTTACCGTCGTTGTACATCTGCTCAAACTTGAACATTACGCTGATGTGGTCGGAGTGATGGTGGGTTGCGATCCACGCCGCAATGGTGATCTTGTTTTTCTCACCGGGCAGGTGGTCGTTCTTCTGGAGCCAATCGTACAAACGCTCTACTGCCTCACCCTCGGTATCGGTCTCCTTCCAATGGCCGCCATCCACGATGATGAAGCGTCCGTCGGAAAGACGGTAAACCAGACACAAACCGTTGGTCACGCCGGTCACCTTGGTCCCCTTATTGGTACCCTTGGTGAGAACGATATCGGGGCCACCGATGTCCAGCATTGCAAACATGGGGGTGGTCACCGCGGTGTAGGTGGCGTTCTCGGCGTTCACCTCTGCATACTTTTCGTAGGCGTCTACGTAATCAACCACGATGCGAATCGACTTGGCACCCTCGGTAAAGTAAACGTAAACCATGTAATCCTCATTGGTGTAGAGGTAGAAGTTGTTGTACATGGTCTTGTTGCTCGTGTAGTTTGCGGTATCAAAGCTGCTGAACTTGTAGGAGGTCTGTCTTTGATCCTACAGGGTAAAGCCGGATTTTTCCAGCTTTGCGCGGTAGGTGGTCAGGGTAGACAGGCTGGTGTTTTCCAGGTAGTAGGTTACGCAGGTATCGTAGTTGGACTCGTACAGCTGAGCACCCGTGGGCAGCGGAATATCAGCATTCACGGGCAGGGGCGCGCCCTTTACCAGGTAGATATCACGGATGTGGAAGCTGGAATCCTTCTTTGCATCCACCGTATCGTAGGGAGAACGGAAGGTGATGCTGTGCTTGCCTGCGGTGAGGTAAGCGCCGTAGCCAACGAGGTAGGAGTTGTGGTTGGTCTTATTATCGCGGTTAGTGCCGTCACGTACAGCAACATTGTAGTAGAGCTCGGTCTGATTGCCGTAGGACTGATCGTCAATCTGTACCAGAGCGTAGCGGATCTGCGTACCGCCATCGGAGCCGTTGAGACGGATGCGGAAGCAGAATTCATAGTAGCCGTCCTCTGCCACCTCAAAATCCCAGGAGTGGTAAGCCTCGTAGCGATCCAGAGTCTCGCCAAAATAGCTTGCCTTTTCGTAGGTGGTGGTATCAATGTAGTAGTGGTAAGGCATGGTGGCCGCGTTCTTATAAGCGGTAGCACCGTTGGCACTCCAGCCGGCATCGCACTCGCCGCCGCAAACGCAATCGTATTGCAGAATGTACTGGTCGTTGCTACCCAGCTTCTTGTAGTTCTGGCAATCCAGGTTTTTGGGAGTGGAATAGGTGATCTTCTTGCCGGTGAGGATGCCCTGAACACCTGCAAACTTTTCGGGGAGATCCACGCTGAAGGCCTCGTAGCCAAAGGTGAAGCGCTCGGGATCCTTGGTGTAATTCAGAATGCCGTGGCCGCGGTTGGGCTCGGACTCCTCGGTTTCCTGGGTAAAGGGAACGATGTCCAAAATGGCGTTCTTAATGTAGGCTACCGTGTAGCCGTTCTCCTGGGCAAAGTCGATCTGATCGGCAGGAACGCCCGAGAGGGTGAGGGTGTAGAGATAGTCGCAGCCATACTGTGCTGCCGAATATTTTACGTTATCGCCCTGAATGGTCTTGTAGAGCACCGAGCAGTAGGTCTTCTTGGTAGTGGTGGTAACTTCCTTATCCAGCTTCTTGATGGTGACCTCAAAGCCCAGAGCCTTATCGGTGGTTTCGATCTTGCCAATACCGAAAACGAAACGAACGTCATAGGTACCGTTTGTGTTCTTGCGGTACTGCTGACCGATGGGCTTGAAGCAGGAGATCTCGGAGGGATCAATGAAATCATTGATGCGAACGAAGGAATCCTTTGCAATATAAGCCAGGTCGGTTACGGTAAAGAAGGATTTAGTGGAGGTGAGGGTAGGCGCGTCGCCGGTGGAGGCACCGTCGGAATAGCCTCCCAGAACCACACCTGCGTAATCGTCGTTGCCGCAGCCCTCGCCGCGAACGAAGCGTGCCGAAACTTCACAGCCGCTGATCTCAAAGGTGGTAGCACGTGCCACACCGATCAGACCGCCCACGTAGGTGATGTTTCCAATGGGATCTCTGTGGCGGATGGTGCCGGCCACGGAGCAGTTCTCGATCACTGCGGGAGTTGCATTGGAGGAAAGGTTGATGTTGCCTGCCAGGCCGCCAAAGGCACTGTACTTTTGTTCCAGGCAAATAAATTCCATGTCGGCGTTGACGGTGCAGTTCTTCATGGTAAAGTTGTTCGTACCCTGAATGGCACCCAGGATACCGCCGGAGCAACGGTTGGCACCGAGGATCTTACCCGTGTTGGTGCAGTTGGAAATGACCACCGTTTCGGCAGTGTTGCTCGTAGCGTTGTAGAAATATCCACCAATGCCGGCGATCCAAGCACCGTTACTGCCTCCGGTTCCGTGCATGGAATCATAGGTGATCGAGCCGGTGTTGGTGCACTGATCAATGGTCAGCTTGGAATTGTTTTTACCGGTGTAGTTCGTCAGAATACCGGCCATGCGGTTGCCGCTGTTGCCGTTGGGCATGATCAGCGCGCCGTTGTTGGTACAGCCAGAAATGGTAGCCGTGCCGTCCATGTTGGACAGGCCGCCGATGATACCTGCGGTGTAGGAGGCACCCGAGATCTTTCCGTTGTTGATACAACCGGAAATCGTCAACGTGCCCTTCCAGCCGCTGATCACGCCCACAATACCTGCGGTATAGTTGCCCTTGTTGGTCAGGGGGGCGTTGTTGGTGCACTTTTCGATCTTCAGCGTGCCGGCACCCGAGGCCGAGCCGATGATACCGCCTACGTTGGTAACGCCTTTGATGCCGTCGGCGGTGGAGCGGGCGATCTTACTGGTGGCGTCCACGGTGACGTTGGAAACCGTTACGGTCTTACCGGATACGCCGGTGATCTTGGAGATCACGATACCAAAGTTGGAGGTTACCGCGTCCGCGGGCTTGAGGGTGAACTGTCCCTTGACCACCTTCAGATTCTTTACGGTAGCGGCACCGCCAATGGCACCCAGCAGGGACTGGTTGCTCTCGGAGGTAAAGGTGGACGTAAATCCGCCGATCTCGTAGCCCTGACCGTCGAAGGTGCCCTGGAAGTAGTTGTTGGAGGTGGGAATGACCCAGGTCTTTCCTCCCAGGTTGATGTCGTTTTTCAGCTTCACGGTCTTGCCGGCAAAGGTGGTTCCGGCGGCAACCAGATCAACAAATCCCTTGAGGTCGGCACCGTCTGCAAGATAGAAGGTAGCTGCAGAGGTGTTGCTTGTGTACCAGCTCTTATCCACGGTGGTACCGTTCCATGCGGAGCGAGAGGTATACGCAACCGCATCGTAGGACTCATCCGCGGGATATTCCCCGAGGTCCAGCTTTCCCTGTTGCATACCGCAGGATGCCAGGAGCGACATCAGCATAGTAAATAACAACAGGATGGAGATCAATTTTTTCATACGTTTGAAATCCTTTCCAAAAATAATTTCTGTTCCTATATTATAGCAGACGCAAAAAAAATTGTCAAGTAAAACCAGGAAAATCTCCTTCCCTCCTCCTTTTTTTGGCGTTTTATACAAAGAAGAAGTTCTGTTTTTTTGCACTTCCACGTGGGTCGAAAAAGGAGCCCCCGGCATTGCCACGGAGTGGCGTTGCCGGGGGCTCCCATGAGCGAGAGGGATCAGTTAAAATCGGTGAATACGTAGTTCTCGCTTGCAAAGTGGATGTTATCGTTTGCCTGATCGTTTTCCTTGCGGAACATCTCCTTAAGCCAACGCATTGCAATGGCGCGGGCGGAGGTTCCCTCATACCAGGACATATCCTCGCCCTTGGGCAGAGGCCATACGATAATGGTATCGGTATTGAACTTACCGTTGGCATCCAGACCAACGATGTACTTGAAGAACTCGATCTGGCCGTTGCAGCCATGGTGGGTCACCTGCAGGAAGTCGGATTCCAGCATGGTGCCGCACTGCTTGTTGGCCTGCTTTTGGCCGGGCTCCTCCAGGTCACCGGCAATGAGGAAGGTCTTTCCGCCCATGGTGATCTTATATACGGTGGAGGAGTTGTTGAAGGACGAGATCTTGTTGGGATAGAAGTCCTCGTGAGTGAAGAGGATATCAATGTTGCAGTTTGCAAACTGATAGCTAAATCCGGTGTGAGCGATCAGATTGTTGTGACGCTGCATCAGATTGTGCATGTTGGGGAACCACTTGCTGTAGTAATCGGGGTTGCAGGTGGAGCCGGACACGGTTTGTGCGTAATCATAGGACGGGAAGTTGTAGAGGAAGTTTTGGATCTCTACCTTGCCGGTCTTGGTGTACATTTCGTCAAACTTCCATTCCACGCTGATGTGGTCGGAGTGGTGGTGGGTAATGATCCAGGCGGCAATGGTGAGCTTGTTATTCTCGCCCTCCAGATGGTCGTTCTTTTGGAGCCAATCGTACAAGCGCTTTACGCCGGCGCCGGTGGTATCCTTTTCGTGCCAGTAGCCGCCGTCTACGATGATGAAGCGACCGTCGGCCAAACGGAAGACGTAGCACATACCGTTGGTAACCGTCCAGCTGGAGTTGACGTCATTTACGCCACCAATATCCAGCATTGCGAACAGAGGCGTGGTCACGGTTTCGTAGGTCTTGTTCTCGTTGCGAACGGCAACGTACTTTTCATACTCGGCAATATCGTCTACCACCACGCGGATCTTGCGGGCACCCTCGGTGTAGTACACGTAGATCATGTAGTCCTCGTTGGTGTAGAGGTAGAAGCTGTTGTACAGAGGCGTGTTCTGCTTGTGGTTTTCGGTGTCGAAGGAGCTGGTCTTGTACTCGGTGGTGCGATCCTCGCGGAGCACGTAGCCTGCGGCCTCCAGCTTCTGGCGGTAAGTGTCCAGAGTCTTCTTGGTGGTGTTATCCAGCACGTAGGTGCAGGTGCTGTCAAAGTTTCCGTCGTACAGGATTGCGCCGTCCAGCATGGGAATGTCGGCCTGAGAAGGCTCGGCCGCGCCCTTGACCATGTAGATGTCACGGATGTGGAAGCTGATGTTCTTGTTCACATCCTCGGCATCGTAGGGGCAACGGAAGGTGATGGTGTGGGTACCCTTGGTGAGGTATTTGCCGTAGTTGGTCAGATAGGAGTCGTGATTGTCCGCATTGTCACGCAGGGAACCGTCACGTACCACAACATTGTAATAGAACTCGGTTTGCTCGCTGTAGGACTCATCGTCGAACTGTACCAAAGCATAGCGTGTCTGGGTTCCGCCCTCGGAGCCGTTGAGACGGATGCGGAAGCAGAAGCTGTAATAGCCATCCTCGGCAACATCAAAGGTCCAGGTGTGGTACGCCTCGTAGCGCTCCAGATCCTCGCCGAAGTAGGAGGATTTCTTATAGTTGGCGATGTCGATGTAGTAGTG
>JAEIGA010013654.1_pt1 | contig 12360 bp, 12 predicted proteins | sample 9270691 | NCBI WGS metagenome assembly JAEIGA01 (sample SAMN17057246, study PRJNA624740) | gut metagenome | biome: biome; isolation source: fecal sample | host: Bos grunniens | place: China: Xizang | collected 2019
TGGTAAAGTAAGCTCAGCTTTAAATACAGCACTTGTGAAAGCGTCATCTGCAAATGCAGCTGTATTTCTAAGTGTTGGTAATATTGTAGCTGATAAACTTTTATAAGCTCCTCCGTATATATCATCTACTACTTTTTCTAAGATACTTGTAACGTTAGGATGTTTAGTTATTGCAGCTAGAACTTCCTGAGTAGTTATTCCACTTTTATTAACAGCATTCAAGTATTCAGCAGTATTCTTTGAAAAGATTTGTAAGAAATCTGCTTTAACCATTTCTGATACATCATCCCAACTTTGTCCTCTAACAAGCTTATCAAATAATTGTTTACGTACAGCTTTATTATCTATTTTTGAAACAGTTTTAAATATTTCTTTATTAGTTAATAATTTATCAGGACTGACTTGTTTCCCAAGTTCTCTGACAGATTGTTTAAGAACTTGTTCAGTTCCTTCTGAAGTTAATTCTGTTGCAGCACCTTTAACTAATTGTTTTGCAGATGTTTCTAACATCTCTGTACCTGCATCAACTGCTGCTCCAAAACCTGTTTTTGCTCCTGCTTTTAAACCTCCAGCTGAACCAAACGATATAAAGTTTAAAGGGTCTGATACCATTTCCAAAATGAAATTAGCTATTCCATTTCCTGTGTCATAATCATAATTATGAATACCTGTCTCATCTCCAAAAGTAGAACGAAGTAATGCTTGCCCAACATTATCACCTTTCCAAGCTGATATAATTAAAGCTTTAACAGGGTTTGCTATGGTATCTAAATCCTCACTAGCTCCCATCATAAGATTTAATAAAGCTGTTCCTGGTTTTCCAGAGAATGTAGGTTTAAGATAATGCTTATAAGTATGTGATATAGTGTCAGCTATAATATTAAGACTGGCACTCCTGTCTATAATAGGTATCCCTGTTTTTAAGGCATGGTTCATGTTTGGATTTACAGAACCTAATATGATATCTCTAATAGAGTTTATTTCTTTTGGATCATTGTAATTAACTAACATAGAGGGTGTTTCTTTTTGTTGAGGGGGTACATATTTATATCCCCAATAATGTTCTGGAACAACTCCTAAATTAGGCATCGATGGTTTTGTAGGACTACCTGGATTTATATACAAACCAGGCATCCCTGGAATTCTACCTAAACTAGGTAGTTCTGGAATGCCTGACATGTTAGGCATATTTAATTTTTCATGTTTAAGTGCTATTTTATATGCCATATTTTATTCCTCCTTATTTTACAGTAGGTACTTTAATTCCTAATTGATTTAAACGAGTTGTTGCATCTGTAGGATAAATATACCTATTATAAGTTCCTTCTTGATAGAAAGGTTTAGTAGTGCTAGGACCTGCTACAGGATGTTGAATAGTTACTTGATTTCCATTGATATCTGTTCCTGTTAAAGGTGTTGTAGGTTGATTAACTACTAAATTTTCTCTTTTCTTAGTTTGTTCTGCTTCTAAGTTTTTAAAGTATTCTTTTGCAATAGCTTTAGCTTGTGCTTCTGTGTAAGTTCCTCCTGCTTGTAATGCTGCTACCATTCCATCATATGTTTTTCCGTCTTGGTAACAAGCTTGTATAAATCTAACGTCTTCAGCAGAATTTCCAGAACCTCCAGAACCTCTATATGCAGCTGCTGTAGCTTTAGCAGCGTTCTCTTGTGCTAAACGATTTTGTTCTGCAGCATACTTAGTACCTTCAAGATTTCTATCAGCAGCATATTCTTGAGCTGCTCTGTTCTGATCTGCATTGTATTTAGTACCTTCATAGTTCTTATCAGCGTTATATTTAGTACCTTCATAATTTTTGTCTGCACTATATTTAGTTCCTTCATAATTCTTATCAGCATTATAAACTGTACCATCATAATTTTTATCAGCTGTATATTTAGTACCTTCAAGTCCAAGTTCATATCCGTATCTGTCTGAAGCATTCGCATCAAGTTGTCCTGCGTAACTAAGTTCTCCTGTGTATCCAAGCATATCAGCTTCATACATCTGAGCAGCAACTTGTGCCATAGCTTGTTTAACTGAGTTAGCTTCTTGTAGAGCTTTAGAAACATTACTTGCATATTCAGCTGCAATTTTATCAGCTTGTAATTGTTGTTGATTTGCAAGTTCAAGCGCTCCTGCTGAAGCATCTTGTTGAAGACCAAGTACAGTTCCTTGTTCTTGTGCAGCATTTAAACCTCTAGCCATTCCTGAAGCAATTTGACTATTTCTTTGTTGTCTCAATGTTTCAAGAGCAGATTGTTGATTTGCAAATTGATTGTTAGCATATTGGTTTTGTGCTATTTGATTTTCTTTTTGCATCAAGGCGTATTGAGCATCAGTACCTTGATTAAAGATTTGTTCTATTTTATTTCTATCATAATCTAATTGATATAAATCTCCTAAACCAATTCCACCTTGATTAACTTGTCCTGAGTTATCATAGTTAGTATCAATTCCTCTAAGTGTTGGTTTATTAGGAGTTATAGTCATATTATAAGAGTTGTCATACTGTGCCATATTAACCTCCTACACTTTAGTAATATCTGATAACTTAACTGCAGCAGTTACAGCATTACCTTTTCCTATTACTACTCTATCTCCTTTTACTTGTATAACATCAAAAACTTTACCTTGTACCCAAGATGCTAAGTTTTTTCCGTCATATCCTTTTCTTGTGTTCATTCTAACTGCGTCACCTCTTTGAATTGTAGGTGTAGCTTGTGTTACAATTTCTTGTATAATCTCTTTCTCAAGTTGTTGCATTACTTCTTCTCCTGAAGGTTTAACCATTTTAGATATTATAGCTGGATAATCTTTAAATGCTTTGTTCATATCCACTCTACCTGATATACCATTAACAGCTCCTTCTGAAGTGTATTGCCATAATCCGTGTGCTTTAGTATCGAACTTAGCATCATTATTCCACCAAGCTATCCACTTATCAAATCTATTTAATCTCTCAGATTTAATGTAAGTATCAAACCAAGATTTACTTGCATAGATACCTGCATAATATCCTGTTTCTTCAAATGCTAAACATTCTATTTCGCATATATTTACTAATGTTTCATTAGATGGAAATCCATTTTTCTTTTTATATCCATCAGCATCTTCCATATCTATATATACTGGATAACGTATATGTTCTTTATATGGTGCTAATGTTTTTAAAACTAATTCAGCTTCAGCTCTAGCATCTGATTCATTTAAAGCATATGAATATACATACACTCCAAATGGAATACCTTGAGCTATACAAGCTTCTATATTTCTGATAGCTTTTTTATCTACTGCTTTTTTACCATAAGAGATTCTGATAATAGCAAACTCTATACCATCTTCTCTTACTTTAGCCCAGTCAATGTTACTTTGATGTGCTGAGACATCTATTCCTATTCTTTCCATATTTAACCCTCCTTATTTTTATAATAGTTGTTTGATGAAATTTTTAGTATTACATTTAAGAATGTAACTACTGCTGTTATTGTTCCAACAATTTCTTCTCCGTAAGGGAATCCCCAGATACCTGCTAGAGTAAAGTAAAGTGTCCCCAACCCTGGTAATACTAGCTGAGAAATCCATTTAAGTATGTTGTATAGTTTATCGCTCATACTATACGCCTCCTTTCATTACAAACTGTGTAACAACCCAACCTATTATGCTCAGCACTAGTGTGATTCCTGAACCCACTAGAGCACTTCTAATCTGTTGTTTCACTGCTTTTTTATTCTCTTTATATTCTACAAATTCTTTAGAAGTTAATGTATCAACTTTACGACTTGTATCATTAAGTGTTTCTTGCATATGCTTAATGTTAATAGCCATGATATGTAAGTCTTCTGCCAAAGATTTTGTTTCTTTAATATCATCTCTCATTGTTTGTAGCATACTCTTAAACATGTCATGTTCTTCTTGAGCTTTTGCTTTGTAAGCCACCAGCTCAATAACGTGTTCAACAACTTGCTCATTTGTCATAGATATAGTCCTCCTTCTTAAATAATAAAAAGAGAGCAAGATAGATTTACCTTGCCCTTATAATTTGTCTATATGGTATAACCTATTTATACAGTTATTATATCATATAGTTGCAATTTCTGTAAAGTATTTTTCCACTTTATGTTTGGTTGCATCAATATCATTTATAAATGATTTTGACATAGCAAAACAAAATTGGTCAAACGGTATTGAAAACTCCTCTGCAACGTGTTTAGAATCGTTTGCGTACATATTCATTACTAGATAATATCTAATGCAAACGTGAGCGTCTGAGTGTTCCACACCATGAGATTGTAACATAGTTCTTACGGAATCCATAGAGAACATCTCTCCGTAAGGACGCATATGTGCTACAATTTCTTTAGCGTGGTCTTTATCAATAGAATACACTTCGTCTTCTATAATTTCTTCAAAACGATGGTATAGAGTTCCAGCACCTGTTTCTTTAGTAGAATGTAGTATATGTTCTACTACATTTTCTAATTGTTCTTTGTTTAGTTTAGCTAAATGCATAGTGCTTACCCCCTTTTCAAATATTCATATAATTTATCCACATCATGTTCTGTGAATATTATCCCCATATATTCAACTTTTCCCATCTTTTTCATAGCTTCTTTCATGGCAGTATATAGGTTATCAACATCTATATCTCCATCAGGTTCTATAATTTCTAAAGCCTGAATAATTGGGTGGTCTTTATATTGGTTAAACATTAGCTCAAATTTAGGAGCTGCTAAGCTCATACCTGTGTATATTAAGAATTTAATATGCCCAGGTGCTTTAGAAGCTATTTCTGAGTTAATGAAGTTAGTTAGTCCTATTTCAATTTGTGATATGTTCATAGTTACCTCCTATAGTTAGAGGGAGTTGCCTCCCTCATTTATTAAGCATTTGTTGCTGTAGCTGTTGGAGCAGTCCAAGAATTGTATTGTGGCATAGGTTGTGGACATACATTAGTAATAGGAATTACTGTTTTTGTTAAAGCTTGTAATGCAGCGATTTGACCTTGCATACAGTTAATAGTTCCGTTCATAGTAGCATTGTACACAGCTTGTGTATTGATAGCTGACTCAACGTGTCCTATTTTCATATTTAATCTTTCATATACATCAGCTATTTTTTGGTCTGTGTATATGTTAGATTTTAACAAGGCAATCTCACTATCTTTTTGTGTAATCTTGTTTTCCATTCCTAACTCGTATCTTGTTACTGGAGTATTTTCTGAACAACCAAAGTTATATCCATAACCGTTGTTCCATCCTCCCATTCCTCCAAAAATATTTCCTAAACCTCCGTTAAGTAAACCTAACGCAGTTCCTGCGATTCCAAGACCTAGTCCTGAACCAGCTACACCTTTACTAGCAAATTCTGCCATAGTGATCACCTTCCTTTCTTGATTAGATTATAAACAAAAAATGAGAAACAAACTTATTAAATTCATCTCTCATTTATATTAATTTATTTTCTAAAAATTTTTAAATTTTTATCAAATTTATTTCAAAGGTGGGAATATGTCTGGATACAAGGACTGTACAGAAATGTACTTCTTTGTGATGTTAGTTATAATTCTGGATATTGTTGCAGTACTTAATCCCATTTCCATAGATTGTTGGACGACTGACCAGCCAGCTATTCTAGTTCTGAGCACTCGTTCTTCATCCTTTGTAAGCAACGCTTCATCAATAAACTTTTCTAACATTGTTTTAGTCCATGAAATTTTTAATAACATAAACCCAACTCCTTTCTATTTTAATATCCTGTAGTCCAACCTTTAGCAATAAGCTTATCATAGTTAGACAATGATTTGCATCTTTCAACTTGGCTTTCACTTAAACCAACATTTGCTAAAGTCATATATATTGCATTTGTTATTGGTGACGCATAACACATTTGTAAAATATTGTTTAAACTTTCATCAGAAAGATTAGGACAGTTTTCTACAAAAGATGTTAAACCAGACCAAGCACGATAATTTTGACCGATTTTTTGTGTAGAGTATATTGGCACATTAACTAAACTTGTACAATCTTTAAACATTTTATACATTATTTCAATGTTTGGTGCAGAATATGAAGGTGCAGTAACTATTTTAGAACACCCTTCATACATACTATTAAATCCATAACAATTACTTCCGACTGCATCTGCTATTAAAGGAGTTGTTAAATTAGTGCATCTTTTAAAACAAGACCCCCAAGAACGAATACCTTGGGAATTAAGAATTGTTGGAGGAGTAACTAGACTCACACAATCACAAAACATAGCTGAGCAAGCAGTAGTATCTTGTAAATCTACGGCTTTAATATATTTTAGTTCTGTGCACCCTGCAAATAAAGCAGAAGTACTACCAGTAGGTGCTTTTACTGTATCATTGATTTCTGTAATAATTTGATAAATATTACTTTTCCATGTTTCTACATCTGCGCTAGAATCATATTCGTAAAACCCTGTTGGTATATTTGTTTCTATATTACAGTTTCCATTTTCAGTAGAACTGGTTAATACTCCTTCTATTTTCTCACCATCAACGTAAGCAGTTTTACCTATGACTATATCCTCTGCTGTTGCTGTTGCATCTGATGTATCTAATCCAGTATACTCACCTCCAACATCAAATATCTGAACACCAGCTTTTATATTTTCAGGTATTATTTTTGTTCTAACTTCTTCTGATATATTTATTAAAGCTTCTTTTAATTCACTCATTTATTATACCTCCTTTATGCTTGCCAACCTGCAGCAACAAATGCTCCATAGTTAGGAAGTGTTTTACATCTTTCTCTTTGTTCTGCTGAAAACCCATAATGACTTAAATATTTATACCCTGCATTTGTGTTTGCCATAAAAGTTGCCATTATATTATTTAAACTATCATCTGTTAAAGCATCACATCCACTAAACATTCCAGCCATTCCATTTGCCCAATTAAAACTCATAGGTAGTACTGGGATGTGTTGAAGTTGTTTACAATCTGCAAATAAACCTGAAAAATCAGAACGTCTTGAATTTGTACCACTTAAAGATACTCCTTGAAATAATCCTTCAGGAAGTTCTGTAATTCCTGATCCAGCGAATGCACGAACTCCATAAGATGCAGGGAAGCCATTTACTAAAATTCCTTCTGGAATAGATGTTAGACTTTTACAATTTTCAAACCAATTACTTATACCATAACTAGAACCTGTGATTGTAACATTTTTTAAATTTACGCAATCTTTAAAAACGTTTTTAAAATATGTATCACCTGTCTGTGTACAATTAACTTGTAAAGTTGCGCTCTCTAAATTTGTGCACCCTTCAAACAAACTTGCCATACTAGTTGAAGTTGCTACAGCATACATTCTAGGAGTTGTTTTTAAGCTTGTACATCCTGCAAATAAATAAGAACAACCATTACGAAGTGCAAAGTTATCAAATATAGCAGGGACTTCTTTTAAACTTTTACAATTTTGAAACATTGATGAAACACTTACATCAGTAAAAGTGTATCCTCCTGTGTTTACTAGAGTTACTGATTCTAAAGATTCACACCCTTCAAAGGCATTGTAACGTACAGCGTTTTGTCTAGGGATGTTTACTATTGGAGCAGTTTTAATTTTTTTCATACCAGCAAAAGCAGATCTTATACTACAACTATCAGGAATTGTAGTCTGAGAAATAGGTATTTCTTCCATTTCTGCGCAATCTTGAAAAGTTCCTTCATAACTGCTAAATGATTTAGTTAGTTTTGGAATTGATTTTAATTTAGAACAACCACTAAAAGCATAAGTAATAGCTGTAGCTCCTGACATATCCAAGTTTTCAATTTCTTCTAATTCAGCGCAATTCTGAAAAGCTTTAGTCCAAGTTTGTATTTTGCTTGTATCTTTAAATGTTATTTTCTTTAAACTTGCACAACCATCAAAAGTATTTTCTAAAGTAGTAGTTTCTCCTGTGTCAAACTCTCCTTCTAGCTCTTTTAAATTTATAAGATTTTGAAAAGAACCTTTAAAGCTGGTGTATTTACTTAAATCTAAATCTGCCACAGATAAATAACGTAAGTTATTTATTACTGTAAAAATTTCTGCAGTATCTTCAGCTGTATCTATAATACCGTTTAGAGAAGCCATAGTACCAGTAATATATGAACCATTACTGTAAGCAGTTTTACCTGCTCTAATATCACTAGCTGTAGCAGTAGTCCCTTCATATGCTGAAGGGTTACCTACTCCTTTTGCTAACATTTTACAAGCATTATAATCTTCTACTATATTATTTAATTTTTCTCTTAACTCTGTCATAATATACCTCCTTAATATCCTGTCGTCCAGCCAGCTGCTGACATGGCTGCCCAATTAGATAAAGTTACACAGATTGCAGCTTGTGCTGCTGAGAAACCTAATCTTGCTAATGATCTTGTGTTATGTGTTCCTTTATATTTTGTCATAGAAGCCATTATGTTATTTAAACTTTCATCTGTTAATTTAGGGCAGTCTTTGAACATATATTGCCAATATTCTACTTGTGATGAATTAAGTCTTGATCCATCAAACTCTGGGACATTTTCTAAAGATACACAACCATTAAAACAATTAGCTAGTATAGTTTGTGCTTTATTTAAAAACCCTTCACGCACTGTTTTTAAACTTGTACAACCAGCAAAAGTGTATTGCGCGCTTGCGCCTGTTACTTCTGCTGTTTCAAAAATATCTGGAGTTTGTTCTAAAGAAGTACAATTATTAAACCAATATCCTGCATCTACAGAGTTTGTACCAGAAGTTATATTTCCTGTTACATTTTTTAAAGAGCTACACCCATTAAATAAATATTGTGTCTGCCCTGAACTTCCTGTTTTTACTATAATATGTGCAGTTTCTAAAGATTTGCAGCCTGCAAATGTACTTGAGCAATATGGGCTACATACAAAATTATTTATTTTAGTGATACTTTCACAATTTGTAAACATATTACGCATTTCTGCACAAAAATAATTATCAAGAGCTTCTAAACTAGGTGGGATGTTCTTTAATGATTTACAATTCCTAAACATATAGTCTGAGTTACGTCCATTTCTATTAGCTGTAATTGGTCTAGTACAAATTATATTATCTAAGGTCTCTATAGACTCACATCCCTCAAATAAACTTGTAAAATATGAATTGTCAGCAGAAGAACTATCTGGTACTGTACAATGAATATTTCCTTCTATTGTTTTTAAATTAGTGCAATTTTTAAAAACACTTTGAATGTTTTGTTTATTTATAGCCTTTCCAGAAGCATCTGTAATTTTTACGGTCTCTAGGTTTGTGCATCCACTAAAAACAGAATTATAAGATGTACAAGATGCTGCTACTGAAGCTGTTCTTAAATTTGCGCAATCTAAGAACAAACCAGTAATACTACAAGAGCTACGTGTGTTTGTGAAATTAGCATTTAATAGTCCTGTACAAAGTCTAAAAATATGATTACAACTAGAAGCATTACTCCAATTATAGTTCGGAGTTTCAGTTAATTTAAAACACTCTTGGAACATATAATCAAAATTTGTTGATTTATTTGTGTTTATAATTGGTGCTTTTTCTAAGTTGTTACATTGATAAAACATGTAGGACATATTAGTCATATTAGATGTGTCTATATCTGGTATTTCTGTTAATGCTCGACAAGTTCTAAACATATAACGCCCAGTTGTAGATGCTGTAGTATTTAGTTGAGGTACACTTAATAAGTTTTGACATCCATCAAACATACTTTCAGTATTGGTTAAAGGGATATGACTTAAATTACCTACTGTTAGTAAGTTTGTACAATTTTTAAATGCACTATTAAAGTTTGTGCAAGTTTCTGGAACATCTACATCTAGTATAAAACGTAGTGCTGAAGATATTGTAAAAGTAGTTAATCCATTCGCACTTAATCCTGTATTAGAGTCAGGCATTATACCTATAAGACGTTCACCATTAGAATAAGCAACTTTACCTTCTCTAATATCCATAGCTGTTGCTGTTGTATCTGTATAATCATCTAAATTATCTACAGAATTAGCGATTGTTAAACAAGCATCATACTCAGCAAGTTTAGTTATATCTGCTTTATTAACTTTACCTCCATCAGTTCTACCATAGGGTATTACATATTCTTCATCTGAAGGTTCGAAGTTTAATGGACCAATGTCTGGAATAGTCCCTACAACTCTTTGTTCTTTAGAGTCATATGCTATAACCCCTTCCATTAAATCATCTGAAGTAACTGTAGAATCTGATAAGTCTACATCTACTTGTTTTATTTTAGGACCATAATCTAAGAACGGTGTATCTTCTGGGCAAGATATTTGCATACGTTCTATAGCTAGACGAACATCTTCTTTTGATCTGATAAGATATCTTAACTTATCTTCTGTTGTGTTTGCCATACTACACCACCTCCTGATTGATCTCATCTAATACGTTATTTACAAATCCTATAGAAGCTAAGCTTGCATAGAATTGTTCTTGAGTTCCAGTAAATCCACCTTTTTTAGCTGCAGTATATGCTGACTCACCAGCAGGTCCAGCAACTCCAGCAGGTCCTCTATCTCCTTTAGGTCCTTGTGGTCCTATAGGTCCTACAGGTCCTTGCATACCTTGTGGACCTGGAACACCTTGTATACCTTGAGGTCCAACAGGACCTACAATAGACATTTCTTTATTCCAATACTCTGTGCCTTTTTTGTATATTACACCATTAAGTAAATCTACATAGAAATCTCCTTCATAACCTATTGAATTATCTGGATTACCTGAACCTGAATACCATAGTTTCATTTCATGATTTTCTCTTAGATAATATTTTTCATCATGGTTATGATTCATAAAATCTAGTATTTCAGCTTTAGTGTGAGTGTGTTGAGCATTTGCTTTATCATTTATAAGTCTGATAAGATAATCCATTTGCCCATTCTTTTGTTCACTTCCGTGAAACACTGTGTTATCTAAATTAAGTGCCATGTTTGACCTCCTTATATTTTCTTCCAATTTTTATTATTTGCAGGGTCCACCCAAGGTGATACTTGTTTCCAAGTTCCTGCAGAATCTTTAGCCCATACTAGAGCTCGTTTCCACTCTCCTGTTCCATCTGGTCTTACCCAAGCTTTAGTAGGGAATGTTATTTTAGTCTCCATTGAATGCTCTCCTAATAGGTTAGGATAAAGTGATTTCAATGTAAATCTAAATTTAGCATTTGTATCTCCTGATGCTCTTTTATAAAGCATGTTTATTTCTGAAGTAGTAAGTGTTATTCCGTACTTACCATTAGTTAAAGTTATAGGTGCTCTACTAATTAAAGCTACCCAAGTATTATTTGCATAGTAATCAATATATAATTGTAATGCACAATTACCTGGATTTGTAGCAGTAATCTCTGCTGACTTATCTACATCCCATGACTTAGTTACAGCTGTTAAACGAGCTATATCTAAAGTTTTTAAAGTAGTAGATGTAGTAGCTGTTTTACCATCTGCATACCCTGTAACTCTTACATTGATTGTGTATGATGTGTTAAATTTAAGACTTGTTATAGTAAAGTTTCCTGATTTAGTATTAAGTCCTGTAGCTGCATTCTTATAAGATGAGTCAGCTTCTGTGCTTAACTTCCATTGTACTTTATTTATATTTACTGAACTACTCCAATTTATTTTAACACCTACTGGTGTAATATTTTCTGTAGTTACTTTAACATCTGTAGCTTTAGTGGTAAATGATGTGTTACCACTAACTGTTTTACTATCAGCATATCCTGTTAATCTAACTTGTACTGTATAAGTAGTGTTACTTGAAAGCCCTGATAATCCAAAACTTCCTGATTTAACATTCAATCCTGAGTTAGCTGTTTTCCATCCTGCATTATTTAAGTTATATTCAACAGTTTTAATATTAGTATTACTTGACCAATTTACTGTAGCTGAATAATGTTGTACTGCAGAATTACTAACACTAATTGTCATAGCAGTTGTTGTAAATGACACATCTTTTGTTACTTGAGTACCATCTGAAGCAGCTGTTAATCTAACTTTAACAGTGTATTTAGTTCCACTTGTGCGCCCTGATAATACGAAGTTTCCTGATGTAGTGTTTATATTAGATTGCGCTGTACTCCAAGAGTTTCCTCCATCATAGCTATATTGTACAGTTTTTACATTAAGATTGCTTGCCCAATTTATCTTTGCTGAATAGAAAGATACTTCTGAAGCGCTAATACTATTAAATGACATCTTTGCTAAAGTGAGTTTATTATAGTCAAACATGCCAGGTGCGTGTCCTGAGTCTTGTCTAGAGTTATAAGCTTGTACTTGAAATCCTATAGAATCTCCTCTAGGCATACTACTATAAATTGTATTTATATTAAAA
>JAEIGA010013655.1_pt1 | contig 12360 bp, 12 predicted proteins | sample 9270691 | NCBI WGS metagenome assembly JAEIGA01 (sample SAMN17057246, study PRJNA624740) | gut metagenome | biome: biome; isolation source: fecal sample | host: Bos grunniens | place: China: Xizang | collected 2019
CTGCTGCAATATGCAGTGCCGTCAATCATTGCAATGAGCTGTTCCTCATTGTACAATTTGGTTGACAGCATTTTTATAGGGCAGTTTGCCGGAGGGTATGCTTTGGCCGGTCTTGCACTTACATTTCCCCTGATGAACCTTGGAACAGCTTTCAGTTCACTGATAGCTGTGGGTGCCTCTGCCAATATAGGTATATTCCTTGGAAAAAAAGATTACCCAATGGCCCAGAAAGTTCTGGGTAATGTGGTAACCCTGAATTTCCTAATTGGCATATTGTATATGGTTGGGGTTCTAGCTTTTCTGGATCAAATTCTTTATTTCTTTGGCGCAAGTGAGAATACCATTGCCCCTGCAAGGGAATATATGCAGATAATTCTTGGCGGAAATATAATTTCACATACCTATTTTGCCCTCAATGCGGTGCTCAGGGCTACCGGCTTGCCCCGGAAAGCAATGAATGCATCAATCTGCACTGTTGTAGTAAACGCAATACTCGACCCTCTTTTCATATACCTGTGGGGAATACGTGGTGCTGCAATAGCTACAATAATTGCACAATTCATATCGTTGGTCTGGGTAATATATGTATTGTGCGACAGGAAACATGTGGTCCATTTCCAGAAAGGTGGCTATAAACTCCATAAAACTGTAGTGCAGAGGATTATTTCTGTGGGCATGTCCCCGTTTTTCATGAATTCTACAGCATGCCTTGTTGTAATTGTATTCAATCAGGGGTTGAAACAATATGGTGGAGACCTTGCAATTGCAGCCTACGGAATTGTACATAAGCTCACTTTCCTATTCATTATGGTAGTGATGGGGCTCAACCAGGGAATGCAGCCAATTGCAAGCTATAATTTTGGAGCCAAACTCTACGGGAGACTTAGAGAAACAGTTACCCTTACAGCAATTTGTGCAACAGCTGTAACAAGCACGGGTTTCTTGATTTGTGAACTGTTTCCAAGAACGCTGGTAATGATGTTTACATCAGACATTGACCTTATAGATGTAGCGGAAAAAGGTTTGAGGATTTCATTCATGTTCTATCCGATTGTAGGATTCCAGATGGTAACATCAAACTTTTTCAGAAGTATAGGTTATGCTGGAACATCAATATTCCTCTCACTTACCAGACAATTGCTGTTTCTGCTTCCATTGCTTTTTATACTGCCATATTTCTTTGGCCTCAACGGAATATGGGCAAGTATGCCGGCAGCAGACCTCATTTCATGCGTTGTCTCGGCCAGCATGATGATTTATCACCTGAGAAAACTTACCTGTAGCCTTTCTTCTTAAATTCCATCTTAAGTTTTTTCAGGTCGTCATCTGCCTTTATCTTGCAGATGATGCCTTTTACTAGTGTGTCCAGATTCTTTCCCGGTGAATAGTCTGCCGGACAAACATAATCACAACGGTCCTGATTCAGAATTTTTTTGGCAACTTCCCTCTTTCTCTCGTTTTTTGGTTCATAAACTGCAATTGTATTGCCACCCATCTGTTTGATAAGCTTCATACAAGGGACATCAGTTTCTCCATCCCCAAAATAGACCATATTTGTAAAAGGGACCCTTTTCTTTGAATCAGGCATGGATTCATTGATTTTCACTGAATCCCTGATTGTAAAAATGCCTTTGTTTATTTTATAAAGGAACTGGGTCTTGTTGGTATAGTTTACTGCAGCGGCAGGCCACTGTGCATCTCCATTGGCATCATAGTAGTATGAACTTGCAAATATTGTCTTGAACTCGTCTGCAATGGGAGTTCCTTCTATCATCTCCTTCATTCCCGACGAATTTATGTAATGCTCTACAATAACACCGTGATCCATTCCAAAATCGCTGATTCTGCGGAACCACTCCTTTACGCCATTGAAAAGTTTTACATCTTCTCCAAATTTTCTGAGACTCTCTTTCCTGATTGGAATTCCCATCTCTTTGGCCTTTTCAAGCATAAGAAGCATATATACCAGTACATTGTCTGAATCCTGCGCTTCTGCCATCACTGAAGTCTGGCCCCAGAAATCCTCTTTCTTTTCACCTACACTCTCAATAAATGAGTACTCCTGCATGTTTCCGGCAGCAAGGGTGCCGTCGAAATCATAAATAAGGGCCACTATGGGCAATTTGCTTCTGTTTCTCATCAGATCCTTCAAATAAAGTGTTATATGCAAAATTACGAAAAGGATTGTACATTTGCCAAAAATTTTAAGCGTATACAAAATGTGGGTATTTTTGGCATTTGTTTCAGCATTCTTTTTGGGATTCTATGATGTGGCAAAAAAGAAGTCACTGGACGGCAACGCCGTACTTTCTGTACTTTTCTGCAACACTCTGTTTTGTGCAATGATCTTTACCCCTTTTGTAATATTCTCAGCCATCAGTCCCCAGTCAGTTGACGGGAGCATATTCAACGCATCTTTGGCATCTTCATTTGGAGATGTACCTCTTATATCACCGCTTAAAGCACATTTACTTGTAATACTTAAAGCATTTATAGTGTTGAGTTCCTGGATAATGGGGTATTATGCGCTCAAACATCTTCCTATAACAATTGCCGGCCCCGTAAATGCAACACGTCCGGTGCTGGTGCTTATGGGTGCCGTACTCTTGTTCGGAGAAAAGCTGAACCTGATACAATGGTGCGGTATTGCAGTTTCGTTATTCTCATTGTTTCTCCTCAGCTTGTCGGGAAGGAAAGAGGGTATAGATTTCAAAAGCAACAAATGGGTATATGTGCTCTTTGGTGCAGTGATAACAGGCGCAATCAGCGGTTTATATGACAAGTTTCTCCTTAAACAGCTTCCGCCTTTGTTCGTCCAGAGCTGGTTCAGCATATACCAGGTTCCCATAATGGGTACAGTTTTGCTTATAATGCTCAGATATACAACAAACAAACTGCAGTGGAGATGGTGGATACCGCTAATTTCCATATTTGTATCAACAGCAGATTTTGCATATTTCTATGCACTTTCATATGATGATGCCCTTATTGCTATAATATCAATGATAAGAAGGGGCAGTGTAATTGTCTCATTTACAGCCGGAGCATTGTTGTTCAGGGAGAAAAATTTAAAGGCCAAAGCTCTTGACCTTGGCCTCATTCTCATTGGACTTGCTCTATTGTGCTGGGGAAGTGTGAGATGACTAGAATTTTGCCAGTGACATCCTCTCTTTGAGAAATTCCTTGAGGCCTTCACCCTCAAGAATCTCTATATCATCCAGAAGGCCCAGTACAAAGCGGCCTATACCTTCATAACCGCAAATGTTTGTTTCAAGTGTAAAGTGATACGGGTCATCAGTCATAGGGGAGAGGAACTTCTCACCAAGGGGATATTCTTCCACCAAAAGCGATGCTGCGCGCAAACCGAGTTTGAGCCTGACAGGAATCTGCTCAAAACTGTTTATCCTGAAAATATCCATAAGACCTTCTTTATGATTTTCTTCATGCTCCCACTCATTTTCAAGCACCTCTACAGAGCCTATTCTGGAAAGTTTGAACAATTTGTTTCTTCCCGACGAAATTTCGTATGCCCACACCTGAATATAGTTGGTTGTAAATGAAAGTGGTTCAACAAGCCTGTCACTAACATTTCTGCTGTGTGCAGAAGTATAGTCCTTAAGTATAATCTGCCTTTTCCCCTCAATTGCCTCAATAATTGAATTTACATTCTTTGCATTTTGCCCTTTTACAACACACTCTGCAAGCATCTTGTAATCGTATACAGATGCAAGTTTTGCCTTGAGGTTCTGCTTGATTGTATTTGTTGGATCTATGCTCTCAATGGCAGAATTGAGGATATATGCCTCTTCTTCTGTAAAGTGGATAAGTTGCGATATATCCTTGAAATATTTAGATTTCTTGTCTAATCTGAAATAGGGACCGTTCTTGGTTACATAAAATCCCGACTCCTTGAATGTGTCTATATAGCGGTATATGGTGCGTGGTGATGTATCGAGTTTTTCACTCAATTCTTCAATCGTATATCTGTTGTTTGCAGTAAGGAGCATCATAAGACGCAATACCCTTTCTATCTTTGGCTGGTCCATAAAATACAGGCATTATTGTCTACAGTTCAGAAAACAGGTTCACACCATTGTCCCATGAATCGGATTCCAAAATTGCTGCCTTCTTTTTTTCAAGTGAATAGTCCGGCAACTGGTCTGCAATTTCAATTACCCTTTCATTTGCCATAAGCCCCACCTCGCGCGGAGTAATAATTTGGATATCCGGCTGGAAATCAAATATAAGGTTATAGAATTCCCTGTTGGGAATGATGTTTACCGTAAATTCCAGGTCACCGTTCTCATGTCTGAAGACTGTTTTCTGGGAATGGTGGATAGGATTTTTGTTTATGAACGGGGCAAGCCTGTTTTTTACAAGAAACCTTATCTCTTTAGGTTCGCCGGAAAGTCTGGTAACTCCAATAATATCATGGAAATATTTGTCGGGATTAAAAGTGTATTCCTCCGGGAAAGGGAGTATTGAGTAAGAATAATCCCTTATTCTGTCCAGCGGCAGTTTGTAAACACCTTCAAGACCGTCTTTATATCCCAGCGCATACCATCTTCCTTTGTATTCCTTCAGGTAGAAAGGGTAGAAGATGATGCTCATTATATTGTTTGAACGTGAAGAGTAATATCCGATGCAAAGAGCTTTTCTGTTTATGATTGCATCATGTACAGTGTCGAAATATTCAAGGCCGAGAGGGTTTTTCCTTTTCTCATTTTCTATGACACTTCCCCTTTTCTGCAATTTTGCAGAAATTTCCTCTTCAAGAATATGTGAGAGATTCTTAAGGCTTGAAAGTTCGCTGAAAGAGGAGTACTGGTTAAGTGCTGCCACAAGATCAGATACCTGGGAAAGTGTTTCTTTACCCAATTTTACTTTCTCAATTGTAAAGTTGGGATCTTTATATTTGTAGTACTTGTGTTCATATACAATTATTGGAGCACCATAGCCTTTAGTCTTGCAGCGCATGGTCTGCAGATCAAGCTGGAGAGACCTTACGGAAACTTTATACTTGTTCCCCACTTTTGAACCGTATTTTTCCTTAATTGCAACTGTACAGGCATTTATAAGGTCAATGAGTGTATATTTGCGGGTAGTGTCCCTTAAGCAGGCATCTATTGTGCGGTGCCTCAATATTGCGTTGGAAAATGTACTCATAATTAAAAAAAATTTCCTCTACAAATATAATAATTACTATCTTTATAGCGCAAAGTTTTTGCGTTGAGTCATTAATTAACACCTGCATTAAAATGGACAGTTCTGTTGTTGCGTACGCGTTATTGGTATTTACATCATTTTTCACCCTTATAAATCCCATAAGCATACTTCCAGTATATCTTGGCCTTACTTCAGAGATCAGCAGCAAGGCAAAACTGCAGATAGCCAGAAGGGCAATATTCGCAGCTTTGCTTATACTTCTTGGATTTGCATTCTCCGGACAGTTCCTTTTCAAGTTTTTCGGAATCTCTGTAGACAGTTTCAGAATTGTTGGCGGTGCAATTTTCTTTGTAGTTGGTTTTGACATGCTTAATGCAAGGCTTTCTCCAATTAAAGGGGGCAAGGATGAAATTAACAAAGCTGCAAAAGATATAGCAATTACACCGCTTGCAATTCCTATGCTTTGCGGCCCGGGAGCCATTACAAATGCCATAGTACTTATGGAGGATGCCATTACTATTCCCCACAAAATTGCATTTGTGGCAGCAGTGCTTGTGGTGCTTATCCTGAGTTACCTGATCTTTGCTTTTTCAACAAAAATTGTAAAATATTTGGGTGAGACAGGAATAAATGTAATGCTCAGGATAATGGGTCTGATTATAATGGTAATCGCCGTTGAATTTTTCAAGGCCGGAATCACACCATTCATCAACTCTTTCATGAATTGAAATGAATATTGCTGAACAAAAAAAGGAGTTGAGAAAACATATTAAAGCCCTCAAAACAGGTTATTCTTTGGACAGACTCCTTGCCAAATCGCAGAAAATAGAGGAGAAAATACTTCAGCTGCCGCAAATTGCAGATGCAGTAACCATACTTCTGTACCATGCTCTTCCCGACGAGGTGAATACAGATCTCCTTCTTGAGAAATTGAGCAGCCGGTTGCATGGAAATCACCGGATAGCATTGCCGGTAGTTACTGGAGATATCCTTATCCTTAAAGAATATATACCTGAGATGATGGAGAGCGGATACAACAGGATCCTTGAACCGTCTAATGACAATATTATAGATCCCTCAGAGATAGATCTGGCAATAATCCCTGGAGTTGCATTTGACAGTTCAGGTAACAGGATGGGTAGGGGAAAAGGGTTCTATGACAAGCTGCTTCCCTACTTGAACTGTACAACAATAGGACTGGCGTTTGATTTCCAGATGGTGGAAAGAATTCCTTGTGAAGAGTTTGACAGAAAGCTGGATATTGTAATTACTGAAGATTAGTGTAGCTGAATGCAAGCGAATCTATTTCCCTGTAATAATCCTCTGCGTTAACCTTTATATAGGCACTCTGTGACATGAATGCAGGGTCTACCATTTCTCTTATAATTTTTTCCCTGAAATGCCTTTCATCAAATATTTGTGTATCTGAAGAATTCTCCTCTGCAATTATGAATTGGAGTACTGACTTTGGAATAATGGACTTCAGAGTATCAATATTGTAGCATTTGCCATGCGAAAAGACAGAATTGATTCCATAACTGAAAAACAAAGAAGTATCATTGCTTGAAAGCGCTGTTTTCAGTTGCGGAACCAGATTGGGGAACACTTTAATAATTGTACTGTCATTTACCCTTCTTTTGTGCATTATGTTGTTTATGCAGGAAGAATCGTCATATGGAAGGAAACAATATGTCAAACTTACGGAGTCAATAGGGAAAGAGAGAGCTTTCAGCTTGATTTTAGCCTTCAGCAGTGTGTCTATCTGTTTGTTGATATTTCGTATTCTTTCAATTTCCACACCTTCAAAAAAAACTTTAAGGAGAGAATCCGGAGTATTTTCCTTAATATAGTTTTTCCATGTGTGCAGAATGGTATCTACCTGCACATTGTAATTGTCGTAAAGTTTTTCCCACTTCTCCCTCAATTGGGCAAAAAGCGGATAATTAAGTTCTGCACTCTCAATTATCTTGAGATAGTTGTGGAGTTTCTGATATGTTACACCTCTCCATCGGGAAGAGTCTTCCGGTGTGTGTATATAATTTGATTTCTCCTCTACAATAGAATAAGTTGCCAGAAAGGAAATGTCCTTACCGGCAACTTTGTCAAGTTCTTTGGATGTCAGCGGTTCCAGAACAGATTTTTCCAATGGCGAAGTGCATCCGAGCAGAAATGCCATCAAAAGTATCTGGAATATTTTTCTAACCTTCATATTTTACACCCTGTGACCAAACTCCTGTCACTTCAAGATCTTTGTTCATTGTAACGATGTCAGCATTTTTTCCCTCTTCAAGCGAGCCTACTTTATCAAAGCATCTCATCACTTTTGCAGGTGTCTCTGATGCCATTCTTACAGCATCTTCAAAAGGTATACCCGCTTCAACAGCAACTCTGATTACCCTGTCCATAGTGGCAATGCTTCCAGCAAGTGTTGAGTGGTCCTTCAGCTTGCAGACGCCGTCTTCTATTATGAAATCTGAATCTGCCTCAGGTTCACCGTCATAACCGGCATATTTGAGTGCGCATGTTACCAATGACATGTTTTCAACTCCTTTGAGCTTATATACAAGTCTCAATATAGTACCAGGCAGGTGTTTGCCGTCGGCAATGACCTCCACGCTCATCTCATCCAATAAAAGTACACTTTCAACTGTACCTTCATATTTGTACTCACCACGCTTATGGAATCCCGGCATTGAGTTATACAGTTGTGATACATGTGTAAAACCTGATTCCAATGCCTCTTTAACCACTTTGAATTCAGCTTGGGTATGGGTTATACCAGCAATGATGTTCTTCCATTTGAGGATTGTGGCCATTTCATAAGCTCCTGGCAATTCAGGAGACAAATCCCATCTTTTAATGAAAGGAATATCTGAAAGTATCTTAAGGTACTCTTCTTTGTCCGGATCTTTGGCTCCAGGAAAACCTTTAACCATTTGAGGATTGAAATAAGGTCCTGCTATATGCAATCCTTTTATTGGGGTGTTACCTTCATTGAGGATATCCTCACATACTTTTGCCGAATTATATATTTTTTCGGTCTTGGCTGTATAGATGGTAGGGAATATTGTTGTAGCACCATGTCTTAGATGCACTGAGGTTGCAGCATCAAATGCCTCTCTTGTTCCCTCCTTATATGCGTGGCCTCCGCCACCATGAATGTTCATGGCAACAAATCCCGGAAGAATATAATCACCTTTTACATCTACTATGTTGGCACCAACCCTCGGAAGGTCACTGTCTGTAATTTCAAGAATCTTTGAATCACTGATTATTATAGAACCACCATCAAGCCAACCTTCATTGGTAAGGATTTTTCCGTTTATGATTTGTGTAAGCATATAATCCTTTATTCAAAATTTTTAACCATTTTACCCATTGCCCAAACAGCACGCACGTCAAGATTCTTGTCCAGAAGAAGGATGTCAGCATCTTTTCCACGCTCAAGGGAACCTTTTCTGTCATAAACACCCATAATCTTGGCAGGTGTTTCGGAAATCATGCGAATTGTATCAAACAAAGGTACCTCAGCCTGGAATGTCATTGTCTGGATAAGACGGTCCATGGTAGCAATACTTCCAGCCAATGCAGAACGGTCTGCCAGTTTGCATACGCCGTCCTCAATGATTACGCGAGGGTCAAATGCAACTTTGCTGTCACTTGCAGCACATGCAAGGGCATCTGTAATAAGAGCAGTCTTCTCAACGCCTTTAACTTTATAGATAAGCCTCAAGATTGTAGGAGGTACATGTATGCCGTCGGCAATTGCCTCAACTGTCATGTCATCCATAAGATAGATTGATTCAACAGTACCTTCATATTTGTACTCGTTCTTCTTGTGGAATCCAGGCATTGCATTATAGAAATGGGTAGCATGTGTATATCCTGCATCATAACCGGCCCTGATATCCTCAAACTCAGCCTGAGTGTGGGCAACTGAAACAAGAATTCCTTTGGAAGATACATATTTTCCAAACTGGATTGCGCCTGGAAGTTCTGGCGAAGCATCCCATCTTTTAATGCAATTTGTCTCTTCCAAAAGTGGAATATACTCGTTTGGATCCGGATTCTTTATGTATTCCGGGATCTGTCCGCCAGCCATTTTCATATTGAAATAGTGTCCCTCAAGGTGCAGGCCAAGTACAGGACTGTCTTTCTCCGCCATCAATTTTTCTGTAGTTGCAGCGGCAGCTCTGATCATTGGAATGCTTGATGATGACAAGGTAGGGAATATACTGGTAGTTCCGTGCTGCATATGTGCATCAACAGCGGTTCTGAATGCATCCTCTGTACCCTCCATAAAATCTCTTCCACCACCGCCGTGAACGTGGATCTCTACACCACCTGGAACTATGTACATACCTTTGGCGTCAATAATTTTTGCTCCTACAACAGCCAGGTCACAGTTCGATACCTCCAGGATTTTATTGTCGTTTATAATTACCGATCCATTTTTCAGCCAACCTTGCGGCGTATGGATTTTTCCGTTTATAATTTGTACTAACATAGTTCTACAATTTTTTATTCTTGCGAATATAATAAAAAATATTTATTCTAAATTAAACTTGGAAGCCAATTCATACCCTTCCCGATATAAAGAGGCCAATTTTTTTATATTTTTCTCCATCCTTCCAACTTCAATGGGATTTATGGGACGGATAACCTTCAATTTGCCTTCATCCTCCATCTTTTCTATATATTCCAATGTGGCATTATATCTTCTGTTTCTTGAAACGATTGATTCTACAAGTGAGGGGTATTTTGAGTAGAACAGATTGGGGATAAAGGAACTTTTGCTTTCAGACTTCCTGTATCCGCGGTTTCTTGTAAGGACAACTACAGGATTGTCGTATCCTTGTGATATTGCATACTCAACAGGTATAGAATCTGCGATTCCTCCGTCGAGCATGGGGAGTCCGTCTACATATGAAACTGGTGATACAAATGGGAGGCTGCTCGATGCCTTTACTATATCAATTACCCTGCGGCTGTCTTTATATTCCTCCATATAAACTGCCTTGCCAGTATCGCAGCTTGTTGTAACCATTACAAACTTCCGGGTTGTGGCAGCAAGAGCTTCATAGTCATATGGGATAATTTTATCGGGAAAAGTATGGAAAAGGAGATTGAAGTCCATTATATTCCGTTGTGTAAAAAGATATTTTATCCCTATGTACCGGTATTTTTCCAAAAGGTCAATATTGCTGTATTTGGCACGTCCCTTCTGTTTTGAAATATATGAAAGGCCATTGCACGCACCGGCACTTACACCAACTGTAAACGGGAACTCAATGCCTCTTTCCATAAAGTTGTCGAGTACGCCACACGTAAAAACACCCCTGAGTCCTCCACCTTCGAGGATCAGGGATGATTTATTATTGAGTTTGTATTGCATCTGCCTTGTTTTCTGCAAATTTAATGATTAAATCATTTATAGATGCCTTAAAACCTCATTATAATCCGGTTCCTGTGTAATTTCCGGTACAAGCTGTACATATCTTACTGTTTTTTCGGGATCTATTATAATTACTGCCCTTGCAAGCAAACCCTGAAGCGGTCCATCTTCCATAAGAACTCCGTATTCAGTTGCAAATCCCATATCCCTGAAATCAGAGAGTGCTATTACATTCTGTATCCCCTCAGTTGTACAGAAACGGTTGTGTGCGAACGGAAGATCCTTTGATATTGCAAGAACAATGGTATCTTTCATATTTGCTGCCAGCTCATTGAACTTACGCACACTCATTGCGCATATACCCGTATCTAAACTTGGAAATATATTGAGTACCAGAGTCTTGCCCTTAAGGTCATCTAAAGTTAATGTTGCAAGGTCTGATTTTGTAAGTTTAAAGTCAGGTGCAGTTTTGCCTGGTAGCGGAAGGTTGCCCTTTAAATTTACAGGATGGTTTTTAAAATTTACTTTCTTCATATCTTTTTTCTCCTTTTAACAATTTATTGATTTTTATGTTTAATTTTGTTTAAAGAAACTGATTTAAATAATTATTATATTTTATTAATTCAAAATTATGAAGAATTTTTTAATTGGCATATCACTAATTTTAGTGATTTTGGCAGGATGTACTGCACCAAAGAGTTCCAATCCTAATGGTGACACTCCAAAGGAGGCTGAAATGCGTGCTATGGGACTTGTAGATATCCATGATCTTGATTCAACAATTGCAGTAGACCTCATTTACGCAAAGCCTTACAATTTTATGGGTAGGGTCCTTTACCATAATGTAAACAAGGCTTTCATGTTGCCAGAGGCTGCAGAGAAACTTGTAAAGGCAAACAGACTCCTAAAAACCATCAGACCTGACCTTAATCTAATTGTATATGATGCTGCACGTCCAATAAGCATACAGCAGGAGATGTGGGCAACTGTAGAGGGTACAGATAAAGAGGATTTTGTAGCAAATCCAAAAAAAGGTGGCGGAAACCACAACTTTGGCAATGCAGTTGATGTAACTATCATAGATTGTACAGGATTTCCTATTCCAATGGGTTCGGAGTATGACTGCTTTGCAGACCACAGCCGTGTAAACATTGAGCAGCAGCTTTTGGATGAGGGTGTCATTACCAAAAGGGAACTTGACAACAGATTGCTTCTTAGAAGGGTTATGGAGGAGAGCGGTTTCCTTAAAATTGATGAAGAATGGTGGCATTTCGACAACAGACCTAAAAAATATGCTGTAGAAAACTACAAGCTTATCCCGTAAGCTGTTCACATAATGACATAAAGAAAAAAGCCTGAAGCAATTGCTCCAGGCTTTTCATTTATTGTACTAGCTGATTGATTATAGCTGTGGACCAGCTGCAACCAATGCTTTACCTGCCTCGTTACCTGTGAACTTGTTGAAGTTCTTGATGAAACGGCCAGCAAGATCTTTAGCTTTCTCCTCCCACTGAGCTGCCTCTGCGTAAGTGTCTCTTGGATCAAGGATACCTGAATCAACACCTGGAAGAGCTGTAGGAACTTTGAAACCGAAGAATGGAATCTCTTTGGTCTCAGCCTTGTCAATTGAACCGTCAAGGATAGCGTCAATGATTCCACGGGTATCTTTAATTGAGATACGTTTGCCTGTTCCGTTCCAGCCAGTGTTTACAAGGTAAGCAGTAGCACCTGATTTCTCCATTCTCTTAACTAGCTCCTCACCGTATTTTGTTGGGTGAAGTGAAAGGAATGCTGCACCA